>Ga0210057_1001947_pt1 | contig 30500 bp, 28 predicted proteins | sample CryGeyCG2114_010_2_FD_183968 | JGI IMG/M metagenome (GOLD analysis project Ga0210057, IMG submission 183968) | Groundwater microbial communities from aquifer - Crystal Geyser CG10_big_fil_rev_8/21/14_0.10 (SPAdes) (version 2) | ecosystem: Environmental > Aquatic > Deep subsurface > Groundwater ...
GATCCTTCAAATACAACATTCCAGACAGTGGATTATCCCTTAGTCGGGAATCCCTAGCCAGGAATGTAGCCGGATCGCCGTGGGACTAAATATAGACGTGATGAGAAATATTGCCATTCATAGTTGGTAACCGCTCCTTTCTCTTGAGTTTCATTATACATCTTCCGTTCAGATGTGTACCTCCACAAGCCCTGAGACCTACGAACATTTATATAAAAATACAGATACAGTCAAGCAGTCCACCTCGGACTGGTTCAAAGTGGACCTTTCACAGGTTATACTGGGAAGTAACCCAAAGTCTGGAAAGACACATCAATCTCTGACGACAGACGATAAATTCCACTCTCAAAATCAGTTTCCCGTATAGTTTATACTATATTAAACTTGTATGTGCAAACTCATGGGAGTCTTAGAATCTGAAAATATATCCAGATCCTGAGTGAAATTTATGATGTGTTGAAACATGATGTTACTATAGGATAGTGATTTTTTACTTCGAGTATTTATAAAGTTTTTTTGTCCCTTCTAAAGGTTAATTTGAGCATCAAAAGGCATAAAAAACTTACGCACAAGTATAATAGATTGTAATGGCAAGAGAAATGTATTTTTGCGACATGTGTGGTGCTGGACTCAATTCTGACGGGAAATATTCTGTCATATTTGGTATTGTCGATGATTCAAACCATTCTAGAAGAAAGGCTGAAGTATATGACCGAAGGGTTAGGATAGTTGGTCCTGATGGATCAGAATACGACCCTTGTGATGAGCTTTATGATGCAATGATAGCAGACACCGACGGTCTTGTTGTTTGTGGAAATGGGATTCATGTGGAGAAAATACATGACAATGCTAAGGATACTCCAGCAACATCTGATTCGGTAAAAACAAATATTTATAATTCTCTTGAGGCATCTGGCATGAGAAAAAGACCGAGGATAGTGACGTTGTCTGATAATATCTTGGGATTCGCAAATGGCTTGCAGGCAGGAGGCATGATAAAGGTGCATTACTGCCCCTTTGCTATGGGATCTGATCCAATATGGTGCAGCTGTTTCAACAGCTGCTGCTGTATGGGATGGTAGTTATGGAAGTAATGGCTGGGAATTTGGTGTCAAAAACAAGCATGATTAAATAAGCGTGATCTCAACCCTCTCCTTGCCCGCTCCTATGTTATTCCTCTTGAGCTTGATTCGGCCTATTTCACGAGTATTCTTCAGGTGCGTACCTCCGCAAGCCATGGGCTCGAAGCCCTCAAGTTCCCACAGCCTTCTGCCAGGATTAGCAGGATCATCATATATCTTGATATCCAAGCCTTTTTCTATAATCCCATTCACTTTTTCCTGCATTTCAGGAATGAACTCGGATATGCTTTTTTCATACAGGAAATCAAGTCGTGATTTTTGATGTGTGATATTGGAACCTATGAGCTCATGCTTCCCTATCTTATCCGTTAATAGATAATAGACTATATGCGCCGCTGAATGGAGGCGCATGATCTTGAACCTCTTCTCCCAGTCTATCTCAATCCTTACTTTATCTCCCTCTTTCATAGGAGACTCTACTATATAGTATATATATTCACCCTCAGAAACTGCTTCTTGGACAGACACACCATTTATGCTGCCTGAATCTGACTCTTGTCCCCCTGAGAAAGCGAAGAAAACTGTTTGATCAAGATAAACCTTGTTGCCATCTATTTTTGTGACAACAGCTTCACATTCTGTCTTGTACGGATCGTCCCAGAAAATCCTGCGCATATTAATACTTTACAAACAGAAATATATAACATGCTTGGTTTGATACTTTTAGCCATCGGTGTTGTGGGGTTTGGCTTGGCTGCATATTGGGATCTTAAGACAACAGAATTCCCTGACTGGCTCCCATACTCTATTATTCTCGGTGCATTGATTGTGCGAGGCCTTTTCGCATTCACATCAGGTGATTTATCCATTATAATGAATGCACTAGTCATAGGAATTGGTTTACTTGCATTCGGCTACGCCTTGTATGTGCTCAAGCAATGGGGTGACGGCGACGCCTGGCTCCTGGGTGCGCTGGGATTCTTATTCCCTGATACTGCAGGATTTGTTCCAATGTTTGAAACATACCTGCCTTTCTACTACGTCCAGATATTCAACTTCTTTTTCGTTGCATTCATATATTTGATAATTTATTCTATAGCTATTGGCTTGAAACAGCCCAAGATCTGGAAATCCTTCAAAAAGGATCTCGGGAAGGATAGCAAGCCTATAGCAGGCCTCATAATCATATTTGCAGTTCTGGTTGCAGGCATAGCAGGATATATGAACCAGATTGTGGGCATACCAATTGACAGGATGTATAACATCCTGCTGCTGCCCTTTGTATTTGCATTCCTTGTGCTCTTCATAAGGTATGGAAAACATATAGAACAGAACCTGTTCCGAAGGCAGATAAGCGTCAAGGATCTCCGTGTAGGAGATGTGCCTGTGGATGACAAATGGCGTGTGCTGGACAAGACAGAGATAACAAAACTCAAGAAGAGAAGGGGAAAGATCTGGATCAAGGAAGGTGTCAGGCTTGCTCCTGTGTTCATAATCTCTATGCTGATCAGCCTCTTCTATGGGAATCTGATCCTGGTGCTGTTTTTCTAATTTATTTAAAACTAACTTTCCCATTCTAAATTGAGGTTTGGTTATGGTAGATAACATATCACTTACTAATTATTATGGGATGGGAAGAGAATATAAGGAGAATTTAAGATTGATTCGAAATTATCCAAAAGATGGAATAGTATTTGTTGATGTAACAACACTTCTAAAAAATCCTACTCTTTACCAACAAGCAATGAGAGATATGTTCAATTATTTCGATGCAGATAGCTACGACGTTGTAGCAGGCATAGAATCAAGGGGATTTATAGGCGGTAGTGTGACAGCATATATAAAAGACAAGGGATTTATTCCTGTGCGAAAGCCTGGAAAACTTCCATATGATACAATAAGGCAGGATTATGAACTAGAATACGGGACTGATGCATTGGAAATTCATAGGGATGCATTAGAAGGTACGGACGGTAGAGTTCTGATAGTTGATGATCTCGTTGCTACAGGCGGAACACTGCTTGCAACATGCAATCTTTTTGAAAAAATAGGTGGATCTATTGCAGGCATTTCAACATTTGTTGAATTAGCTGATCTTAAAGGAAGAGAAAAAGTAAGCAAGTATCCATTCGATTCTGTTATCAGTTATACAAACGAAGAATTAGACAGACTTGTCAAACTTTGGGAAAAATAAAAACAAAAAAGGGGAAATTTAAACCCCCCATTTATAGAGTAATCATCTTCCTCGGATTGTCTTTACTCTTTCTACACCAACTTTTCTAACAGTTGGCTTCCATACGCTTGATGGCAACCAATCAACTCTGTTATCAGCTGAGACTGTTACCTTTTTCCTGGAACCTTTGAAAACATGGATTGTGTAAGTTCCGTCCCTGTTCCTTCGTCCTCTTTCTCTCAACTTGATTTCTGTAAATCCTCTTGTTGCTGCTTTCAGAGCTGCTTGTCTTGGCTGTCGTCCAGTGAATATGGAAACTTTACTGCCTTTCTTCAAGATGTAGTACTTCTTTCTTGCTTTTCTTGTTCTTTTTGCCATACTTCACCTCAACCATTGTAAAAACAGTGATTGAATTTATATACATATTTTATGTTTTCGATACTTATAAACGTTTGCCCAGCGTGTTGTTTTTAAGTTGGCTGTTTTATAAACCAAATAGTGGCAACGTAATTTAAAAACACTATCATGCGACGAAGTATAACGGTGTTATGCGGTTTTTGCAACAGATTCATTTAATAAATCCAAACACAATTAATTAAATATGAGTCTACTATACAACAATCTGAAAAGACTGATGTGGTATATATTCGCCTCGATGAAGGGTGGACCAACAAGGATACGCATAGTGGATTGCCTGCTGCAGCACCCGTATAACATGAACCAGCTTGGCAAGGAGTTGAATCTAGACTACAAAACCATAAAACATCATATAAAAGTCCTCGAAGAGAATAGAATAATAACATCAGAAGAAAAGAAATACGGAACCATATATTTCCCCACACAGCTCTTCGAGCAGAACATAGCGATATTTAAAGAAATAAAGGAAAAAGTAAAGTAATATGATATTCGATGAACTAATCCTGGGCTTAATTATTGTCAATATAATACTCACAGTAGTACTGCTGCTTATATACTCCAGGAACTACAGGACCATAAGCTCAAAGTTTACACTGGGCCTTGTGTTCTTCGCACTGGCATTCTTGGTAGAAAACGTGCTTAATCTGCTTTTCTATGGCTCTCTGCTTGCGCAGGGCATAGACTTCATAACCACATACCAATTCATAATAAACGTGCTGGAATTGGCAGGCCTGCTTATCCTGGCCTGGATCACGTGGAAATAGTGTATTCATCCGGGTTTTTGCTGTATGTTTTGTGACATGTAAACATTATCTCTTCTATGGCGTCATTATCTCCTGGCTTCACTCCGCCAAACATGCTAATAAACATATCAAACCTTTGCCTTTCACTTTCTTCTATATCAAGATCATCCACCAAGCCTGTATTTGCCCATTTATAATCAACAAGGAAATTCTTTCTAGGGAAAAACAAATCAAATATTTTCATCACACGCCGCATATGATAATCGCTCGACACAACTACAAGCTTTTCCCAATTCCGTGGCAGAACCAGATCTCTCTTGACAAAATAAGCCTGTCCAACCGTATCACGGGATAATTCCTCTTTTAGTATCTGTTTCTCAGGAACGCCCTTCTCAATTGCATATCTTTTCATTCCTTCTGCCTGTGTCCATGGGCTCTCATCCTCAAGACATTCTGAATCCTTGTCATATCCTCCAGAGAAGCTCAAAATATCACTATAGCCACAATCCCATAAATATATTGCTCTATCTGTCCTGAGTTTCACATCTTCAGCTACGCTGCCATCTTTGTTTAAGACATTTGAGATGCCAACAATGGTGTCATATTTTTTCAGCATAATAAAAGTGAGCTAAAAGGTTTTATATAAGATGCGAATGACGTGGAAATAATATAAACCTAACAAATTATTCTAATTATGAGTAAAATTAGTCCTAGAGACATGGATTTCCTAGAAATATATAAAGGAATGGGTATACAAATATGTTATCTTTTTGAAGAGGAACTCAAAGAAAACCCTGAACTTGTTAGAAGAGCTTATGAAAAATGCAAAAGTATATTAGGTATAGAAGGCGATTCGTCCTTGAAATCTGACGGCTTCCCGTTCGGCATGAATTCTTTTCCAGCAGAAGAAGCCAAGGCAAATATGCGACTAATCAAGGACGCAGTTGAGTCCTTAGACGGGGAAGGGGGTTATAACCCAGGCATGGTCGCCCAAGCCATTGCAGGTATTTTTCAATACTCTAAAATAACTGAGTATTTACATGAAAAAAGAATTGGATTATTTTCTACTGACTAAACCTATTTATACATGGAAAGATAATTATAAACCAAGAAACAAGGCGGGTTGCGGAACCTTATTTCTTGGTTAAAATATGAGTCATATAATGACTCTGGAGGGAGTTTAGCAGGAAGCAATTATTTCTTCCTACTATACCTTTTTCGCGTACCGTATATAAACTTTTCCCCCCAACGGTACCAACTCATACCCAAATCTCTTCCAATTCTAGCTCGAAATTAAGCCTAATTCACGAGGCTGGTTTATATCAGGAGTATTGGAATAACATCTGTGAATTTCGAATTTATATGTTTTGGAAGCATTTTCTAAGAAAGGTGAATGTATGGCATATACAGACGAATTTGGAAGAAAAATAATGGAAAGGCTATATGATAAGGGTTGGTCTGCTTCCAGATGGAGACCTATTGACATGTATGATTCTGCAGGAATAGCTTCAAGGTTAAGAGGTGAAGATATCGATGTTCAGACTGCTGAAAATATTAATTATATTGACACGCTTGCACCTGGGGAATATGAACTAATACCAATGATTAAAGATTCAAATAATGTAGCTGAGCTGAAAAGGGCCAGAGCTGAGAGCCCATTCCCAACCATAGGAAATTCAGATTCAGAAAAAATATTACTGGGGTTCAAGCTGGAAGCCAAAGGTGAAGTGAAAAGGTACGTAGTTACAGGCTCAGAAGATGACCGACTTATGCTAACAATAACCGTATCTTACGAGACTTTTATTAGCGAGTTGGATACATTGCCTGATAGAAGTGGTCTTTGACTACTTATGCCTCGAATATATTGTATAAACAGCAGCGCCTACTATTATCACCACAACCTCTGCAAGCACAATAACAGGCTCAAAGTGGAAGAGCATGTAGAAGCATGTGACAGCTCCCAAGGCCGCTATTAGGGGGAATTTGCCTATATTCACAGGCATCCTGAAAGGCCTCTTTTCTTTTGGTTTAGTAAACCTGAGCCAGACGAGGGAGAGGTTGACAAAGAAAAATGCTATGAATACACCGATATCTGTCAGGGATGCCACTATGCCTATATCGCCTATCAGTGTCAGTACTGAGGCTATTAAACCTACAAAAAGGATTGAAAAATATGGCGTTCTTCTAATCGTGTGTAACTGGCCAAAGAACTTGGGCAATCCTCCTTCATTTGATATGCCGTACAACATCCTTGAAGCAACTATCAGGAAGATTAGCATTGTATTTCCTGTTGCAAACAGTGCTATTATGGAGTAGATCCACAAGATCTGAGGACCTATAACAGCCACAGCAACATCAGTCAATGGCGCTGAGGAAGTAGCCAGAGCTGCGGAGCCCAGGACAGAGACAGCTGAAATAGCAACAAGTATGTAAAGTATGGCGGAGAAGGCCAGGGATATGAGCAAGGCCCTTGGTATTACCTTTGTCGCATTCTTTGTCTCCTCGCTTATATTCGCAAGGTCTTCAAACCCTATGAAGGCAAAGAACACGAGAGTGACACCTGCCAGAAGGCCTGGAATCCCAGCCTGCATGTCAAAATAGTTTATATCAGGATTTCCCCAGAAGCTCAGACCTAGTATCACAATTATAATCAGCCCCCCAGCCTCTATAAATGTTGAGATGATGTTGAACTTGGCTGACTCCTTTATGCCTATATAATTAACCGCAGTAAAGAGAGCGATAGATGCTATGGCAACAGGAACTATCGGCGTGCTGAACAAAGATGCAAAATAACCGGAAAATGCGAGGGCCACAGTAGCACCTGCAACTATCAAACCGACTATCACAACCCAACCTATGACAAAAGACAGGCTTCGTCTGTTAAAAGCCTTCCTTGTATATACGTATGATGATGCGGATTTTGGGTACATAGAAGATAGTTCTGCATAAGACAAGCCTGTAAATGCAGCTATCAGACCAGCTATTACAAAGGAAAGCCAGAATGAGTCCCCAGACACGCCTGCAGCCTTGCCTATGATTGCATAAATGCCAGCGCCAAGTATGACACCTATTCCGTAGACTGTTGTCTCAAACAGACTCAGCTCTTTTTTAAGTTCAGATTTAGGCATGTAAGTATATTGTTTTCAGAACTAGATTAAGATTTTTTATCTATCTTGTCAAGGATTTCCTTGATCAGAGAATCCATCTTTACCCCAAATTCCACCTTTTTCTGGCCCCTCTTTCTGACAGCCAGAGTATTATTCTTCTCTTCCTTGTCGCCTATAACAACTATGTAAGGTATCTTCTGCATCTCAGCATCCCGGACCTTGTACTCAATAGTGCCATCCCTCGAATCAAACTCTACCCTGATTCCATGCTTAGATAACTCATCCCGTACCATATTTGCAGTTTTAACGCTCCTCTCAGTGAAGGAAAGCACCCTGACTTGAATTGGAGACAGCCAGACAGGAAACGCACCTTTGTAATGCTCTACAAGTATGCCCAAGAACCTCTCAATAGCTCCATATGTAACAGTATGTATGATCACGGGTACATGCTCTTTGTTGTCCTTTCCTGTGTACTTCAAGTCAAACCTCTGAGGCATCTGGAAATCAACCTGTATAGTAGCGAGCTGCCAAGATCTTTCAAGAGAATCCTTCATATGAAAATCTATCTTAGGGCCATAGAAAGCACCATCACCCTTGTTTATTTTGAACTTCATCTTCCTGTTCTTCATCGCTGCTTCTAATGCAGTTTCAGCAGCATCCCATAACTTTTCATCTCCCATGAATTTCTCAGGTCTCGTGGACAATTCAACAGTGTAATCAAAACCAAAGGTCTTGTAGAAATAATCAATCTTCTCTATAACCTTTGTTATCTCCCCCTCCAGATGATCAGGTGTGACGAAAATATGAGCATCATCCTGTGTAAAGGCGCGCAATCTGAACAGGCCTGATAAAACACCGGACAGTTCATTCCTATGAACAAGACCCATCTCTGCAAACTTCAAGGGAAGATCCCTGTAACTCTTGGTTGAATTCTTGAACACCAAAATAGCTCCAGGACAGTTCATTGGTTTAACTGCAAATTCAGCATCATCTATGTTCGTGAAGAACATGTTATCCTTGTAATGGTCCCAATGGCCGCTTATCTCCCACAAAGCCCTGTTCATGATTAAAGGAGTTCTTAGCTCATTATATCCTCTCTTTTTGTCCTCCTTTCTTAGGAACTCCATGAGCTCAAGAAGGATTGCCATCCCTTTAGGGTGGAAGAAAACCATGCCAGGAGCAACTTCCTGGAAGCTGTAAAGATCCAGGTTCTTGCCTATTATCCTATGATCATTCTCTGAAAGCTTCTCCTTGTCAAGGTGTGTCTTATGCATCACGTCCTTTACCTGCTTTTTCACATCCTCTGCTGAGATGTCCCTTGAAAGTTCTGATAAAGGATGCCCCTTGCATGAAACGTTAAAAGCTTTGTACCAGCCGAAAGGTGCTCTCTTGACTGGAATGTTCTTTTTCTTGAAGGCATCTTCCATTCCCTTCAGCACGTTCATTGCCACATGAGGACTGGAAAGATCAGATGACAAATGGGCATATGGATAAACAACCACATTCTTCGCCTTCACCTGACCAAAGACATCAAGCACATTGTCAACAACCTTCTGCACAACAGCATCAGGATTCTTCTCATCCCTCTTCTCCACAGCAGAAAAAACCACCAAGGCATCATCTACCCTGATCTTTGTCTTATCTATATCCTCTGCTGACTTTATTGCCTTCTTCTTGGGTTCCCATTCTATGAAATCAGAGTGTAATAAAAGGATCTTCAATCCAATCACCTGTATATAAACTATATAGTTTATTTAATAAATTAAGCTATATTATAATAACTCTGATAGCCACTACAGCCCCGTAGTCTAGTGGCCAAGGATACGAGGCTCTGGACCAAACTTTTTAAAAAAAGTTTGATCAAAAATATAGGAAATTAGGGAGATACCTCGTGACGGCGGTTCGAATCCGCCCGGGGCTATTTTTTTATTCATGACGATTAAGAGTTTATCATTCTATTCCTTTTACTAGACAATACAAAATCCCCCCGACGGGGATCGAACCCGCAAGTCATGGTTTCCACACCTTCTGCTAGGAGGAAAAATAACCTCCTGCCCGAAGTAGCAGTCACCATTCAGCCTTCGCAGGCTGACTTTGTCCGTTTTAAGCTACGGGGGGATTGTTCATCTATGCATCAAACGATGTATTTGCTGAGTTCAGTCATAACACGATTGAGGCTCTCTTCAGTTTCTCTGCAAGAAATTGTGTATTTCCTCCATATTTCCATGAAATGCCAATCATGATTGAAGACCTCTTCGGGAAGTTGAAATATTTCCCGGAGCGTTGTCTTTCCTGACTCTTTGATGTACCTCACTATAAGAACAGGGTTGTCAACATGATCCAACTTGCTTCCGAAGACATTATTGATGTCATTGGTTGTATTTATCTTATCAACGATCTCTTCGAGTAGTAGCCAGCGGCATAAGGAAGCGAAGCACCAGGGAGTCATGATATCCTCATATTCAGATGATGTGTAGAATCTCCTCACCGTGTACAGTACCAGGCTTGCAATCAGCCTCCGGCTGATATAGTAGGCACGGATCTCTTGCCCAGTGGCATCCTGCAGTTTCTTCGGGAGTTCTTCCCACGTCATTTCTGCTTTTTTTGCAGTAGCTGTGAGAAGGTTGTAGAAATCATCCAGATACACCTTCTCGTTCTCTGTGGCTGTCATCACGTACAGGCCGCCTTTGTCCCTCTTTATGTTAACGTTCCTGAGGGCATTTTCTCCATCAAATCCACGCTCCAGTCCTGACAGTATTCTGGAATTTTCTTTCACGCATGCTGTTGCAGTCACTGAATCCTCCTTGTATACTGTGACGTTGATATTCAGAACTATATCTATCAAAAACAACAATCTAAAGACATCCAAGTGTCTTGGTTTCGACTGATGTTGGTTTATCTTCAAGTGACAATCCAACTAAAACACGATGTTGTTTCAGCATATTGTCATGATTTGATAAGTGTAGCATGATGCTTAGAATTCCATCTTGAGTTTAAATTATTAAGCCAGACATGTTTATTTATAAAACCCTAAAACAATGCATAATACAAAATAAAGGAGATTAATATGGTCGTAAAATTTGGAGAGTTCAAAGGACACAAGACGATAAGCCTCTCACGGGGTGATGATGACAAGTACCCGTTCACATTCGGGATTGCAAAGGCAAGGCTTGTTCTTGAACACTTGGAAGACATTAAAAAATTCATAGAAGAGAATGATCAGGCATCCGAGTAGTAGATTTTTCTTTGAATGAAGATTTAGCTCAATCAATTTAAATAAGGGTATCTATATTTCATATCATGAAAAACAGAATTGTAGGTTTTCTGATAATTGGAATAGCAGCCTTGATAGGCTTTATAATATATTCATTCAACACAGCAATGACAGATATTGTTGGTCTTGCATGCTCCCACGGGCCTGAATGTGCAATGTGGCAGACCATAGATTTTCAAACCAACACGAGCATAGGAATAATGGCTTTTATTATTGTAATTGGACTGTACCTTATATTTTTTGGAAAAGAAGAAAAGATTGTGACAAGAATCAAAACAGTCAAACAGCAGATAGATCCCCAGAAGATCACAAGAGCAAATTATCAAAGGACTCTGAGCAAATTGCCTGAGGATGAAAAACTAGTTTTCGAAATTTTGATTGATTCTAAGGGTAGCATACTTCAATCTGAGGTTGTGACCAAGGCAAATATGAGTAAAGTAAAGGTTACAAGGGTGCTTGACAGGCTGGAAGGAAAGAAGCTTATAGAGAGAAAAAGACGTGGCATGACCAATGTTATCATACTGAAACAATAGTTTTTCTGGTGAAACTAGTTTCACATACTCATTAATATGCCGTTTCAAATAGAATTTTTTCATGTCACAAACAGAAACCATAAAAATTGATGGAATGCACTGCAATAGTTGTGTGAAACTAATCGAATCTAATATAGGATCCCTTAAAGGAGTAGATAAAATAAAGGTAAGCCTTGTAGATAATACAGCTTTCATTAAATTCAATCCCAAAGAGATTGGAATAGAAAAGATAAAATCAGAGATAGTCTCTTTGGGCTACTCTGTAGATGGTATTAAGCCTACTGTTAGCCCAAACATGAACACAAAGAATAGAACACTCCTTGAAGGCATTGCGTATGGACTTGTACCTCATATAGGATGCATAGCATTTATAGTTGGATCAATACTAGGTGTTACTGTTCTCATGGAGTTTTTCAAGCCTGTACTAATGAATAGGTACTTCTTTCATGCTTTGATGGCATTATCCATAAGCTTTGCAACCCTGGCTTCAGTTTTATACCTGAAAAGGAATAGCCTGTTCTCATTTGCTGGAGCTAAAAGGAAATGGCAATACCTTTCCACAATGTATGGATCTACTATAGGAATAAACCTGGTTTTGTTCATGCTGATATTCCCGCTACTTGCCAACGTAACAACTGTTTCAGCGACAGGAGATGTTGTGGCATTGGCAAACCCTGATGACGTTTCCCTGCTGAAGATAAGTGTTGATATACCATGTCCAGGACACGCCCCATTGATATCTGAAGAGCTCAAGAGCATAAATGGTGTTATGGGAATACAGTTCAGCTTCCCGAACATATTCGATGTCAAGTATGACTCGTCCTTAACTTCGAAATCTGAAATGCTGTCCCTTGATGTGTTCAAAGAGTATCCGGCAAGTGTGCTTGAAGAATCATCTTCACCACAAGAGGTAACCAGCTTCGATGACACGCCTCAATCAAGCGGAGGAAGCTGCTGTGGAAGCAGTGGCTGCAGCGCAGGTACAGGTGGTGGATGCGGATGCGGTGGTTGAATATGAATCCAGAGTGTATAATATGCCAAATGGAAAAGACTGGACTAAAATACAATCGCTGTAAATTATGTGGAATGAGTTCAGGTAAAATGATGCGTTATAATGGATTCCAGTTTTGTTGCAATCTCTGTATAAACGGTTTCAAAAATATCATACAAAAAACACCAACTCATGAGAGGAATGTGATACTGAAAAAGGAGGTAATAATATGAAATATATATGGATTGGTGTAATAGTAGCTATTGTAATAATTATTGTATCCTTGACTGTCGTTTTAGGTATTTTTACAAATGAAATACAGGATATTCCAGGTGGCTCAACGATACATGTCAAAGGGTCTGATGATGCGCCCGTAACCATGATAGAGTATAGCGATTTTGAATGCCCATTCTGTGGCAGATTCTGGAGCCAGACATTGCCTGATATAGAAAAGGATTATATAGACACAGGAAAGGTGAAACTAATATACAAGCATTTCCCTTTAAGCTTCCATCCACAGGCACAGCCTGCAGCTGAAGCTTCTGAATGCGCTTCAGAACAGGGCAGGTTCTGGGAATACCATGACATGGTTTATGCAAATCAGGATTCTATGAACAGGAATTCATATATTCAATGGGCTACGGATCTTGGATTGGATGTAACCCAATTCAATTCCTGCTTTGATTCAGGCAAATATCGATCCAAGGTCCAGCAGAATCTTATAGAAGGTCAACAAGCCGGAGTCCAGGGAACACCTGCATTCTTCATTAATGGTGAACTGGTTTCAGGAGCTCAGCCCTACAGCGTGTTCCAACAAGTCATAGATAGTAAATTGGGAGGTGGATAGATGAGCAAAGGCAAGAATATAGCATTTGGATCTGTTGGTATAATAGTATTGCTGGCCATTGCTATAGTCATCGGGGGTTTTGGTTCAGGCATAACAGGAGCTGTCACATCAGGCAGCTCAGACTATGTAAAACTGCAGCTTTCAGAGATAACCGACACTGCAAAATGGTATACATATGATTCTGCAGGAACTGAGATAAGATTTTTCGCTGTAAGAGCAAGTGACGGAAGCATAAAGACGGGATTTGACGCATGCGATGTATGCTATGGAAGCCATAAGGGATACAGACAAGAAGGAAATTATATGGTCTGCAACAACTGCGGAAATAAATATCCGATAGACGGACTAGGCACTGAGAACAAGAACCCTGGAGGATGCTGGCCTGGTTATTTGCCCAGCACAATAAGCGGAAACGACCTGCTAATCAAAAGATCCGATCTTACCGGAGGTACATGGAGGTTTGCATGAAAAATCAGATCCTAATATTATCATTGTCTATTGCTATGGTCTTTTTGATAGTATTAGGACTGGCAACCCCCATGAAAGGGGATTTTGAAAGCAGGAGAGAGATTGTACTTAATGATCTTTCCCTTGCAATAGATGATGCGGTGGTTGAAGGTAAGTATAGCTGCTGTATTGATCCTCCATGCACCATGTGTTATCTTGGCAAATGGTTATGGGACGATGGAATATGCAGATGTGATGAAATGATAAGAAACGGTGATTTTGACAGCGTGTGTCCAGAATGTAAAAACGGTATTGAGGAAGGTGCATGCAAGTCATCGGCATCAACTGCATGTGAGGTATAATAACCGCATATTTTAGGCATGTAATTAAAGTATCAAAGGATATTCTATGAAAAAAGAATTCACAATATCGGGCATGCATTGTGCCAGCTGTGCAGCCAACATACAAAATAATCTAAAGAAGGAGAAGGGTATAGATTCAGCTAGTGTGAATTTTGCAACTGAAAAGGCTTCAGTTGAGTTTGACGATAAAACCATAGATGAAGATGGCATAATCAGGGCAATAGAAAAAGTAGGATTTAAGGTGATAGATGATGCCAAGGACACACAAAGGATTGAACGTGAAAAGGAGATAAAAAGGCTGAAATTCCTATTTCTGCTTTCACTTGTTCTGTCGGTTCCGATCTTCCTAATATCAATGGTTCTCCAGTGGATCGGGATATCTCTGCCTTATCAGAATTACATACTACTGGTTCTCACAACACCTGTCCAGTTCATAGTAGGATACCGGTTTTACAAGGGGGCTTTCTCAGCCCTGAAAGTAAAAACAGCAACCATGGATACACTTGTAGCCATAGGAACATCCACTGCCTATCTTTACAGTGTATTTGTTTTAATGTTTCCAGGACTCCTGGGAGATCATGTTTATTTTGAAACATCAGCTGTATTGATAACTTTCATCATATTTGGCCGCTGGCTAGAGGCCATTACAAAAGGCAAGACATCAGAAGCCATAAAGAAGCTGATTGGCCTCCAGCCGAAAAACGCGACTGTGATACGTAAGGGAAAGGGGATAACCATACCTATAGATGATGTGATTGTTGGGGATATAGTAATAGTAAAGCCTGGTCAAAAAATACCTGTTGATGGTATTGTTTTAAGCGGCAGCTCATCTGTTGATGAATCAATGGTCACAGGCGAGAGCATACCAGTGGAAAAGGGGAAGGGAGATACTGTCATAGGCGCAACAATAAATAAGCACGGATCCTTCAATTTCAGGGCAACCAAGGTCGGAAAGGATACCACGCTTCATCAGATTATAAAGCTGGTGGAGGATGCGCAAACGAACAAGGCGCCAATACAAAGACTTGCAGACAAAATCAGCGGCTATTTTGTTCCAAGCGTGATCTTGATAGCATTGTTATCCTTTGCGTCATGGTATTTTGTACTAGGACAAAGCTTCATATTCTCACTCACTACTTTTGTGGCTGTCCTCATAATAGCATGTCCGTGTTCCCTTGGCCTTGCAACACCCACTGCTATCATGGTTGGAACTGGAAAAGGTGCAGAGAATGGAATCTTAATCAAGGGTGCAGAAGCCCTTGAGAATGCCCACAAGCTGACCACGATAATATTTGACAAGACTGGAACACTTACACAAGGGAAGCCTGTTGTGACTGATGTGATCAAGGTTGGAAAGATGAAAACAGAGGACATAATCAAACACGCTGCAATAGCTGAAAAGAAGTCAGAACACCCGCTTGCAGACGCCATATTAAATAAGGCAAAGGAATCGGATCTAAAAATACCCAATCCAACATCATTCAAAACAGTTCCAGGACATGGAATAACAGCTAAATACGGAAATAAAACAATATCATTCGGCAACCGGAAGATGATGATGCGAGATAACATAAACATTGACAAGTTTGAAACTATCATAAGTAAACTTGAATCTGAAGGAAAGACTGTGATGATACTTTCTGTAAACAAGAAAATAGCTGGGTTTATTGGGGTTGCAGACGTGATGAAGGAGACATCCAAGGAAGCTGTGAAAAAGCTTCGGGATATGGGAAAGGATGTCATCATGCTCACAGGCGATAACATGAGGACAGCAGAACCTCTAGCCAAACAGATTGGAATTGAGCACATAATTGCAGACGTTCTGCCACAGAACAAGGTAAAGGAGGTTGAAAAACTGCAGGAAAAGGGTGAAGTGGTTGCCATGGTTGGTGACGGGATAAATGACGCTCCAGCGCTCGCAAAAGCTGACATAGGTATTGCTGTAGGTGCAGGCACTGACGTGGCATTGGAAACCGGCCAGATAGTGCTTGTGAAGGACGATCCAATGGACGTGGCGACAGCCATAGACCTGAGCAATTACACCATCAAGAAGATAAGGCAGAACCTCTTCTGGGCATTCTTCTACAACTCCATAGGCATACCAATTGCTGCAGGTGTATTATTCCCGTTCACAGGATTCCTGCTTAATCCCATGATAGCAGGAGCTGCAATGGCCCTGAGCTCTGTTTCAGTTGTCTCAAACTCCCTTCTTATGAAAAGATATAAAAAATAGTTCTATTTCAAGAGCATCCTTACATTATCTACTCCCACATCCAGAATAAACCCTGCCAGTTTGGGTCCTTTATCCTTGCCTATGATCATGTTATAAACAACCTTGAAGAACGTGCCCATGTCCAGACCAGTGGATTTGGGTATCTTGAATATCTCAGTTGCAAGGTCATCAGAATCCCCCTTGAAACCATCGAGAAGTTGGACCAATTGTTTCAGTCCAGCCTTCTCCTTCTCTGCGAGAGAATCATAGTATTTCTTGTTGAAATCCTTTCTGACTGCAAACTTGAATTCTTCAGGTGCGTGCTTCTCCAGCCAGTTCTTCGCACATGATATCCTTCTCTTAATCCTCTCCTCGTCAAACCTTGTTTTAGCATCTGCCTTGAAATGGTTGAATGTCTTCTTCTGGTCAAAATTATATGCCTGAAGCATGTATGTGATATTCCTGAATGCTGGCTGCAAAGGAAAATTTTTCTCTGGTTTGTCTGAAGGTATCGAAAGCTCATAGATTGCCTTTTGTTTCAAGGCTTCCTTCTCGGAAACCTTCTCCTTTCCGAAGTAGACCCTTTCACATCTTTCAAAATCCTCGTATATCTTGATCACATCAGCATCAAAGGCTATGTTAAAGGTTGCTGAAGGCCTTGTGCCTGCGAAAAGCCATCTGATTATCTCAGGCTCGTAAACCTCTAGAACATCATGCAGTGTTGTAACAACACCCTTGGAGCTTGAGAATTCTCCTCCGCCTTTGATGGCTATCCACTCGTACATGAACCCGTATGGAGGTATCTCATTCCACAATGCTTTCTGCATCTCGTCTGAGGAGTCTCTTGATCCTCCTGCTGCATAGTGGTCCTTGCCTGCAGGCTCGCATGCAACCTTCTCGTAGTGCCATCTCATCGGCCAGTCCACACGCCATCTGAGCTTTATTATGCCCTTCTTCCTGATGTCGAATGTATCATCATGCCCGCAGTCACACTTGTAGTAAACTTTATGATCGCCTTTATATTCCATCTTGGTGATAGTATCACGATTGCACTTCTCGCAGAATATTGAGACTGGAAGCCATTCCTTTGGAAGGGGCTCCTTCCTGTACTTGTCAAGTATCTTCTTGATCCCATCAGTCTTCTGCAGGCAGAAGTCCATTTCCTTCGCATACATGCACTTCTTGTATCTGGCAGCCTGGCTTACAAACACAGGATTTATTCCCACAACAGGAAGCACTTCCTCAACCTTGCGCATGTTCCTCTCTGCAAATGACTTGTATTCACCGAATGTGTCAGGGACGTCTATTATCGGCTGTCTCAGATACTTCTCCAAAAGTTCCTTCTTGGGCATATTAGCAGGAACCTTTCTGAACACATCATAATCATCCCATACATAAAGGTATCTAGTCTTCTTCCCAAGCTTGTTCAAGGCCCGCACGACAAGCTCGACTGTGATCATCTCCCTGAAGTTCCCTATATGTATTGTTCCAGATGGTGTTATCCCGGCCTCGCATGTGTATTCCTTCCTGTCTCCATGTATCTTCATGATCTGCTTGGCCGCGTTGAACGCCCAGTGATAATCATAATGCTTCATAGTAAATAAATGGATTCCTGTTTTATAAATTCTGAGAATTACTTGAAATACTCCAGAAGCTCTTCAAGCTTCTCGATTACAAGCTTGGGTTTCTTTTCTTCCAGCATTTCCCTGGATCCAGGAACCCGAGTATCTGCCTTGCCTACAGAAAAGGCTCCGGCTTCGTTAGCACCTTCTATATCAGGGGCTCCGTCACCCACGAATGCCATCTGTTCAATGGGAATGCCGGTTTTTTCAGATATGAAGCTCAGATGTGGAATGCCCTTCCTGAATTTACCGGCATCCCGGGTGCCCAGGATAAACTCAAAGTATTTCTTGACAGAATACATCTCCATAGTCCTGTCCAGGTGTTCCTGCGGGACAGAGCTACACAAAACCAACATGTATTCCCTCTTCTTGAGTTCATTTAGAACTCGAATCGTATCATCAAACAATGGAAGCTTCTTGTCTATATACAATGATGTGAACAGTTCACTCCATTTCTCATACTTCTCATCGGATAGGGGATTCAAGCCATATCTCTCCTGAATTATCTCCAGCTGGATCTTCCTAAGCTTGCCTCCATTATGGAGGAAAGAAATCTCTATTTCCTTCCTATGTTTTTCAGCGTCAGGGTAGAATTCATTGATAGCGTCCACGAAGTATTTTGCCTTGCCTGTCATGCTGTCTGCCAAGGTTCCATCCCAATCAAAACCTATCAGCTTGATATTTTCTACTTCCATAACCATAATTTCATTTTTGATTTATAAAACGTCCACCAGATTTGGAACAGTTTTAGAATAACCTTTAAAAGGGACCCCAACCCATTAAGTGCATGGCTCAAGGAAATGGTAACGGAAATGGAAATGATTGGATTAGAAGATACATAGAACATGATTTCACCACTGATGATCCTGAATTTATTGCTTCTCTCTGCATGCCGTCTATAGAAATAGACAGCGCTTATAAAGTCTTGAAGAACTTTAGGGATCATCTCGAAACCTTGAATAGAACCTCTTACGGGGACAGGGTTCTAGAAATTGTGAATATAGATATTGAAGGCATCGAAAATCGAAAAATCAACAGAGCTAGATACCGCTTCCTGCATAAAATAATAGAACCTCTTACTTCATATATAGAATCAGCTAGAAATGACGATGGTTAAAAGTTACGTTTTAGACTGATAGGTTTCCAGCTCAACCTGTAATGATCTGAAGTTAAAATAGTTACTGAAGCTATCGATTATGATGAATATAAACTTATTTGTTCATTATATTATCAAAATTATTATTCCCATGATAGAAAAAAATTCCCATGATAGAATAGACGGGACGGATACTAACTCCGTGTTTAGTAAACTTAAAATATATAATCCTCAGGCCCCGATAGAAGATGATCCTGTCTATACATTTCTTCAGCAAAGATCTGAAAAATCACAACCATTAATCTCCCAGTTAGAACAAGGTAAAATGGATCCATTTGTCTATGCTGTATTGCTTTGCGGCGCTGGTAAAAGGGATCTGAGCATATCTCTTGTGGATGAGCTTTTGTCAACTAAATATATATGATGGACTAATAATCACATAAGTTATTGAATTAGGCGTGTATCTACTTATTGATCTCTTCCTTGAGAGCCTTCATGATCATGTTGCCTGGGATCTTTCCCCTGGCCTCCTTCATGATGAGGCCCATCAGGATGTTCTCAGGCCGGTTCTTTGTCAAGACTTCCTTGTTCTTGCTTATCACATCCCTGACAAGCTTCCTGACATCTGCCTCAGAAACAGACTTGACTCCGAGCTTCTCCACCAGACTGGAGAGGTCCTGGCTTGGGTCCCTGGCAAGCTCTGTGAATGCATTCTCCACAGCCTCTTTGGGCACGGTCTTTAGTCCCCTCTTCTTGAAAGCCTTGAAGAGCTCTATTATTATGAAACCGGGTATTGAGTCCACATCTATGTCCTGCCTTCTCAAGTCCTTTGAAGTGGATGTGAGTGCACGTGAAACAGTTCCTGAATCAAAACCTTCTGCAACTATGGCCTCGAAGATTGTATCATTCTCCATGTCTATCAGCTGATCAGCAATCTCATTGTTTATCTTGTATTGTTTCACCATTCTTGCCATCCTCTTTTCTATGTCTTCCGGCAACTCGGCACCTATCTTCTTCAAATAATCATGAGTTATTCGTATCGGTAGTATGTCTGTTTCAGGGTATAATCTTGCAGCGCCTGGTAGAGGTCTCATGAATTCAGTGCTTGCATCAGGCAATACACGCCTAACATCCTTTGTCACCTTCTTTTTGTCCTGTTGCCTCTGGGCCTCCTTCTCAACTATCTTGGGTATCATATCCAGGTCCTGGACACCCTTGATTTCAACCCTGTTTCCAGTCCTAATTGAAACGCTCACATCCTGCCTGATTGTTCCTAAACCCCTCTTCACCTTGCCTGTGGATTTAAGCATGCTGCCAATCTTCTGCGCAACCTCCTTTGCTTGATCAGGTGTATGGATATCAGGCGCCGTAACAATCTCCACCATGGGCATGCTTAGCCTGTCTAAGCCATACTGCGTGAAGTGTGTCCCTTTCTTGAGTATCTGGGATGACTCCTCTTCAAGCAGAACGTTTGAGATTCCAACCTTTCCGAACGTTGTATTCAAATAACCATTAATCCCTATCATAGCTGTTCTCTGAAAACCCGATGTGTTAGACCCATCTATCACAGTCTTCCTCATAACGTGTATCTCATCAGGTATCTCACAGTTGAGAAGCACAGCTATCTTGAGTCCTATATCAAGGGCCTCCCTGTTGAGCGGGTGTGGTGGTTCAGAATCTGTTTCAACTAAACATGTCTCTTCAGGATATACAGTGTATACAAAAAGCTTGTTCTTCATCCTCTCATGAAGCGTGGCCACATCTATATCCCCAAGCTCTCCTGCAACTGGCCTGAGCTTTCTCCTAAACTCAGAATTGGGTTTGCTTGACAACTGTGATTTACATGAACAGAATAGTTTGTGTTTGGTCTCCAGTTGCTTGTGGATCTCTATGCCGCACTTCAGGCCAACCTTTTTGTAATCCATAATAACTAATTATTTAACAAACTAATAAAGGTCTCAGAAGTATCTTCTTTGTTCTCAGGAGATGTCTTAGGCTTCTTCTTTCGAAGGAAGAAACCTCCAAGTAAACCACCAACCATCACAATGACAACTATTATTACTATATAATAATACGCAGAAGTGTCTGGTATTGGAATCTCGCGGCAGGCAAGAAGATCCTGATCACACCCATAATCGCAGATCTGAGATACTTGCCACCCTGATCCATCACATGTTTCCAGGTTATTCCCAGAGCATCTCATCTCCCCTTGTTCACATATAGGCAAGTCGCAATCCGCAGGACAGTTAACCCTGTCTTCACCTATGTCAGCTTCACAAGCTCCATTGTTGTTACAGTCAGGATGATTCAGTTTTTCTCCATAAACCATGGTGTGCAGCTCTTCTAGCGTGAACATATTGGCATTGCCAAGGGTTTTATATGTTATAAGCTGCTGCTCACCTGCTGCAAACTGTGGATATACAAACATGAATTCAGGATCTGGGTTAACCACGTATTTGAACCCTGAGCTGGATATGTTTATATCGCTCTCATTTTCAGCAAGCTCCTTTGGTATGCTTTCGTAAACCACCAGATTTGTTATGACCTCCTCGCCAATGTACTTGATCCTTGTTGTGATTGTGGTTTTACCGTCAGCAACGTATAACTCTCTTGTGCCCTCAAAGTCAGGCAATATAGACTCTGTGATCTTTATTATTTCCTCGACAGCCTCATCAGTAAGCACTCCTCCAAGAGCATCTCCTGATGTTTCCCTTAAACCAGAATTGTCTCTCAACAAGGCAGGATCCAAGAACTCTATCTCGCTTGTTTCTTCTATCACTTCAGGTGCAGATACTGGAATATTAGAAGGCGGGCTAGAACCGCCTGACCCATCACCAGAATCATCACCGCCTGAAGCTACTGGAACTGGTTGTGTCAAGAGTGTATAGGGACCGAGTGTGTTGCAGTTATATGCAGCGTCACATGAAGTTACATTATAGTAATATTGAGTGTTAGATAATAGGCCTGTTAATTGTGCTTGATGGTTTATATTAAGTAAAGCGTATGAAACGTTTCCTGTAAGATTTTGATCAGTTCCATGAAATACTGTCGTAGTAGCTATCTCATCTGTTGTCCACGTGACTGTCGCAGATGTTACCGCAGTAGTTGCAGACACGCCTGAAATTACAGGTGGCGTCACATCCAAATGGAAAGTCACGTTATCATATGCCTGCTTACCTCCGCTCATATTCACCAGCCATACATGAATCACGTGCTGACCTTCACTCACGTTCTCAAATAGATATTCCCCATCACCGTCAATATCGTATACCTCTGATTCATTGTCTAATTGAAGAGTTACCTGAGGAAGTATATTGTCGAGTTTTCCATACTTAAAGTACTGAACAGTTACATTTGTTGTGTTTATCCATTCACCCTCTTCAGGGCTTGTTATATTAACAGAGGCATTGGGTATGCTTATACTGAAATGCCATGTTTCGCTCATGTTGTCATCAAACCCGTCTGAAGCATTGACGCTCCAATTATGCATGCCATCTGAGACGGGTATTGTGAAGTTCTGATCACCTGCTTCAGTTACAAGGCTCCCGTTTACATACAGACCATAACTTATGACATCCTCTAAATCCAGATCTATGGATTCCCAGAGTAGAGTTACATCCTGTGTCGTGAGTACTGAACTGTTTGTAGGTGACATTAAAACTATGTCAGGTACCTGATTCCGGACCACAAACATATGCTCAGGACTCATCCCTAGGTTGCCTAGGCTGTCTTCAGCATAGATTCTCCAATACACCTCGTCATGTGCAGTGTAGTTATCTGATGTGACTAAAATGGAAAAGTTAGTTTGGATTGATATGCTCAGAATACTGTAGTTGATCGTTCTGTTGAATTCAAGGTAGGCGTAACTAAGTGAGGAAAGGGCATCTGTAATATTTGCACTGAAGATCACGTCTTCGTATTCATAAGGTATCTTATCAACAACCTCATTTGTAATAGAAGGTGGCGTTGTATCAACAGTTAACTGCATCAAAAATGTCATTCCCATATTATTCCACAAGTCAAATGCATATACCACATAACTATACACGCCATCTGCGGTTATTGTGTAGTTCAAGTAACAGTATGTGTCGTTGACAGTCATAGTATAGTTAGTTCCATTTAGTTCAAGGAAGCAACTTCTAAGTGTCTCATTGCCTGTGACATTCACAAACAACCAATCATTGCTTGTATTGGACTGGTTTCCTGTTGTAGAATTGTCAAAGACAATATCTGGTGGTGAGTCGTCCTGACCTATAGTTGTTGAGGTATGGTTAACCCAGTTGTTGTTTATATTGCCCAATGCATCAGCAGTCTTTGTTGAGATTGTGTGCATGCTTCCAGGCGTAAAGCCAGTTGCATTGTAAAAATTATCCGGGCTGGATATATTTTCCTTGAACTCCCCATCAATCCAGACCTCAACATGACTCAAATCAGGCTCTGGAGGATTTGACCATGCCCAGTATATCCAGGTCTCCATCTGGCTTGAGTTGACCAAAACAGACACTGTTGCTGGAGGAGTTGTGTCAAATGTTATTGTCCTGTTTTGTGGCGCAAAGGCGCATAATCCAACAGCATCACATACATAACAATTCCATTCATATGTTCCTGAGTCCGTAGTGATGAAGAAGTTGGCTGTATAATTATCAACCATCAAGTCAGTTACTATGTCCTTGATTCCCCAGCCATCCCAACTTCCAAAGAGGCTTATATTATATAGTGTACTGTCATGACCTGCACACTCGAATAAAGCAGAATCCAGGACTGCACTATAATCTGCAGGTGAGACAAGCTCGCTAATAGGCGGTGTAGTGTCAACTATGAATGTGTGATTATCAGCCCAGTCTGTATTATACTCCTCGTCATATGAAAGACAATTCCACACATAGTCTCCGTCAGCAAGGCCCTCTATCGGGAAGAAGATGTCACCTTCTGGGGAATTTACTAATTCCGCATAGTTCATTCCCCAGCCACCTGTAGTCGTGTACAGACTCATGTTTAAAACCATGCTATTATCATAAACAGAACAGTTGAAGATCCCTATATTATAATCTGTTATGTATGTATCCGGCAGGTTGAGAACCACAGTAGGTGGCTGGTTAGGCAGGTAGAAATTTCCTGTATGTTTTACGTCAAACTTGTACGTGGGCCACACAACATCCCCAGATTCTTCAAGCTCTATGACAAAGACGCGCGTACCTACATTACGTGGATCATCATTGTACATGAAGTTGCCGCTGTATATGATAGTGACAAGTTCAAGGCTTCCGTCATTGTCTATGTCACCCAGAGACATGCCATTTTCAGGAGGCCTCAGTAGAAGATTTTCCAGTATCTGTTGAGGAATGATATTTTGAGTCCAGCCTGTATAATCAGATGTCAGTACATGAGATATTTCAGCATTTTCTGTTGTTTCTAATATAATCACGTCATCCTGGGTTTTATAAGAAACAGGATTTTCAGTAATCCAAATAGAACCGTCCTTAATCTTTCTGCCATTGATAAAGTTTCCATTACCATCAAAAACGTCAACATACACACCGGAATTTCTTTTTGTAGACACTGCTATTTCAAGCCTGTGATCCCCATCAATATCTAACAGCATAGGCTGCGGAATATATGTATAATATTGATAACAAGTGAAACTGACAGGCCATCCATTAACTGAATTACCATTTCTATCATAAACGTTCAGATAACAGTTGGAATTACTCCTAGTTACAAATATCATCTCCTTTTCAATATCATCATTTATATCACCGATAATAACTGGACTGAAATCGGTTATTCCTGGAAAACTTACTGGAAAATTTGGAATACTGCTTCCGCTATTATCCCAAACCTGAAGTTTATAAGGCTCTCCAGACAAGGATGGTGTTACAACAATAATCTCCTTATTCCCGTCATTGTCAAGGTCTGCAACAGATGCTCCAATATCATCCCCTTTAACCGATGTCCAGCCACCGGCAACCTCAGAGCCGTCCTCGTTGAATATCTTTACATTCTCAAAGGTACTGTAAGAATTGATGATCTCATCCTTTCCGTCATTATCTATATCTTCAACTGTGGGAGAATCCAGTGTTATGATTGAATTGATCAGATCCTTGGGCCAATTTGAATTTAGTGTTGTACCATCATCATTCCACACATATATCCTAGTGCCTCCTCCTGTAGGATCAATAAAGGATGTTGACTTGTAAACAATCTCCAGATCGCCATCACCATCCACATCTCCAAGAGCTGGTGTGGAAGCCCCTCCCCATAAGACTTCTTGAGGCCAACCAGGCCTGATATTACCGTCCGCATCCCAGACAAATACTCTGGCTCCGGTCAGACCAGGAGAACCGGCAATTATTTCTATACTTCCATCACCATCAAGATCCCCATATACAGGAGCATGCTCTATATACATACCATCTGTATCTATTTGCTGAGGCCAACCAGACTTCCATGTCTCATTTGATTTTAGTCCAACTACCCAATCCCTGCTCATCTGATGGAAGGTGTCATATACAGTTAACCTTATAGTAAATTCTTCAGCAGCTATACTACTTACATCAAGATAACCCAAATCTGCATCCTGAATTGGAATGGTTGAAAAGTTAACAAGATTCCAAGAAACCGGATCTATGCCCTCTCCATATTCCAAAGTATAGTTCTCAAAGTTTTCACTGTACGCAGTTCCGTTTATCACTACAATACTATGAACAAATAAGCCCAGATCATCTAACATAGCTGTCGGATAGGGATTTGCTGTTTCTACTGCGATTAGAACATCTACTATTCCCGCACCCTGAACCAATGGGCCTTCTCCTGTATCCCTAGCTGTTCCCTTCAGCACGTTCTTAACTTCCTGCGTCGTCCATTCAGGATGCATCTGTTTTATTAAAGCAGCTGCACCGGCTACATGAGGAGTTGCCATAGATGTGCCAGACAACCATATATGCATGTCATCTAGACAAGTGGAATAAGGAAGAGAACCCACTGGATTTACATTGTCATGCCTTGCAGCACATATATTATGACCAGGAGCTACAATATCAGGTTTTACAGTTCCTATTGGAGTGGGCCCGCGTGAGCTAAAGGTTGTGATATTCGTAGGACACACTCCATATATATCATTCTCAACGTCCTGGGTTGTGCAGCTTGCTCCCACACCTATCACCTTTCTGGCATTGCCTGGACTGCCTACTGTGAAATAGCCGTCCTGTCCTGTATTGCCTACAGCAGCAACAACCGCAACACCTAGATCAGCAGCATTGTCAGATGCTTGTGATATAGGATCGTCAGGAAACCCTGATGCTCCCAAGCTCATGCTTATCACATCTACATGATCAGAGAAATCACCATCGTCATTCGGATCAATGGCTCGTTCTATTGCAAGAACGACAGTAGAAAGTGATCCGCTTCCACTATTACTCAAAACCTTGTATGCATAGATCTTCGCATCGGGAGCCACACCCTTGAGCACACCATTGCCAGCAGCAATGGCTGCACAATGCGTGCCATGGTAATGGTCATCCATTGGATCTGCATCACCGTTATGGAAATCCCATCCACCTATAACCTTGCATCCTGCGCCAAAGCAGCCACCTAAATCAGGATGCGTGTAATTCACACCAGTATCCAGAATGGCTATTGTCATTCCCTCCCCAGTCACGTTCACACCGCTCAGGTTTAGCAGATTCCAAACCTGGTCTGCTTTTATTTCAGGCACAGAAACGTCAAGAAAGGCATGGACTTCTGTATCTGGATACACAGCCTCTACCTCAGGCATGTCCAGAACTTCTTGTATGTCCGATCCTTCTATTATAATGCCATTGAATACATTCTTGTATTCTCCTCTGACATCAAAACCCTTTGCCTTCAAGTTGTTTATTACTCCAGCTTGTTTGGCTTCCATCTGATTTTTATAGTCTTGCAGGGATGATGCCACAGAAGCAGCTGGCAGCCTTTGTGTGGATTCCAGTTCTTTTTTATATGCAGATAGAGGCTTGTCTTTCAGCTGAACTATCCACCTGCTCATGTCTGCTCTTTGTATGACCTCAAGCTGATCCTCTGACAACTGGACACAATCACCATTCCAGCAAACACCGCCAGAGCACAAATCACCTGAATCAACACATTCAGGAGGCGATTTGTACACGTCCTGAGGTTGGGAGAAATAATAGAAAGTAACTGATGCCACGAATAAAATTATAATCAGACCTGCGGCAGGATGCAACCTCATATTATATTATTGCTTAATAACATATAAATCTAATATAAGAAAGTTCCTTGCAGGCTTCTAGGATTCGTTTCTCCCACAAGATTCGTGTGCATGAACTCCTTCAACTTATCCATCCCCTTCACATGAGCAAGTCCAACACCAAGCTTAACGTAAGCAGTTTCTGCAAACATGTCCTCGCCTGATATGGCGCCTGCATCATGGAAAAGCCTCCTGAGGTTTGTGTACACATCAGGATGCACTCTCCCATACAAGGTCTGGGATGTAACCACAACAGGTATGCCTGCTGAAACGGTCTTCTTGATCTTGGGTATCCAAGATCTTCTTGCCAATGTGGGCACATGCCCCAAACCAGTCCCCTCAACTACGAAGCCTTTGTAACCTTTGTCCAAATAATAATCCATGACACCTGGATCTGATCCAGGGAATGTCTTGATCAGAGCTATCTTAGGCTGGAATCTCGTGTCCAGCTCAACCCTCCCGTCAGAGACGCGTGTATGATTCTTGTCCAATACATCTGTCTTCCCGTCTGGATATATCCTGGCCAAAGGCAGGTCATTTATAGGCCTAAACGCATCTCTCCTGCTTGTATGCATCTTTCTCACTCTAGTGCCTCTGATAAGCAGACAGTAATCATCACTCATGCTTCCATGCATGCAGGCATTCACTCCAGCTATCTTCCCAGTGGCTGCATATGCAGCGCATATAAGATTCATGCCAGCATCACTACTTCCCCTGTCACTTGACCTCTGCGCGCCTACGACTACCACAGGCTTTGTAAGCTTCTTGAGCATGAAAGACAAGGCTGCAGACGTGTAGTGCAGGGTATCTGTACCATGCGCAACTATCACATTCCTTCCGGAGTTTATCTCCTTTGCGCATGCCTTAGCTATAACCTGCCAGTCAGCAGAATCAAGATCCTCACTCATCTTCGTGAAGGGAGAAACTGTCTTCAGGTTTATTATCTCCCCTAGCTCAGGGACATTATGCAGGAACTCTTTGGGATCCATCAGACCTGTCACACCGCCTGTCTCATAGTCAATCCTCGAGCCTATGGTGCCTCCAGTGGCTACCAGGGAAACGGGAGGCTTTTTCTCGTCAAATTTGAGCTTCAACAAGCTTTTCTTGACCTTTCCTAGCTCGAACTCCTCCTCCTCGCGCACTGCACGCGGGGATTTGTGTTCACTCCGGGTTATCTTGGTCTTAGAGTCAAAATGGATACCTATATTATACCCATTATCCATCTTGAGTACCAAACAGTCAGGATCTCCTGAATCTGTCTTGGGCATGAGTATACCCTCAAAAATCCTGTCACCATGCGTGACCCGCACAGTTGTACCAACTCTCAGCTTGCGCTTCTTAAGCTGGTCTTCAACCCTTTTAGAATACATAGTTTTTACTTGGTTCAGTGTGATATAAAGATTAATTGTTTTTTATCCATTCTTATCATGGTATTTAAAAAAATAAAATTTGATCTAAGTGATACCAAATATGACAGCCATGGGCACCTACTGAATACATACAGGCAAAAATGCCAAGAAAGGGGAGAAATCTTCTGGTTCGATTTGACTGGATCGGTCCGAGATGATATTGAAACATATGAACTTGGTTTTGATGAAGGGCCAAAAAGGGAGGATGAATCAGCTGGTTTATGTTTTGTGTATCCATGTTCAATTGTAATAGCCCATTATCCCTTTCCGGGAAATGAGGAGAAGGTTTCCCGTTTCATAGAAGAATTTGAACATTTCCTGGACGACGAGAACATAAAGCACGAATCTGAATCTCTTAGCACAAAGTAAGGTTATAAACCTTCCCGACCAATAATATCACATAAACACCTGAAAAGGCCATTTTTACGTCAAATAACGTAATTCTAATTAATTTTCCCTCTCAATTCCGTCAAAAGTCGATATAACAGGCTGAACTTTATAAACCCTTACGTCCCCAAGTTCTTCTAAATTGACTCTGAATGGGGGGAGTGAATAAACATATGGGTTATGAAACTATCGGAGCAGATGCTGTAAATACGTTGTATTTTGATGGTGGCTTGGGAGAAGGGTTGCGAACAGGTAGACTAAAACCACGTCATCTGGAAGCTGTTGTGCCTAAACAACTTTACGAATTAGGGGTTTCTCCTGATTTTAATAAGGCACTTGATATATACGCAGGCAACGGAGCGCCAAAAGACTTCAGGGAGAAACTGCTGGATCAAGGGGATTCACAAATATTTCTTGCAGCATTTAGTAATATTGATACCCTGTCACCAGAAGAAAGGGGGATATTGGGACAAATATGGTATCCCGTGGTTGAGGTTTCTGGAGATATAAGACGGCGACATTACGAGGACATTGTTAGAGAACAATGGAATCTTGGACCTGACTTCAACCTAAATGAGTTGGATAATGATTATGTGGTTAATGGAGGTAATGCTCCTGGACTGCTTAAAATTGAGAATTATATCGGAGGTTCTCAGATACCTGCCGGTTATTTTGGACCTTTAATGGTTAATGGTGAATATGCGAATGGGACATATTATCCTATTCTTACAACACATGAAGGTGTTCTTATCAAAGCTGCAAATGCAGGCGCTTCCTTTACCAAGGGTGTTGGGGGTGTTGACACAATGGTTACAAGAGATTCAATGGCAAGAGGATCTATGTTTGAAACTGAAAGAATAATTGACTCGAAAAAGGCTGGTGAATGGATAAGATCGCATTTTGATGACTTGCAGGAAGTATTCAGAAAGAGGGAACCTTTCGTGAAGCTAACAGGTATTGAAGTAAGGGAGGCGGGGTCAAGCCTGCATGTCAGATATATAGCCGAGACAGGAAATGCAATGGGCATGAACATGGTCACACAGGCATCACATGACACGTCAAAATACATAGCAAGAGAATGTGAATATATAACTGATTATACTTCAGTTTCAGGGAATACATGCGCAGACAAGAAAGCTTGCCAGATTAATGTTGTTCAGGGAAGGGGTAAGACAGTTCACGCGGGTATTGTGCTTCCAGCAAGTTACATAGCTGACATCATAGGTAAGAGGGTAGGCCATGACATAGATCCTGATTTTGCATATAAGAAAATAATAAATGCTGTCGTGGATAAATTCTATGTTGGCTCCGCGCTGGCAGGTGGCGCTGGGGGAACTCAGAATTCTAATGTAGCCAACATAGTGGCTGGAATATACAATACATATGGTCAGGATGCTGCCCAGATTGTGGAAGGCTCGTCTGCTATTACAAGGATAAATTTAACCAGCACAGATGAAGGCGAGGATGCGCTTAAATTCGAACAGGTATATCCAACCATGGAAGTTGGCATTATTGGCGGCGGCGCGTCATCCAGACTGGCGAACAAACTTTTG
>Ga0210057_1001948_pt1 | contig 30492 bp, 32 predicted proteins | sample CryGeyCG2114_010_2_FD_183968 | JGI IMG/M metagenome (GOLD analysis project Ga0210057, IMG submission 183968) | Groundwater microbial communities from aquifer - Crystal Geyser CG10_big_fil_rev_8/21/14_0.10 (SPAdes) (version 2) | ecosystem: Environmental > Aquatic > Deep subsurface > Groundwater ...
GCGAATCACCCTCATCATAGTTATATATTGTTGTTAGCCCTGCTACATTCGTATTGATAGTAAGTCTTCTATCCGTTTGCCCCTCTTCCGTTGAAAAAACACTTAACGACGCATGCGAAATTATATTTCCATTCACATCCAACTTTGCTCCCGGCTCCGTCGTCCCGATGCCGACGCTGCCGTCAACGATGAGATTGCTGTAGCCGCGCAGGACGCCCTCGACGCCCAAAGCGCCTGATTTATATTGCGTAGACGAAGCAGCATTAATCGGAGCCGAGACGTTGCCGCCGGGCGGGTCCTGGGTAGGCCCTGTCCAATCCAAAGCATAAGCATAAAAAGCCATCGCAAAACAGACAACTAAAACACTAAAAGTTAAAGAAACTATTTTGGGTGATATTTGTTTGTTCATTTTTTGAAACATATCTTTTTTATATTACTTATAAATAAATTTATTTTTATTACTTATTGAGATTGAGAACGCAGATTGTCCAATTCTTCTATTTGTTGAGCGGTTATTTCTTCTTGAGAAAGAGGTTGAGAATAGTTTTCTTGACTTTCTTGACTTTCTTGACTTTCTTGATTCTCTTGGCGCAGAATGTTCAATTCTTCTATTTGTTTGTCAGGCGTTTCCTGACTAATCGGCTGGACATCCTCTTTCTGGCGAATCCGGTCTATCTCCTGAAGTTGTTCCTGAATCAATAATTCTTGTTCACTTATTCCCCCGGTTTCCGGAATCTGCTCTCCAGGCTCTTTGATGAACAGAAAATAAACAATCACCGCGGCGATTAAAAAGGCCAAAGAAATAATAATAATAGTAATCGCGGTTTTTTTATCTTTCATTAGTGCTATTTTATCAAACAAGCTGGTTCTTGGCAAAAAAAGTTATCCACATAGAGGTGCGCGATGCTGGATTCGAACCAGCGGCCCCTTGCGTGTCGAGCAAGTACTCTAACCCCTGAGCTAATCGCGCTTTAATTATCTTATTATACCTTTATACTATATGTAATGGCAAAATGGCAAACAAGAGAACAAGTTTCGGACGATATTGAAACCCAGCTTTTGGCTAGCCGCGGTATAGATGACAAGGACAAGTTTTTCAGCCCCGATTACGAGAAAGATTTGCGCGACCCTTTCGGCCTTTTAGGAATGGATAAGGCGGTGGATAGAATTTTGTCCGCCATCAAGAAGAGAGAAAAGATAGCCGTTTTCGGAGATTATGACGCGGACGGAGTTTGCGCCAGCGCAATTTTTCATGATTTTTTTAAAAAAATTGGGTTTGAAAATTTTGCTGTCCATATACCCGACAGGAACATAGAGGGTTATGGCCTGAATTTTGAAGCAATTGAACAATTTGAAAAAGAGCAAGTTGATTTGATAATTACAGTTGATTGCGGGATAGCAGATTACGATGAAATTAGAAAGGCAAATGAAAATGGAATTGATACCGTTGTTTTGGACCATCATCTTCAACCAGAGAAGATTCCTCAGGCGATAGCCATTGTAGATCCAAAGCAAGAAAAGGACGATTATCCTTTTGAAATGCTTGCCGGCGCCGGCGTGGCTTTTAAGACGATTCAGGCGCTTGTAGACAAGGGTGGATTTGCGGTTACGCCTGGCTGGGAAAAGTGGCTTTTGGATTTAGTTGCCATTGCCACGGTTGCCGATATGATGCCGCTTGAGGATGAAAATCGCGTCCTGGTTTTTTACGGCCTTCAGGTTTTGAAGAAAACCCGGCGTCCCGGCCTTTTGAAACTGTTCGAGAAAACAAAAATTCAGCAACAATATATCACTGAAGATGATATTGCTTTTTTGATTGCTCCTCGTATAAATATTGCCGGCAGGATGGACCATGCAAATGCGAGTTACGCCCTTTTGACCACCGAATCTGTTAGCGAAGCGGAATGGATTGCGGAACATTTGGATTCGCTTAATGTAGAAAGGAAAGAAACCGTCGCAAAAATTTTGGATGAAATTGATAAAAGGGCGAAGGATTATAAAAAGAAGCCGGAGATAATTGTGGAGGGAGATTTGTCCTGGCCTGTCGGTGTTTTGGGCCTTACTGCCAATAAAGTTATGGAGAAATATGAATGTCCGGTTTTTTTGTGGGGCGCGGCTGCTGCGGAAAAAATAAAAGGTTCTTGCAGAAGTAACGGCATGATAAATCTTGTTGATTTGATGAGGCAATTACCGGATGGTTTTCTGAAAGAATTTGGCGGGCATGCGGCTGCCGCCGGTTTTTCCCTTGAAAGAGATAAAATAGGTGATTTCAAAGAAGAAGTCGTAAAACTTTTTGGAAAAATTGATAAAAAAGAAACCGAAGCTCTTCTTTGGATTGATAAAGAAATTAAGTTGGAGGAGATAGATTGGGATTTTTTGCAAACAGTGGAAAAATTCAGGCCGTTTGGCATGGGTAATTCGCGTCCCTATTTTCTTTTTAAAAATCTGGAGGTGTCCAGGGTTAATAAATTTGGAAATGGCGGCATTCATTTGCGTTTGGATTTTTCCACCCGAGACGGATTGATTTCCGCAATTGGTTTTTTTATGTCCAACGGGCATTGGGATATAAAAAGCGGAGATAAGATAGATTTGGCGGCTTCGATAGAAAGAAATTATTTCAACGGTTATGATGAATTAAGGTTGAGGATTATAGATATTCGCAATTTGCCTGCCTGCCGGTAGGCAGGTAGATTAGCATAAAATTCGCATATTGGCATCATGGGGAAGATTATTATTTATACGGATGGAAGCAGCAGGGGGAATCCCGGACCGGCCGGCGCGGGAGTTGTGATCTGTGATGAAGATGGCCGGCTGATTAAAAAATATTCAAAAAAAATTGGTGTTCGCACCAACAATGAGGCCGAATACGAGGCGGTGATTCTAGCGCTCCAAAAAGCCAAGCAAATTTTTGGAAAGGAAAAAGTGAAAAATTTTGCTTTTGAGATTCGCATGGACAGCGAATTGGTCTGCCGTCAGCTGGGTGGTAGGTATAAAATAAAAGAGGAGAAACTGGTTCCCCTCTTTATAAAAATTTGGAATATGAAAATGGATTTTGGAAAAATTGATTTTGCGGAAATTCCGCGCGAAAAAAATAAAGAAGCCGATAAACTGGCAAATGAAGTTTTAGATAAAGGAGAACAACAGGCGGGATTATTTTGTTTTTAACAATTCACCGAGTAGATTTTCCACTCGTTGATAATTTTTTAAGGCTCGTTTTAAATACTCTAAAATTTTGGGGTCAATTCCACTTTCACCGGAGTTTAGTTTTTCAAAAGCTCTTTTTGCGAAGCCGCCGGCGCTCATTAAGGGATTCCTGATTTCGTCCGCCAAACTCATCCTTTCTGAAATGATTGTTTTTAATCGCTCGTTTTTTTCTATTATTCGGCCGTGCTGGATACTGGCTATGGCCAGATGGCTGATGGCCTGCGCAATCAGAATGTCATCCGGATTAAATTCTTTTTTTTCTCCCTTGGCGCCAAAAACCATAACGCCTAAAAATTCTTCGGTTTGCAGGCGGATGTATAAAACTTGTTCAACATCTTCTTCCGGCCCTCCTTTCCGCACAAAGACAGCGTTCTGGAATATTGCTTTGTATAAATTAGGATGCGCTGTAAGGGTCAGATTAATGCGATGTCCTTTAGGTCGCGCTTTCTGTTCAAAAGCGCATTCTATTACCAACTCTTCGCTGTTTTTAGGGTTGGCCAGCAGAATGCATCCTTGCTGTACATCAAGAACTTCGGCCGTCTTTTCTAATAATTTTTCCAGAGTTTTTTGATATGACTCGGTCAGGGTTATTGCTTCAATCAATTCTAAAAAACTTAGTATTTGTTCGCGGTCAAATTTCTTTTTAGCCATTTTTTATTGTTTCCTTTCAATGAACTAACTTGCTCTAATGAAAAATAAATCATATTTTTAGGCTAATGGCAAGGAAGTTTTTGTTTTTTATAATATTTTTCGCGGTCGGCATCTTTACCGGTTCTTTCTTTGATTTATCCGTTTATTTCGGCCTGTTATTCGTTTTTCTCGCTTTAACTCTCAAATTATTGAAGTTGAACTTCAATAACTTGGTATTTTTTGTGGGTATGTTGGCGTTTGGGCTGGGATTTTCATGGTATGCTTATGAAGTTATCCCGCCGGATTTGTCTGATTTTCAGATTGGCAGGCAGGTTTTACTGGAGGGCGTTGTTGCTGATGAAGCGGATGAAAGAGAAAATTACACGCGTTTGGTTTTGGAAGTCGGGAGCGGCGCCAAAATTTTAATTTATACCGGTCATTATCCGAAGTTTAATTACGGAGATAAATTAAAAATTTCCGGCGAATTGCGAAAACCGGAAAAAATAGATGATTTTGACTGGCCGGCTTATTTGGCAAAAGACGATGTTTACCTTGAAATGTTTTATCCGGATATTGAATTGATTTCCGTCGGTAACGCTTCCCGGATTAAGCGCTATCTGTTTTCTTTGAAGGCAGACCTTCTTTCAAATGTCTCGCGCGTCATTCCCGAACCCCACGCGTCGTTTTTGGGCGGGCTTACTTTTGGCGCCAAGCAGAGTATGCCGAAAGGTTTGCAGGACGATTTTCGCAAAACCGGAATTATTCATATTGTGGTGCTTTCCGGGTACAACGTAACAATTGTGGCGGATGCCATTATGCGTGTTTTTTCTTTTCTGCCTTCTTTTTTTGGCATCGGACTTGGAGCGCTGGGTATCGCCGCTTTTGCCGTAATGGCCGGCGCGTCGGCCACGGTGGTTCGCGCTTCTATTATGGCGGTTTTCGTTTTACTGGCTCGGGCTACCGGCAGGATTTACGAAATCACCATAGCGCTTTTCGCCGCCGGCTTTTTAATGATTTTGCACAATCCGAAAATTCTTCGGTTTGATTCTTCTTTTCAGTTGTCTTTTTTGGCGACAATGGCTTTGATTTGGGTGGCGCCTATTGTGGAACCAAAATTGAAATTTTTTCCAAAAAAATTTCATATTCGCGAGTTTGCCACAGCCACTATTTCCACCCAGATTTTTGTATTGCCCCTTCTTTTATATAAGATGGGCTTGTTTTCCGCGGTGAGCGTGCCGGTTAATCTTTTGATTTTAATTTTTGTGCCGGCCACCATGCTTTTCGGGTTTTTGACGGCCGCAGCCGGTTTTGTCTGGTATTATTTAAGTTTGCCTTTTGGCTGGATAACTTACGTCTTACTGCATTACGAGTTAAAAGTTGTTGAAGTGTTTGCTTCTTTGCCTTTCGCGTCTTTCGCGATTGATAATTTTCCATTGTGGGTTATGTTGTCGGTGTATGCCGGTTATGCTATTTTAATCTTTTATGGTAAAGATAAAAAAATATTTTAGGTTTTATTTTATATTGTTTCTCTTTGCTTGCGTTGTTTTGGTCTGGTACGCGGTTTTCGCGGAAGGCCGGAGCGGGCTGGAAGTTTATTTTCTAGATGTTGGCCAGGGCGACGCGATTTTTGTGCAGGCGGAAAACGGGAATCAGATGCTTATTGATGCCGGGCCGAATAAAAACGTTTTGCGCCAGTTAGCCGGAGCGATGCCTTTTTACGACAGAACAATTGATGTTGTTTTGGCCACGCATCCGGATTTGGACCACATCGGCGGCCTGCCGGAAGTCTTTGGCAGATATAAGGTTGATTTGGTAATTGAACCGGGCATGGCTGCGGATTCCGGGGAATATCTCGCTTTTGATAAAGCGGTTGAAGAGGCGGGCGCGAAAAGAATTTTCGCCAGGCGCGGGATGAAAATAAATTTGTCCGATGAAGTTTATCTGTTGATTTTATTTCCCAACGTTGACGTTTCTTCTTGGTCGGCGAATGACGCTTCAATAATCGCGAAACTTGTTTACGGTAACACTTCATTTTTACTGATGGGCGATTCTCCCCAAAAGATTGAAAAATATTTAGTTTCTCTTGATAAAGAAAATTTAGACGTGGACGTGCTGAAAGTGGGGCACCACGGTTCCAAAACATCAAGCTCGGAAATTTTTGTCGGTTATGCAAGTCCTGAATACGCGATAATTTCTGTCGGGGCGGACAATCGTTACGGCCATCCGCATCAAGAGGTGTTGGATATTTTAAATAAATTTGGAGTTCAAATTTTAAGGACGGATGAGAATGGGACTGTAAAAATAAAAAGCGACGGCCAAAAGGTATTTGTCAATTTCTGAATAATTTTATAGAATAAAAGCAACATGGCTGCGGAAAAATTCAAAAACGAGAGATCACTGATTGTTATCAAGCCCGATGGAGTGCAGAGGTCTTTAATTGGCGAGATTATAAGACGTTTTGAAAGAATAGGATTGAAGCTCTCCGCGATTAAAATGCTTGTGCCGCGCAACGAAATGATTGAGAAACATTACACGGTTGATCCGGAGTGGAGAAGAATCACCGGCGAGAAAGCTATCAAGGGCTATAAAGAAAAAGGCCAAAAGCCGCCGTCAGAGGATCCGTATGAGATTACAGGTTTGATTCTGGAAAGACTTAAGAAGTATATGAGTTCCGGGCCGGTGGTGGCGATGGTTTGGCAAGGCGCTCACGCGGTTAAAATTGTCAGAAAATTGGTGGGCGGCACGGAACCTTTTTCTTCGGATGTCGGCACTATCCGCGGAGATTTTGTGATGGATTCTTATGAAATGTCGGACGGTGATGAAAGGTGCATCAGAAATTTAGTTCATGCCTCCGGTTCGATTGAAGATGCTGAAAAAGAAATCAGCCTTTGGTTTGCCAAAGAAGAAGTAATAGATTACCGTCTTATTCCGGAACAGATTTTTTATGACGTTAACCTTGACGGTCTTTTAGAATGAATATGCCTATTAAACTTTCATTTTATGGAGGCGCGCAGGAGGTAACCGGCGCGAATTATCTCTTGGAATGTGGCCCTGACGCAAGGTCGGGGCGACCGGCAATAAAATTGCTGGTGGATTGCGGGCTTTTTCAGGGGGCAAAAACGGCGGAAGACGAAAATCGCAGGCCTTTTCCCTACAATCCTTCGGAGATTGACGCTTTGTTTGTCACCCACGCGCATCTTGACCATATTGGCCGTATTCCGAAACTGGTTCGCGATGGTTTTTCCGGAAAAATTTTTTCCACAGAGCCGACCCGTGATTTCGCAGAACTTTCTCTTATTGATAGTCTGGGGATTTTAACCAAGGAGGCCCGTAGAGAGAACAAGGAAACTTTTTATTCTAAAGAGGATGTGGAAAAGGCGATGAGTTTATGGGAAGCGCTGGAATATGATGAGATGTTTTCTTTGAAAGATGCGGAAATAACGCTTCGTGATGCCGGACATATTTTAGGTTCGGCCATGGTCGAAATGAAGGTTGAGGATAAAAAGATACTTTTTACCGGTGATTTGGGCAATCCGCCCGTTCCTTTGTTGAAAAGACCTTACGAGCCGAAAGATATTGACTATCTCATTATAGAAAGCGCGTATGGAGATAAAGAGCATGAACCCGAAGAGAGTCGGAAAATAAAAATTGAACGCGCCATTGAGAAGGCGATTTTGAACAAGGGCGTTTTAATGGTGCCTGCTTTTTCGCTGGAGCGCACTCAGCAGTTGCTTTATGAGATTAATGATTTGGTGGAAAACAATCATATTCCGGCCGTGCCGATTTTTTTGGACAGCCCTTTGGCGATTAAGATGACGGATGTTTATAAAAAATACGAAAGTTTTTATAACAAGAAAGCTAAATTTATCATTTCTTCAGGGGATGATGTATTTAATTTTCCCGGTTTGAAGATGACTTTAACCACCGAAGAGTCAAAAGCAATTAATGAAGTACCGCCCCCAAAAGTTGTCATTGCCGGCGCGGGAATGTCTACAGGCGGCAGGATAATTCATCATGAAAAAAGATATTTGCCGGATAAAAACAGTATTTTGCTGATTATTGGTTACCAGGCCGCCGGTTCTTTGGGCCGCCAATTGGTTGAAGGTGTCAGGGAGGTGAAGATTTTTGGAGAAGAAGTGCCGGTGAACGCGGAGGTTGTGTCAATAAGAGGGTATTCGGCTCACGCGGACACGAATGGCCTTTTTGATTTTGTGGATGAGATTTCAGAAAAATTAAAAAAAGTTTTTGTGGTGCAGGGCGAGGCGCGCGCTTCTTTGTTTTTTAGCCAGCGCGTCCGTGATTATTTGGCAAAAGAAGCCGTGGTGCCAAAACTTGGTGATACCTTTGAATTGGTGTAAAATAGGAGTATGGTGAAGCCCGGAGAAAAAACTTATCTAAAATATAAAATTTGCGTTTCAGGCGCGGCGGAAACAGGCCATTGCGCGGCCGGTACCTTGGAAAAATCCAAGCAGTTGGGAAAGGAGATAGTCAAACATAACGCTGTTTTGGTGAACGGCGCGACAACGGGTTTTCCTTTGTGGGCCGCCATGGGCGCCCAGGAAGCCGGCGGTTTTACCATTGGTCTTTCTCCCGCTTCATCCGAAAAAGAGCATATTAACGATTATAAACTCCCGGTTGATTATATGGATATTATTATTTACACAGGTTTCGGCTATGCGGGCAGGAATCTTTTGTTAACCCGTTCGTCAGATGCTGTGATTGTTGGCTGCGGCAGAATAGGCACTTTGAACGAGTTTACTGTTGCCTTTGAAGATGATAAGCCGATAGGTATTTTAATTGATACGGGAGGGACAGCCGATATGGTAAAAAAAATTGTGGACAATTCACATCGCGGTCCGGGAAAGATTATTTACGAATCCGACCCTAAATTGCTGGTGGAAAAAGTTTTAGAAATGATAAAAAAGGAGAAAATTATTGAGTTATAATTTATCAGTTTGTCATGTTTGATATAATTTTATCTTCGTCTTTGTTTCAAATCTTTTTGGCCGCGGTTTTAGGCATGGTGATTGGTTTTGAAAGAGAGCGCATGGATAAACCGGCCGGCCTGCGAACTTATGCTTTGGTTTCTCTTGGCTCTGCCTTGTTTACAATTCTCTCGGCTACCGGTTTTAAGCACTTTGAGGGCAGTGTGGGTTATGATCCGAGCCGTATTGCCAGTCAAATTGTGGTGGGAATCGGATTTTTAGGCGCGGGCATAATATTTTTCACTAAAGCAAAAGTGAGAGGATTAACCACGGCTGCCGCTGTTTGGGTTTCCGCCGCGATAGGCATGGCCGTGGGTTTGGAATTTTATTCCGTAGCCGTTTTTACCACCCTTTTGACTGTTTTGATTCTTTGGTTTTTGCGTATCGCTGAAGCAGGGATTGATAAAAGAAATGAGATTTCTTAAGGCGTTTGGAATTATCGTTGGTTTGATGTTCGGGGCGGGTATTTTCGCTCTTCCTTTTGCTATCGCGGCCGCGGGTGTTTTTTGGGGTCTTGTTCATCTGCTTATTGCTCTTTGTCTTATGATTTTTATGCTTTTTTTGTATGCCGGCGTAATCCATTATACGGAAGGAAAACACCGTTTTACCGGGTATGTGGAAAGAGTTCTCGGCAGGCAATATAAAAAAATTGCCTTTTTTGTTACTTTGGTTGTTTATTATTTTGTTTTGCTTGCTTATGGCGTGTTGGGCGGGCTTTTTCTTTCCAATTTTTTTAAAGGCAATTATGCCGTGGTTTTGTCTTTTTTGTTTTTTGGCGTTGGCGCTTTTCTGGTTTTTTTGAAATTGGAAAAAATAGCCCTGGCGAATCTTTATTTAAGTTTGCCTTTGTTCGCTTTTGTTCTTTTTCTTTTGTTTTTTTCTTTTAATTTTTTGGATTTGGGAAATTTTTCCTGGGGTTTGAGTAATTTTTCTTTTTCTGACGTTTCCTGGTTTTTGCCTTATGGTGTGTGGATTTTTTCTCTTACTGCCTTCGCAGCCATCCCTGAAGCGCATGATGTTGTCGGGTCTTGTGAATTAAAAAAATTCAAGAAGGTTATATTGGTTAGCGTATTATTGTCCGCTTTATTTTATAGTGTGTTTATCTTCAATATTATCGGTATTAGCGGAGCGCAGACAAGCGAGGATTCGCTTGGCGGCCTTTCGGGTATTGTGAATCGGGAGATTATTTTGCTCGGTTCAATCATAGGCATACTGGCAGTTTTTACTTCTTTTTTGCTTATGGCAGCTGATTTGCGAGATAGTTTTCGTTTTGATTTCGGTTTCCCAAAAACCCTGGCGTGGTTTTTTACCATTGTGCCTCCGGTTTTGCTTTTTTCTTTTGGCGTGCAGGATTTCACCAGAATTATCGGTTTGTCCGGTTCTTTGGGAATGGGTTTTATCGGTACCTTTCTTGTTCTTATGGCATGGAAAATGAAAGAGAAGGTGTTTTTTGTAAATAGCAAGGCGACTGCTGTTTTGAGTGTTTTTGCCGTGGCCGCCATTTTGCTTGCGGTTGCTTATGAAATTTATAATGTGCTATAATTAATAAGGTAATTGGAAAAGAGAAATAAGGTCGTTTTTTAGTTTAAATTAAAATAAAAATAATCATGAGTATTTTTGGAGAACTTTGGAATAAGATTTCCGGTTCAGCGGAGGCAGATCAGGGTGTTTCAGCGGATCAGCCGGGTGGTGAACCAATGAAAATGCCCCAGCAGCCAATGACCCCTTCCGGAGATGAGGAAAAAGAAGCGCCGGTCATTAATCCACAACCCCAGCCCCAGCCTCAATCTCAGCCCGAAGAGGAGAAAATAGAAGAAAAAGAGCTGGAAACGCCGGAAACGCCGGAAATGTAAATGAAGATTATTGCTGATTTGCATATTCATTCTAAATATTCTCGGGCAGTGTCTGGAGATATGACGCTTGAGAATATAGCTTCGCACGCGCGGAAAAAAGGTATACAGGTGGTGGCTACCGGCGACTTCACGCATCCTGCCTGGTTTGGTGAAATAAAAAATAAACTACAACCGGCGGAAGAAGGACTTTTCAATCTCAAACCTCAAATCTCAAATCTCAAATCTCCAGACACACGATTCATGCTTACGGTGGAGATTGCTTGTATTTATTCAAAAGGCGGAAAGGTAAGACGGCTTCATCATGTTGTGTTCGCGCCTACAATTGAGGCGGTTGAAAAAATTAATAAAAAACTTGCGTGGATAGGAAATCTGAAATCAGACGGCAGACCCATGCTGGGACTGGATTCGAGAAAACTTTTAGAAATAATTCTGGAGGCGGATTCAAGATGTGTTTTAGTTCCGGCGCATTGTTGGACTCCGTGGTTTTCTATTTTCGGCTCAATGTCCGGATTTGATTCTATTGAGGAATGTTTTGATGAAATGAGCCCGCATATTTTTGCCGTTGAAACAGGCTTGTCTTCCGACCCGCCAATGAACTGGCGGTTATCGAGTTTGGATAATGTTTCTTTGATTTCTAATTCAGACGCGCATTCTCTTTCAAAACTTGGCAGAGAGGCAAATGTTTTTGACTGCGGGTTGTCTTACGCTGAAATCGTGTCGGCGATCAAAGAAAGAAATCCTGAAAGATTTTTGTACACAATAGAATTTTTTCCGGAGGAAGGGAAGTATTATTACGACGGACATCGTAATTGCGGAATTGTTTTTTCTCCGGAACAAACAAAAAAACATAATGGATTGTGTCCGAAGTGCGGAAAAAAATTGACGGTGGGAGTTTTGAGCAGAGTAGACGAGCTGGCTGACAGAAAGGACGAACTTGTTCCGGACCGAGCCAAGAGAGTTCCTTATAAAAGTTTAATTCCCTTGGTTGAAGTGATTGCCGGGGCAAAAGGCGTTGGTCCGCAGACTAAAACCGTAGCAGTGGAATATGATAAATTGATTAGTAAATTTGGCTCCGAGTTTTTTGTTTTGTTGGACGCGCCCATTGATGAAATTGAACAGATTGTTGATTCTAAAATCGCGGAAGGTATAAAAAGAATGAGAGAAGGTAATGTAAAAATTGAACCGGGCTATGACGGAGAGTTTGGAAAAATAAAACTGTTTGATGAAGGAGAAAAAATGGAAGAAGAAAAAAAACAAAAAAGTTTATTTTGAAAATTGAATTACCCCGCAACCAAAAAAAAGAAGCCCCGAGCGTTGCCGAGGCTTTTAGGAAGATTGTCTCGCTGTGCGAGATCCCGCGTAGCGGGAAAAATTGTAAAGGTCCTATATTTATAACGCGGGGAAAGAAGATTAAAACTCTTGAATTATTTTATTTCGTTATACTACCGGACTCTTGGAGAAAAAATCTCCTTTCCCTGCATTTTTCAAAACTGTAATTCTGTTTTAATTTTATTGTTGTTAAAAAAGATGTCAATAAAAAAGCTGTGGATAACTATTTTTTAGAATTTCTAATTTTGTAATTTTATAATTTTGTAAATAAATCTTAATTTTTAAAAATTGAAACATTAAAAAATTATTTAAAAATTTCAAAAATTAAAAATTAAAAATTAAGATAACGATTAAGCCGTATATTCAATATATTCAATAAAAATGAATCAAGAAATAGCAAAAATATTTTATGAAATCGCGGAAATTCTTGAGATGAAAGAAGTGGCTTTTAAGCCGCGGGCTTATCAAAAGGCGGCCCAATCTATCCAAGGTTTAGACGAAAATGTCAAGACTATTTTTGAAAAAAAAGGTATTAAGGGCTTGGAGGAAATTTCAGGCGTTGGTGAAGGTATTGCCGAGCGGATTGTTGAATATATAAAAAAGGGGAAAATAAAAGGTTATGAAAAATTAAAAAAAGAAATGCCTGTTAACATTTCCGAACTCGTTTCAATAGAAGGCGTGGGGCCGAAGTTGATAAAACTTTTTTACGAAAAATTAAAAGTGAGAAATATAAATGATTTGGAAAAGGCGGCGCGTCATGGAAAAATTTCTACTTTGCCTCGTTGCGGAAAAAAACTGGAACAAAAAATTTTACAAGGGATTGAGTTTTATAAAAAATCACATGAAAGATTTTTGTTGGGCGATGTTTTTGAGTTGGCGGAAAAAATCAAAAGCCGTTTGTCTGAGTTAAAAGAAACGGAGAAAATTGAAGCGGCCGGCTCTTTTAGAAGAAAAAAAGAAACAATTGGCGATTTGGATATTTTGGTTGTTTCAGAAAAACCAAAAAAGGTGATGGATTTTTTTGTTTCAATGCCGGAAGTGCGGCATGTATATGGCAAGGGATTGAAAAAAACAATGGTGCGTTTGAGCAACGGATTGGATGTGGATTTAAGGGTGGTGGATGAAAAATCTTTCGGCTCGGCTCTGCAGTATTTTACCGGCAATAAGGCGCATAATATTGAATTAAGAAAAATTGCGCTCAAGAAAAAATACAAGCTGAATGAATACGGATTGTTTAAAGTTGGAAGTAAAAAGTCAGAAGTTAGAATCGCCGGCCAAAACGAAAAGGAAATTTATAAAAAACTTGGCTTGCAATTTATGCCGCCGGAAACGAGAGAAAATACCGGCGAGATTGAACTGGCTCAAAAAAATAAATTGTCTGAGTTTATTGAAGAGAAAGATATAAAAGGCGACCTGCATATTCATTCGCATTGGAAAGTGAAAAAGGGATTGATTAAAGAAAGAATCAAAAAAGCCAAAGAACTGGGTTATGAATATTTAGGAATTTCCGACCATACGAAATTTTTGGCCATTGAGCATGGATTAAACGAGCAAGATTTATTGAAGCAATCAAAAGAAATTGAACGTTTCAGGCTGCATGTTTCAGGTTTCAAGATTTTGCATGGCTGCGAAGCGAATATTTTGACTGACGGCTCTATTGATATTGATGACAAAGTTTTGTCCAAGCTGGATTATGTTATTGCCGGCGTTCATTCCCAAATGAAAATGTCAAAGGAAAAAATGACCGAAAGAATAATCACGGCCATGAAAAATCCGCATGTTGATATCATTGCTCATCTGACAGGAAGGGTCATACAGCGCAGGGAAGAATACGAAATTGATTTTGATAAAATTTTGCGGGTTGCCAAAGAAACCGGCACAATTTTGGAAATAAATGCCAACCCGGTTAGGCTGGATTTGAATGACGTCAAGATAAGGAAAGCCAAAGAGTTCGGAGTTAAAATGATTATTAGCTCTGACGCGCATCAAAATGAACAGATGGATTTGATGAAATTCGGCGTCTGGCAAGCCCGTCGCGGCTGGGCCGAGAAAAAGGATATCGTAAACACGATGTCTTTCAAAGAAATCTCCGGTCTTTTCAAAAAGCCCAAAAAGAAGAGGTTTTAAGATGAACGTTCATTGAACATTCCATGGTATGTTCAATGGTATGTTCAATTTGTCGGGTGGAGATGGCGGGAATCGAACCCGCGTGCAAAAAGTTTTTCAAAATGAATCTACATGCTTATCCTGATTTGTTTAACTCAAAAAATATAAACCAGGCAAAAATTTTTTGAGGGTGATTCTAGTTTTTAATAATTTCTTCGAATCAGGAGAAATTATCTATCTCAAAAAATGACACTCGCGATTGTCTATTGAGAATCGGCAGGCGAGCGTGCTTTAAGCGTATGCTAAAGCAGGAGTTTTGAATAAGTTTGCACTTATTTGATTTCTAAAAGTTTAACGAGGTTTTAGAATACTCGGCATGCACGATTTTGAAAAAGGCTTTTTGTCGATGCCGATCATCCCCGATTTTTCAACTCTCTTTCAACGTCTCTTTTCATGTCGCGCGCTTTGATTTTTTCTCTTTTGTCGTATTTTTTCAGCCCGCGAGCCACACCGAAAGAAACTTTGATTACGCCGCCTTTAGTATAAACATATAAAGGTATTAATGTCAATCCTTTTTGCTTGTCTTTTCCTTCTAAATAATCTATTTCTTTTTTATTAAGCAATAGTTTTCTGGTGCGCATGGAGTCGTAGTCGGGTATCATGTTTTTGGGCTGATATGGCCCTATTTCCATACCTATTATAAAAGCTTCGCCGCCTCGTATAATTATATGAGAACCTGCCAAAGAACCTCTTTTTAATTTAAGGGATCTTACTTCAAATCCCTGAAGACGTATGCCGGCCTCAAACTTTTCCATAATCTCATAATCAAATCGGGCCTTTTTGTTGTCTAATAAGGTCATACTAAAGATTGTGATAGGTTTTCTCGTTTCGCAGTTTTATAGAATCAATGACGGCTTCATCGTTGATTTCGAAATGAAAGATAATTCTAAAGTCGCCTTTGCGAATTTTATAAAAATCACTGTCTTTTATTTTTTCTGTTCTTAGATTTTGTCTTTTGTTTTTATCCAGGAGTTCGTTAACAAGCGCTAAGAGTTTAGCTCTGTCCTTTTTGGAAATCTTTCGAAAAAGTTTTTCGATTTTTTCCATGAATTATTTTTTATCAATCTTTTTTAATATTTTTACCAAATCTACTGCTTTTAACCCTTTTCCTTTATTGTCTCTGATTGCGTCAAAAACCGTATATTCCTTATAAACAGGGGAAATTTCTATAAATTCACCGTCCGTTTTTAAGTGAATTGTGTCTGTTTTAACTTCCTTTCTCCATGAAGCCGGTAAGGTAATTTGTCCTCTTTCAGTTATTTTTTGTGTTTTTTCTATAAAAGTCATATATTCTTATTATATTATTTTCTTATTTTAAGTCAAGAGGTCAGATACAACTCGTACAAGTATCACATAACTTGGCGATCGTCATGGTTGTGTGACAGTTGAAAAAGTTGAAAAAGGAGTCGTTACAAAATATGGGGTGGCCTCATACATTTTATTGACTAATTTTGGCCGATATATATAATAGTAAATAAGAGGCCCGGAAGGGCTTTTAAAAATGAGTGCACGAATAGCGCGCTACGAATGCGCTCACACTAATAATTTGTGGTATTCGTGTTCCATTCGCAGATTAGTGTTATGTTGCAAAGACTGATAAATTATTTGAAGGGAACCAGGGTTGAATTAAGTTACGTCAATTGGCCTACCAAAAAACAAACCAGGAATTATACATTGCTGGTTGTTGGTATTTCTCTTTTGGTGGCGGCATTTTTAGGATTTTTTGACCGTCTTTTCACTTTTTTATTACAAACCTTTATTTTATAAATATGGCGCAGGAAACCGTTAAAAAAGAAGAAAAACAGAAAGACAGAAATTGGTACGCCGTCCATACTTATTCGGGTTATGAAAACGCCGTGGTGCGTAATTTAAAACAGCGCATTGAGTCTTTGGGAGTAGAGGATAAAATTTTTAATGTAATAGTGCCCACGGAAAAAAGGATACGCATTAAGGGGGGCAAGCGCAGGGTGGTTGAGGAAAAACTTTATGCGGGTTATGTGTTGGTGGAAATGATAGTAACGCATGATTCTTGGTACGTGGTGAGGAATACTCCGAGGGTTACCGGTTTTGTCGGTTCGGGCACCACGCCCACACCGCTGAGAAAAGCGGAGGTGGATAATTTGTTTCAGCGAATGGGGGTAAAAGAGCCGAAATATAAACTTGACGTTAGCGTGGGAGAACAGGTAAAAATAACTGATGGGCCGTTTAAGGACTACGAGGGCCGCGTGAGCAGTATTGATGAAGAAAGGGGAAAGATTAAAGTTTTGGTGTCTATTTTTGGCCGAGAAACACCTGTGGAGTTGGATTTCTTGCAGGTAAAAAAGATTTAATATGACAAAAACCAATAAGTCATACAGTAAACGTTTGAAGGTTACCAAAAAAGGTAAAATTGTTCAGCGAAAGCCGGGCATGGGGCATTTTAACGCCAAAGAAAGCAGGAAGAAGCAATTAGTAAAAAAACGCACCAGACATTTTGGAATTGATAATAAAACCCTGGGGCGGTATATGCCGTATAACATTATGTTTGCGTCATTGGCAATTTGCATCATTGGCATAAAATTCGCATATTGGCATCATGGTTAGAGTTAAAAGAGGAACAACTTCATTAAAGAGAAGAAGAAGTGTTTTGAAACAAACCAAAGGTTTCAAGTGGGGAAGAAAGTCAAAGGAAAGGGCGGCAAAAGAAGCCCTGCTTCACGCGTATACCCACGCTTTTCGTGATAGAAAAAAAAGGAAGGGTGATTTTAGAAAATTATGGCAAATAAGGATTAACGCTGCCTCCAGGGAGAGTGGTTTATCTTATAGTAAATTAATTAACCAATTAAAAAAAGCGGACGTTAAAATTAATAGAAAAATATTAGCAACCTTGGCTGAAAAACAGCCCGAGGTATTTAAAAAGATTGTTGAAGAAGCCCAAAATAAATAACGAAATAAGAACCGGTCAAGTAAGAGTCATAGATGACGAGAAGGGGAATCTTGGAGTTTTGGATACATCCAAAGCATTGGAAATTGCTAAAGAAAAAGGTCTTGATCTTATAGAAATTTCACCGAATGCCAAGCCGCCCGTTGTTAAGATAATAGAATTAGGGAAGTATCTTTACCAGGAAAACAAGAAGCAAAAAGAAGCGGCCAAGGGCAGTCAAGAAACAGAAATGAAATATATAAGGATCCATTTGGGCACATCGGAAAATGATCTTGGGTTAAAGGCGAGAAACGCTTCCGCGTTTTTGAAAAAAGGACATAGGGTAAAAGCGGAATTATTCTTAAGGGGCAGGGAAAAATATCTTGCTCGGGAATTTTTAAAAGAGAGATTGGAAAGAGTTTTAAATTTGATATCCGAAGATTACAAGGTTTTACAGGATGTTAAAAAAGGGCCGCGCGGTATTTTTGTTATTATAGAAAAAAACAGATAGCGACACTAATACGCGAATTAATTATGAAAAAAGTAAAAACAATTTTAAAATTACAGATTTCCGCGGGCAAGGCCAATCCGGCGCCGCCCGTTGGTCCTGCTTTGGGTCAGCACGGAGTTAATATCGGGGATTTCGTAAATAAATTCAATGACGCCACGAAAGAAATGGGCAGCGGCATTATTCCCGTGGAGGTCACCATTTACGGAGATCGTAGCTTTGATTTTAAATTAAAAACTCCGCCCGCCTCTGATTTGCTTCGCAAGGCAGCCGGCGTGGAAAAGGGTTCCAGCGCGCCGCACAGCAAAAAAGTGGGAAAGGTGTCAAGGCAACAAATTAAGGAAATTGCCGAGCGAAAAATGGAAGATTTGAACGCGCATGATGTGGAAGCCGCCGAAAAAATTATAGAAGGAACCGCCCGCAGTATGGGTATAGATGTAAAATAGCATGAGGCCAAATTGGGATGATTATTTTTTGTATCATATAGTGCCTGCTGTTGCTCAGCGCGCCACTTGTGACAGGGGCAGGGCCGGCGCCGTTATTATTCGCGATAACAGAATTTTAGCGACAGGTTATGTGGGTTCTCCTGCCGGGTTTGCCCATTGTGACGAAGTGGGTCATTTGTTGCATAAAGTAATAGATGAAAACGGCAAAGAATCCATTCATTGCGTTAGAACTATCCATGCCGAAGAGAATGCCATTCTTCAGGCGGCCATGGATGGTATTCCCTTGAAAGGCGCTACTCTTTATTGTAAAATGATGCCTTGTTTCAGGTGCGCTATGAAAATTATTCGCGTGGGCATAAAAAGAGTGGTGGTTCAAAAAAGGTATCATGATGATGAGAGAACTTTGAAAATGTTTCAACGTGCTGGCGTGGCAGTTGATATCAAAGAAGACGAAACGGAAAAATACGAAAACCAGTAAAGTGGACATGAAATGCAGTGAAGAGATATTGGCCAGGCACTTCCAGACCGTGAATCGCGATCTTTGTTGGTTTATCCCCCAGTGCGAGATATATGCCTTGCTTACTACATAAAGATTGTTTTTACGGCTGGCGTTGTTGATGAGTCAATAGAGGCTTATCATGCGAATAAAGAAGTTTGGGTGATTTTTCCCGAGTCTTTTACAAGCCCGTTTTTGAGTTATAGGGCTAAGGTTTTTAGAAGCGTGGAAGAATTTTTTGAGTTTTTGAAAAATTGGCAGACCGGAAAGGAAAAAAAAGATGGATAAATTAGTCTGGATTACCGGCGTGAGTCATTGCGGAGGAAACGAATATTTGAGACATAAATTTTTGCCGCTTTGTGAGAAGCGGAATAAGAAAGTAAAAATTATCTATCCCGGCAAAATGATCTTTGATGCGCCCGGTATAAGATTAGATCCTGACAACGTTTTGAACGCGCCGGATGACCATTTAAAAACAAAAATGGAATGGGTCTTTGAGAGAATCGCGGAAGAGTTAGAAAAAGGTGCTAATGATTGGGATGCGGTGGTTATCAGAACCCACAGGATGTTTAAGTGGAATAATGTTTATCGTTTGGCGCATGTTTACGAAAACGTAGCGCGCTTTAATCCTGATTTGATGCTGACTTTTGTTGACGGCGTTGCGCCTATTTTAGAGAGGATGAAAGATTCAAGCCGGTTTGCGTGTCAGGATGTGCCTGGATTGTTTTGTTCCGCAGGCGAAAAACATTATTGGTTATTATCCGGAGATTGTTCTGCCCACGAGCGAAGGCAAAACTCATGAACTTGGCAAGGCGTTTATATTAACCAAGAATGTGTGGGTGGTGCATCTATCCGAGCTCAATAAAGCTAGTCCTTTTGTGAAGGGTTTTAAGACTGTTCCTATTTTTAAAACCGAGGAATCGTTTTTAAAATTTCTTGAAGAAAGAAAGCGCGCCAGAAAAAAGCGTAGTTGGCCCGAAGACGGATAAAAACTCATTAAGGATATTTTAAAACCCCGCAAGAATGCGGGGTTTTAAAATAGGAATTCTTTTTTATAATTTCAATCGTTTCTTCTCCGGATAAATTTTCTTTTTCCAAGAGACTGGAAACGATGTCATCAAACGCTTTGTTATGCCTTATAATTATCTGTTTGGCCTCTTCATATTTTTTGTTTAAAGTTTCCCGTACTTCTTCATCAATCTCTCTTGCCGTTTGTTCGCTGCAAACCTTTTGAACTTCGCGGCCTATTCGTTTGCCCAGAAATGGATGTTCGGAAATTTCCTCAATAACCGCCAGGCCGATTTTTTCGTTCATTCCTAATTCGCAAATCATTTTGCGAATTAGGTTCGTGGCTCTTTTTAAGTCGTTTTGAGCACCGGCACTTTTTTCTTTCAATTTAATTTCTTCCGCCGCTCTGCCGGCCAGTAAAACAGTAAGTTGATTTAATATATATTTTTCAGAGATACTGTATCTGTCTTCCAGGGGAAGGCTGACCGTTACTCCTAAAGATTGAGAACGGGGGACGATGGAAATTTTATGCAGTGGGTCGGTATGTTCGGGATCTCTCTGATAAAGTATGGCATTAACCAGCGCGTGTCCGGTTTCGTGAGTAGCGCTAATTAGTTTGTCGCGTTTACCCACTCTTAAAGTTTTTCTTTCATATCCCATTAATATTACATCTTTAGCTTTTTCAAAATCTTCTATTTCTACGGATTTTTTCTTTTTTTTGGCGGCTAGCAACGCGGCTTCATTTGTCAAATTGGCTAAATCTGCCCCGGTAAAACCAATAGTTCCTCTTGCAATTGTTTTCAAATCTATATTTTTTCCCAAGATAATATTTTGGGTATGGATTTCTAAAATGCGCTCCCTTCCTTTTACGTCAGGCGGTGGAACTAAAATGTTTCTGTCAAATCTTCCGGGTCTAATTACCGCGCTGTCCAGCATATCCGGCCGGCTGGTAGCGCCAATAACTATTACACTTTGATTAGTTTCCAAACCGTCCATTTCTATCAAAAGTTGGTTTAGGGTCTGTTCTCGTTCATCGTGGGTTATGCTGGTTCCTCGGCTTTTGGCCAGCGCCTCAAATTCGTCAATGAATATAATGGAGGGAGAATTATTATTGGCTTGCTTGAATAGGTTTCTTACCCGGGCTGCACCTACCCCCACAAACATTTCCACAAACTCCGATGCTTCTCCGGCTACTGCTTTGGCCAAAAGAGTTTTACCGCATCCAGGTGGACCGATAAAAAGTATACCTTTGGGCAGTCTTCCTCCAAGTTTAGAGAATTCTTCGGGATTTTTTAAAAATTCAATTATTTCCTGTGTGTTTTCTTTGGCTTCTTCTATCCCGGCAATATCGTTGAAAGTAATTTTTGGCCGCTTTTCTATAGATATGTTTTTGTCATCGATTTTAGTGAAGTTCTTTCCCGAGAGATTCCTTGCCATTTGGTTTTTACGCATAAAGTAAATTATTACAGATACAATAAAAATCCAAAAAATCCACGAAGAAATATTTGAACCGCTTTCTTCAAAAGAAAATTCTACGTCTGCTTTTTCTAAATTTTTTATGAGATTTGGGTCTTCCTTGGTAATAACAGCAGTAAATATTTTTTCTTGCTTCTTAAATTTGATTGCCAGTTCTTTTTGTTTAATAATTACTTTTTCTACCGTTTTTTGATTCAGTAATTTTAGGAAAACGCTGTAGGGTATTTTAGCATCGCCTTCTTCCGAATAATACGGACTTAGTTGGCCAAACTCTTGGCCGGCGGGGTATTTTTCTTGTGTTTGTTCTCGGGGCTCTTGACCGTAATCATATTTTTTGGAACCGCTTTTTTCCGTATATCAATACCAAAATAGTAAAAGAACTAAAACTGCAACTATTAAAAGATGTTTATTCTCTGGCATCATTTTAACTCTCTCTTGGATTGGATTTTCAATTTACTTCTATTTAGAATATTAAACATATGAAGCTAAATATCAAGGGGACTAACTTTGAACTAACTATGGGGTTTTTTGTTTGGGTTTTTTGCGATAAGATAAAGTTATGATTAGAAAAATTTTAGAAGAAAAGAGCGGTTATAAAGTATGGTGGAACGGGGACGAAAGAGGAGATTATAGCGCTAATGTTGGCAGCGCGGAGAAAGCGGGGGATGTTAAGAATGGATTAATAAACGATAAGTATATTTCTAAAATAGAAACTGAAAAAGGTTTTGTTAATTTTTGGCTGTCTGAAAAAGCGCTGGAAGATGGATTGAGGTTTGCCTTGCAAGAAAAATTTGATTTTTTAAAAAAACAAAAAATCCAGGTTGAGTTTATTTCGGCCAACCCCACCGGGCCTTTGACTTTGGGCAATGCTAGAGGCGGAGTGTATGGCGATGTCTTGGCTAATGTTTTGGAAAAATGCGGGGCGAAGGTTGTGAAGGAATATTATGTGAATGACGCCGGCAATCAGATAGAGATTTTGGGCCATTCAATTCTAAAAGACGATAAAGCCGAATACGCGGGAGACTATATTAATGAGTTGGCCCTTCGACTTCGCTCAGGGCAAGCAGGCGGGCCGAAAGATGTTGGAGAAAAAGCCGCTGAAATAATTTTAGATAACATTAAGAAAACCGCGAAAGATATGGGGATTGATTTTGATGTGTGGTTTTCAGAGAGAAAGGATTTGCGTGAGAAGGGGAGGATAGATGAAATTGTGAAATGGCTGAAAGAAAAAGATTTGGCACATGAAAAAGGCGGGGCGCTGTGGTTTAAGGCCTCGCAATTCGGCGATACAGAAGACAGAGTTTTGATAAAAGAAAATGGCGAACCCACATATTTTTGTGCGGACGCGGCTTATCATAAAAATAAATTTGTAGACAGAAAATTTGATAAAGTTATAAATGTTTGGGGCGCGGATCATCATGGAGATGTAGGGCGGATAAAAGGATTTGTGGAAGCGCTTGGTTTTTCCGCCCAACTGGAAATAATTTTAATGCAGTTTGTAAGGCTTTTGGAAAACGGCAAAGCCGCGAGAATGTCTAAAAGGAAAGGCACATATGTTTTGGTAGAAGATGTTTTAAGGGAAGTCGGCAAAGATGCCTTCAGATATTTTATGCTTACGCGCTCGGCAAACACGCATATGGATTTTGATATGGATTTGGCAAAAGAACAGAGCAAAAAGAATCCGGTCTACTACATTCAGTATTCGCATGCCAGGGTATGCTCTATACTGAATAAATTCGAAATCCCTGCCTCGCTGGCAGGCAGGCGAAATCCGAAATCTGAAACAATACCAAATATCAAATTATTAAATTCAAAACACGAACGACAACTGATTTTGAAACTAATTCAGATTCCGGAGGTATTGGAAGACATTTCAAAAGATTATCAGGCGCATAAGTTAACTACTTATATATATGAGTTGGCAAAAACTTTCACGGATTTTTATGAGAATGTAAGAGTGCTGGAGGCGGAAAGTGAGGAATTGAAAAGGGCGCGATTGTCTTTGGTGGCTGCCACTAGACAAATTTTAGAAAAGGTTTTGAAATTGATGGGTATTTCCGCTCCGGAGAAAATGTAAAAATTTACGTCTTGCGGTTACGTAAAAATGCTAAATTACTTTCTGTGTTTCATTGTTTGGTAAACAACAGAACGATTTTGAATTACGAAAATTTTTACTTTTTTTGTTTCAATTCTGAAAATTATCCGATAATTACCCACTCTTAACTTTCGGTATCCCTTGAGAGATTGCCGTAACGGCTTGCCAAATATTTCAGGATGGCTGACAAGTTTATCTTCAATTGCCTTTTTAATTTTCTTTTTCCAAACCAAAGACAAATCCGGAATGTCTTCCTTGATTACCTTGTCGTGATAATGGATAGTAAATTTTACTTCCACGCTTTTTTATGAGGAATAAATTTTGCTTTCTTGTTGTCTCTTGTGGCGGCAATTTTGTCCCAAATTATTTCTTCTTCGGTTTCAAGGGCGATTTGTAAAAGCTGGCTGGCTTTAGTTGCTTTGGCCATTTTGTCTCTTTGGGCTGATCGCCTAACCGCAGATTCAACTTCGGGCAAAAGGGTAATGTTTAATCTTTTTTTGGTTGTAGCCATGATAATTTAAGTGTATCAAAAGTGTATCACTTGTGTCAAGAGGAAAAGAGTGTTTGAAATAATGGGTATTTCTGCGCCTGAAAAAATGTAGAAAATGTGGGGAAAAGGAGGTTTTTTGTTTGACTTTTTTGAGAGCTTTTGCTACTGTAATAATATGTATTACAATTAATTTATGTTTAACATGAGAAGTGTTGTAAATATATCATTGCCCAAAAATATGCTTAAAGAAGTTGAAAAAGAGGTAAAAGCCGGGAATTATGCTAGCAAGAGTGAGTTTTTCCGCCATGTTATGCGTTGGTGGAATACTAACAAGTTAGCCGAGGAATTAAAAGAAGAACGAGAGAAGTTTGAACAAGGGGACTTTAAGGTTTTACGCTCGTTGCGCGATCTAAGATAATTTTTATGAAAATTTTTTATCGCTCAAGATTTAAGCGAGAGTTTAAAAAATTGCCAAAGAAAATTCAAGACTTAGCTGAAGAAAAGATTGAGATTTTCAGAAAAAATCCTTTTGATTCTCGTTTGGATACTCATAAATTACATGGCCTGCTTAAAACTTTCTGGGCCTTTTCTGTAGATTATAAAAACAGAATTATTTTTGATTTTTGCGATAAGTATACCATAAGATTTTATTCCATCGGTGACCATGATATTTATTGGTAGTTCTGTTTTAATTCGGCCGTTGAAAAACGGCCGATTTCTATTCTATCTAAAATAAACGATCGCTGGAAATAGGAAGAATAGAATTGTTGAGGATTGTTGTTGAATGTTGAACAATAAGCGGTTTTTTATTATGATAAAGTCATGGATTTTTCTAAAAATGAGGAAAAAATTTTAAAATTTTGGAAAGATAACGGTATTTTTAAAAAATCTCTTGACAAGGAAGCTCCACGGGGAGATTTTGTTTTTTACGAAGGCCCGCCTACGGCCAATGGCCGGCCGGGTATTCATCATGTTGAGGCGCGCGCCTTTAAGGACTTAATTCCGCGTTTTAAAACAATGCGGGGGTTTAGGGTTTTAAGAAAAGCCGGCTGGGACACCCATGGTTTGCCGGTGGAGATAGAGGTGGAAAAGAAACTCGGTTTTAAAGGAAAAAAAGATATTGAAGAGTATGGAATAGAGGATTTTAATAAGAAATGCAGAGATAGCGTGTGGGAATATAAAGAAGATTGGGAAAAAATGACTGAGCGTATTGGTTTTTGGATTGATATGGAGAATCCTTACATTACTTACAGCACTGATTATATTGAAACACTTTGGTGGATTATAAAAACTGCGCATGAAAAAAAGTTTTTATACAAGGGTTATAAGGTGGTGCCTCATTGTCCGCGTTGCGGCACCGCGATTTCTTCACACGAGGTGGCTCAAGGCTACAAAACTATTACCGAGGATTCGGTAATAGTTAAATTCCAAATTACAAATTCTCCCGCTACGCAGGAACTTGCGAAGCAAGACAAATCACAAATTCCAACTTATATTTTGGTTTGGACCACTACGCCTTGGACTTTGCCGGGCAATGTAGCATTGGCAGTTGGTGAAAAACTTGATTATGTAAAGATTAAACAAGGCGAGGAATTTTTTTATATTGCTAAAAATTTATTAAACAAAATTAAGGGGGAATATAAAATTGTTGAAGAAATTAAAGGTAAAAAGCTTGTTGGTTTGGAATACGAGCCGCTTTTTCCGGAAGCCGTTAAAAAGACTGATGAAAATTTCAAAAACGCTTTTAAGGTTTATTCGGCTGATTTTGTTTCTGTTGAAGACGGCACCGGTGTGGTGCATACGGCTGTGATGTACGGCGTTGACGATTATGAGTTAGGAGAAAAAGTTGGTTTACCAAAAGTCCATACCGTAAATCTAGACGGAACTTTTAATGAAAGGATTTTTAAGTGGCAGGGAAAATTTGTTAAAGCCGTTGAAAAAGAGATTATAAAAGATTTGGAAGAAAGAAAGTTACTTTATAAAACGGAAAAATATTCCCATGATTATCCTTTTTGTTGGAGGTGCGATACACCTCTTTTGTATTACGCCAAAGACAGCTGGTATTTTAGGATGAGCGAATTGCGTGATGATTTAATAAAAAATAACAAAAAAATAAACTGGATTCCGGAATACATTAAAGATGGCCGATTTGGAGAGTGGCTCCGCGACGTGAAAGATTGGGCTATTTCGCGGGAGCGTTATTGGGGAACGCCGCTGCCGGTTTGGCAATGCGATAAATGCAATGAGGAAAAAGTAATTGGTTCTGTTGAAGAAATAAGAAAAGAATTAGGCGGAATAAATAAATTATTTTTAATAAGGCACGCGGAGGCGGAAAATAACATGGAAGGTATTAACAACTCACTTCCTGAAACAAAAAAATATCCGCTTACAAAAGAAGGAGAAAAGCAGGCGGAGAAAGTGGCCGGGGTTTTGAAAGAAGCAAAAGTTGATTTTATTTTTAGTTCACCTCTTTTGCGCGCAAGGCAGACTGCCGAAGCGATATCTGAAAAGATTGGTATTGAGATAAAATTTGACGACAGGTTGAGAGAAATTGATTTGGGAGAGTTGAATAATCATCCGCACGCCGAATTACAGGAATTTTATCCCACCCAGGAATCGCGCGCGAAAAATACTGGGCATGGTGTTGAAAGCGGGGTTGATGTCAGGAAAAGAACGGAAGATTTTTTGGAGGAGATAAACGAAAAATATAAAAATAAAAATATCGTTATTGTTTCCCACGGCGATCCTCTTCAGATTTTATACGGCGCGGCGCAAGGAATTGATTTGTTTGATTCGCTTAAGGGCTGGTATCCGTTAAAAGGTTCTTTAAAACAAGTTTATTCAAAGCCGCTTGATTTACATCGGCCTTATATTGATGAAGTGGTTTTGGATTGTAAATGCGGCGGGAAAATGAAAAGAGTGCCGGAAGTGGCGGATTGTTGGTTTGATTCCGGCTCTATGCCGTTCGCGCAGTTTCATTATCCTTTTGAAAATAAAAAATTAATTGACGAAGAAAAATTATTTCCGGCCGATTTTATTTCCGAGGCCGTTGATCAAACTCGAGGTTGGTTTTACACTCTTTTGTCCGTGTCTACTTTGCTCGGCAGGGGGCCGTCGTTTAAAAATGTGATTTGTTTGGGGCATGTTTTGGATAAAAATGGGCAGAAAATGAGCAAGAGCCGTGGTAATGTCGTAGATCCGATGGAAATGATTAAAAAGTACGGGGCTGATACGGTGCGCTGGTATATGTATATTATAAATCAGCCGGGTGACCCCAAGCGCTTTGATGAAAAAGATTTAAAAGAGGCCAGAAAAATTTTTGTGACCCTGGCTAATGTTTTGGTTTTTTATAAAATGTTTACCCCGTTAGAAGTAGTTTCGCGGAGCGAAACGCAAGTTCTAACGGGGTTTGCCCTAGACAATGTTTTAGATAAATGGATTTTGGCTAATTTAAATTTGTTAATTAAAGAAATAACGGAAGGTTTAGAGAAATACGATGTTACCACGAGCGCTAGAAAAATTGGAGCTTTCATTTTAGATTTATCGCAGTGGTATCTGAGGAGGTCTAGGGAAAGATTCAAGGGAGATGACGGCGGGGCGCGAAAAACTTTGCGTAAGGTTTTGGTTGATTTAAGCAAGCTAATGGCGCCCTTCGCGCCGTTTATTGCCGAACATATTTATCAAGAATTAGGCGGGAGAGAACAATCGGTTCATTTGGAGCGTTGGCCGGAAGTTAGAAAAGAATTCATTGATGAAAAAATTTTGGAAGATATGAAAAAAGCAAGGCAGGATGTGTCGGTTGGTTTGGATTTAAGATTAAAAGCCGGCATCAATGTCCGCCAGCCGCTTGTTTTTTTTGAAACGCCGAATAAGTTTGGCGGAGATTTGCTGGAAGTGATAAAAGACGAACTCAATGTGAAAGAAGTAAAGGCGGGGAAGGAATACAAACTTGCCACTGATTTGACTCCCGAATTAGTTCAGGAGGGGCAGGCGCGCGAATTAATCCGCACCATTCAGGATTTGCGAAAGAGAAAAGGATTGGTACCAAAGGATGAAATTGATTTGTCGGTTGAAACAGATGAAGAGGGTGAAAAATTCATCAAAAAAGTTGAAAGCGAGCTCAAAAAAGCCGCCAATATAAAATCCATAAAATTTTCAGAAAATAACGGAGAAGAAATTAAAATTAACGAATTGCTTTTGAAATTGAAAATTGATAATTGAGCATTGAAAATTGTTGTATGTCTTATCGTGTCTACACAACCGAAGCTGTTATTTTGAAAAAAGCCGATATTGGCGAGGCGGATAAACTTTTTTCTTTTTTCACTAAAGATTTCGGCCGTCTTGAGATTAAGGCGCAAGGCGCGCGGTATCTTAAATCTAAATTAAGGTATCATTTATCAGGGCGGGCTATTTTGAAAATTTCTTTTGTCGGAAGCAACGGTGAATATTGGCGTTTGGTTGGCTGTAATGAGCAGATTGTTTTTGATAATATCAAGAATGATTTTTTAAAGACAAAATCCACGGAGAGGGTTTTGTCTTTTGTCGAAAGATTAATTCAGGGTCAGCAAAAAGATGAAAAATTATGGAACGCTCTGGTTGAGTCTTTTGTCCTTATTAATACAAGGAGTTTTGCCTGTTTTGACCTTAAAAAATTTGAACAAGAGATGTTCGCGAAATTTTTAGCTGAGCTTGGTTATGGCGGCGCAGACATAGAGAGTGCTCTTGAGAAAAGTATGTTATAATATGTAATCATGGAAGACAACAGCAGTTTAGAAAAACTAAAAAAGCGATTATATAAGGAAGGAGATAATGAATTGGAGAAAAGGACGGAAAGGCGGGAGACTTTTTCAGAAGGGGAAGGCATAAAATCTTATTGGAATAAACCAACTCGTCTTCGTGAAGATTTTAAGCAGACAATTAAATCTATGAAAAAGAAAACTAAATTTCCTTATTTTTGGCTCTTTTTATTGATTGGCGCCATAGCGCTCTTTTCTTTTGGCGGTCTTTATTTGTTGGGAGCGGGTATTTTCCCGGGCGCGAATGTTGTTTCCTCTCGTAATATTGATTTGGGTCTGGAGGGGCCTTCGTTGGTTAACGCCGGAGAATACAACAGGTGGTTTGTCAGTCTTACCAATAATAACGCCGCGACGCTGGAATTGTCCGACGTAATTTTAAAATACCCCGCCGGTTCTTTGGACGCGGATGGAGAAATTATAAAGGAACAGCGTTTTCCACTTGGCAAGGTTCGCTCCGGAGAGAACATCAGGCAAGGAGTCGGCTTTTTTGCGATGGGAGAGGAAGAAGAACTAAAAGAGATTGAAATAATTCTTGAGTATAGATTAGAAGGCTCAAACGCTATTTTTGCCAAATCCGAGCTAAGAGTAATAAAACTGTCCCGTTCTCCCGTCGGCATCTCTTTGCATTTTCCCAAAGAAACAGAAACGGGCCAGGAATTATCTCTGGGTATTGAATATGTTTCAAACAGTGAAGTTGTTTTGAAAAATCTTTATCTTAAAATAGAGTATCCGCCGGGTTTTCGTTTTGTGGATTCTTCCTTGCCAGCCGTAGGGGGGAAAAACGAATGGGAGATCGGCGATTTAGCTCCGCGGGAACAGCACAGCCTGGAGGTCAAGGGAATATTGGAGGGGCAGGATCTTACGGAATTGGTTTTTCATGTTTCAATTGGCCGTAAAGACGAGAATAATGATTTTAATAATTTTAATTCGCAAACTGCCTCCGTTGTTTTGAAAAGATCGTTTCTTAATTTGAGTGTGTTGGTAAACGGTAAAGACGTTGATGTTATTTCAAGCGGTAAATCTTTGACGATTACTATCCCGTGGGAAAATGATTTACCTACGGAGGTGCGCAATGCGGTTATTAACGTAAAATTAACCGGTGAGGTGGTGGATTTTTATACCTTGAACGTTTCCCGGGGTTTTTATAGATCTTCTGATAACAGTATAATCTGGAATTTTTCCAGTTTTTCGGATTTGTCCTCGCTTAGCCCCGGAGAAACGGGGGAAGCGAAGTTTTCTTTTTCCTTGAAAGATGTTTTTTCAGTAGAGCAGCCGGAGGATAAAAATTTTTCTTTCGTGATTGAGGGTGAAATGACGGGAATAAGAATAAGCGAACAGGGAGACACTTCGGATATCAGAAGCACCTTTTCTAAAGAAGTGAAGATTGCCTCCCATGTTCAGTTGGTTTCAAGCGTTTTGCATTATTCCGGCCCTTTTTCAAACCAGGGCGCTGTGCCTCCCAAGGTGGGCGAACAAACCACCTATACTATTTCTTGGTCTGTTTCCAATTTTTATAATGACGTTTCGGCCGTGATTGTGCGGGCATCATTGCCGTCTTATATTTCTTGGCTGGATAAGGTTGATCCTGCGGGTGAAGATGTAACTTACAATGCTTCAACGGGCGAAGTTGTTTGGACTCCCGGATTGGTGGAGGCGGGTACCGGAATTTTAAGACCTGTTAAAACTTTTTCTTTTCAGGTTGCGCTGACGCCGGCTCTTAATCAGGTTGGCGATTCCCCTGTCTTATCTGATCGGCCTTCTTTTGAGGGGAAGGATTTGTTTACCGGCGTGGTTTTAAGAACAACCGGCGTTTTATTAAAAACCAATTCTATCCCGGAGGCACAATTCAATAATTATCTGGGAAAGGTGATAGAATAATGAATTATGAAATAAACAATTTAATGGACAAAATCGTGAGTCTGGCGAAAAGACGGGGTTTTGTGTATCCGGGTTCGGAGATTTACGGCGGTTTTGCCGGCGCCTGGGATTACGGTCCGCTGGGGGCGGAAATGCTTTACAACATAAAAGAGGCTTGGTGGAAAAAATTTGTCAGCAGCAGAGAAGATATGTATGGCTTGGCAAGCACTATAATTATGCCGGAGTCTGTTTGG
>Ga0210057_1001951_pt1 | contig 30476 bp, 26 predicted proteins | sample CryGeyCG2114_010_2_FD_183968 | JGI IMG/M metagenome (GOLD analysis project Ga0210057, IMG submission 183968) | Groundwater microbial communities from aquifer - Crystal Geyser CG10_big_fil_rev_8/21/14_0.10 (SPAdes) (version 2) | ecosystem: Environmental > Aquatic > Deep subsurface > Groundwater ...
ATCCCATTGATTTCTTTTCCAAATTTAATATAATGAAATAGCTCTTAATATAGTTCTTACCAATGGAGGTGGGAGATGGAGTTTTACGCGGTGACAACGACGTCGCTCTACCGTGTTTCTGATGGAAAAGGTAAAGATGGTTCTCCAATTATAGAGAGGATTAAAGTGAGAAAATCTAGTTTTCTTCCTGTAGGATGCAGGCTTGCCGGTGGAAATCTGATTGGCATTGCGCGGACAAGAATTATTTTGTATGAAAGAGACTATTTAAAAATTGCAACTAAGTCAAGGCAAACCTCCGAAGATGCCGGCCCTAATAATTGGCGCGACCAGACAGCGCCGATAATTGGCCTCTTTTTTAGAATACAAGAAGCAGAAGAATGTCTTGGGTTTGAGGACTGGCGCGTCTGCGATGAGAGATGGCAAAAACAAACAGAGGAAGTTCTAGAAGCTATTGGCGATAGTCACCAAGTATTCATATTTTCTAAGTATGACCCCATTTCGTTTAGATAAACCAATGAGTCGCGCTAAGCGCGACTCATTTTTCTTTTTTATTGATATTTTCTCAGTCTATTGTTAATATTTGATAAGACACATTATGCCTTCTGTTAAAGAAAATACTACCATAAAAGAATATCAAAATTTTGTCAAAGAGGTTTATGGTCTACCCAATGACAGATATTTTAGTCAATTGGATATGATTACAAATGTGGAACGTTTTATAATGAGGGGATTGAAGGGCATCAGAAAAGCAGACAGAGAAAAAGCCAAGTTAAATTTATTGATTGCGTTAAGCTGGTTTGCCTCTTTGATGAATCAATTGCATATTGATTTGGAAAGTGAAACCTGGAAAAGATTCCCTTATTTATGCTCTTATTGTGCGACTTGCCCTTGTTCTTGCAAAGAGAAAAAAGTGGAAAAAAGACAGCCAGTTGCCATAGAAGAAAGCAAGAAACCTCAAACCCTGAAGGATTTTCAGAGAATGTTCAACGAAATTTATCCCGCTAAATCAAGAACTTTAGAGCAGGCCGGTGTCCACTTAGCCGAGGAAGCAGGTGAATTTTCTGAAGCAATGATGGCTTGGAGAGGCGGCCACAAAGAAGAAGATTTTAAAAGCGTTGAAGAAGAAGCGGCAGACCTATTTTCTTGCTTAGTCAGTGTTTTTAACTCGCTTGATATAGATATAGCCAGCGAACTTTCTTTGATGTTTTCTGAAAATTGCCACGTCTGTAAAAAAGCTCCTTGCGAGTGCAGCTCCACGGATATTACAAAATTCAAATCATAAAAAATTGTTATGGAAAAGTGAAAGATTGCGCTTCGGTGCTAGTGTCTTGAGATTCTCAAGTCAGGGTAAAATTAGAAGTCTTGCCCGGAAAAAACTCTCTCGGGCTTTTTGTTCCTTAGAAAAAGGAATTCTGATCCGGAGGCAGGATATTTAAAAAGTTAAAAAAAATTAGTTTAAGTGTATGATAGAGATAGATTGTTTTGGAGGAGTAAGTGTTATTAAGTTTAATTTCTGTGAATAAATTACCTAAATATGGAAACGCTCGAAATTTCCATTCCCGCTGAAAAAATTTTTGAAATATTTGGGTTTCCGTTTACTAATACCTTTCTGATTATGCTTTTAGGAGCAGTTTTTATATTTTCTATATTTTTTATAGCTTTGAAAAAACCTAAAATTGTTCCTCAAAAAGCGCAAAATTTTATAGAGTGGATACTGGAAAGTATCTATAATTATATCAGCTCTATTACCAATGATATAGAAAAAACCGAAACAATCTTTCCCTTGGCCGCAACTTTGTTCATTTTAATTTTACTATCGAATCTCCTGGAACTCTTACCCGGCGTAGGGGTTTTTCATTTTATCAGGTCTCCCAGTTCGGATTTAAACTTCACGCTTGCTTTAGCTATTACTTCTATGGCTTTAGTTCATATTTTTGCAATAAAGAAAATCGGCGCCTTCAATCATCTTAAAAAATATTTTAATTTAAAAATCTTTTGGATTATTCAACCAAGTGGAGTCCCACGGGCTTATGCCCGTGGGGCCGCGCCCTCCCATGCGTTTTGTCGGGCGGAACCTTCCAAAACGTATCCTCCTTCGCCAAGGCTACGGAGGATACCCTTCTTCATCCTTGCCGTGATGCCGGAGCTTTCATCGTTTTGCAGAGGAAGGTAAAAATGAAATAAATTTTTTTTATTTATTGTATTAATTTTATGAGAGAAGAAGTCTCTCAAGAAAATGATGAAAAAATCGCGTTTTTGGTTCAATCTGGCAAGGTTGAGGTTTTTAGTATTTTAATAAAAAGGTATGAAGATAAAATTAAGCGATATTCAAGAAAATTTCTTTCCGATAAGGAAGATATAAATGATGTTGTTCAAAACGTATTTATAAAAGCTTACGAAAATATACAAAGCTTTGATACAAAAAGAAAATTTTCTTCATGGCTTTATCGCATTGCCCACAATGAGTTAGTCAACGCCCTCAAAAAGAAAAAGAAAAACCCTTTACTATTGTTTGATTTAGATATTTTTTTTCCTCAACAATTCCATGCCGATAACAGTATCGAAAGGGAAATTGATCGCCAAGATGCAAAAGAAATAATTGATAAATGTCTTGATAAGTTGGCACTAAAATACAGAGAGCCAATTATTCTTTATTACTTTGAAGAACTAAACTACAAAGAAATCGCTGACATAATGAGAATCCCAATTTCAACAGTTGGAATTCGGATAAAAAGAGCAAAAGAATTAATGAAATTTATTTTAAAAAAATAAGCTGTACTCTATGGCTGATACAAACAATCAACAACAAAATTCAATTAGCGACATAGTGCTTAATAAGATAAAGAGCGGGGGAGTTAAAATGCGTCCCAAAATATATTTTGTTTTAAAAACAATTTTAATAATTTTTGGCACAGCTGTTTTAACTTTACTTATCCTTTTTCTTGTTAGTTTTATAGTTTTTGCCATGAGAGCTAGCGGAACTTTGTTTTTACCTAGTTTCGGTGTTTTTGGCTTGAGGATTCTTTTTATCTCACTCCCTTGGTTTTTGATTTTCGCAACAGTCATCTCGGTTATACTAATGGAAATACTCGCCAAGCACTTTGCTATTGTTTATCGTCGACCAATTGTTTACTCGATACTTTTTATTATCATCCTTGTTCTTTTGGGAGGGATTATTATTGAAAGAACTCGTTTTCATCCAAGTTTATTTTGGCGGTCCCAAGAAAAACGTTTGCCAATAATGGGGGGATTTTACCGTGACCCAAGTATAACCCGGCTTCAAAATGTTCACCGAGGTATTATTTCGGAAATTACAAGCAATGGTTTTCTTATTAAAAAACCCGATAACCAAATGCTGACTATAATTGTAACTCCTGATACCCAATTTCTGCCCGGAAGAGAAATCAAAGAGGGAGAAGCGGTGGTGGTTATGGGAAGGCGGGAAGATGATACGGTCTATGCTTTTGGTATTCGCAGAATTGAAGACCAATTTAATATGTTTATGCTTGAACACCGGCCGCCTCGACCAATGCGCTAAAAATATATTCTACTAAGTTTTAAAACCGCTTTTGGAGGCGGTTTTAAATTCGTGAAACAAGAAGGCTCTTTTGTTTGTATTATTAAACAGAAGGCCGAACGAAAGGGGAGGAACTGCTCCTTTAGAAACCTTTGATTTCTAACGGGGTTTATTCGTTTTTCGGTCTTCTTTTTATTTAATGAAACAAAGTTAACCCTTATTTGTAATAATAGATAGAATCTCGTACCAATCCTATTTCGAGCGAAGCGAGAAACAAGGTCCTGCGAAGCAGGTTCTTATCCCGCAGAAACGGCGGGACTAAGGTTCTGCGAAGCAGGTTCTTATCCCGCAGAAACGGCGGGACTAAGGTTTTGCGAAGCAGGTTCTTATTATCCTCTCCGAGGAGATGGTAAGAGAGAAAAGGTCGAGACTAGTTGAATAGAATAAAAAATTTGTAATATGAAAAAGAAATATCTTATTTACACAATTTTGCCAATTACAGCTTTAGCCGTACTTGGTGTAGGAGTGGCCTCAGCTCACGGATGGTTTGGTGGTTTTAGTAATATTTCGTCAGACGAGATTGCTGCTCATCAGCAGGCTATCTTTCAAAATGAGGCACAAATCCTCGGAATTAGCGTTGACGAAGTAAAAAATGCTTGGGCAGAGGGTAAAGGCTTGAAACAAATTATGGAGGAAAAAGGCATTAGTCAGGAGCAAATTCAAACAAGAATGAAGGAATTGCAAACGCAGGAAATGAAAACTTATCTTCAGGCATTAGTTGACAAAGGCGTAATAACTCAAGAGCAAGCTGATAAACGTCTTCAGATTATGCAAGACCGACTGACCAATGGTAAGATGGGTCGAGGTTTCCATATGGGTTTTGGCAGGGGTTTTGGTTTCGGCTGGTAAACCCCGTTAGAAGTTTCAAAGAGATGTGGTTTTCTTGAAAAGTTGCTGTTAATGTCTAAAACAGGTAGAACTTCTAACGGGGTAAAATATCTTGATATTTGATAGATTATTTATCAAAAGGAGGAAGTTTGAGGCGCTCCGTTCAGAAGGCGCCAGAGAACGGAGGCCTGAAATTTTCTTAGTATTTATTTTGTGCGGGCGAAAACACTTTAGTCTTTTGAGTATTAATATTTTAAACAAAAAATAGCTTAACTCCGCAAGGAAACAACATTATGCTTAAAAAATTTTTTAGAGCGATTCTGCGAAAAAAAATTATTTCTATTTTTATTATTCTTGCGATAATCGGCGCAAGTTATTTTGGCTACAAAAGAATAAGAGGTAGTTCCAACGAAACTCGTTATGTTCTGGCAGCAGTTGAAAAGGGCACGCTTATTGTTTCTGTTTCTGGTTCTGGTCAGGTAGTTGTTTTAGATCAAGCAGATATCAAGTCTTTGGTTTTCGGAGAACTCAAAGCAATTTACGTTCGCGATAATCAAGAAGTTAAGTCTGGTCAGCTTCTTTTTGAATTGGATAAAAAAGATATCCAACAAGAGGTTAAAGATGCTGAAGTTGCCCTAAATAGCGCTAAAGCAAAACTCGCAGAACTTCTTTCCCAGCCCGATGCTAAATCTTTAGTGCCGGCCGAGAACGCTGTTGCTCAGGCAGAGCGCGATTTGAATAAGGCAAAAGAAAATTATGAAGAGATTACGATAGACGCTGAACGTTCCTTGGCAACTGCATATGAAGACGGTTATAGTACCGTCTCCACCACTTTCTTTAAGCTATCTTCCCATATGGAAGACTTGAAGAATGTATTAGGGACAGAAGAATACGCGCAAAAAAATATTAGTGCCTATAGGCTGATATTGGGTTCAGAATCTCCGTTTATTAAAAGACTTTTGGATGACTATTCTGTAGCCGATAACCTTTTTACCGAAAATTTTGTATTTTTTAGACAAGTTTATAGAGATGCTGACCGCGATACTATTTATCAATTAATAAATAATACACTCGAAACCACCAAGGCGGTTTCCCAAGCCTTAGAAAGTGCGCGGCATATGTTCGATGCAATCTCGGTTGAGAGTTATGGATATCTTACTATGGCACCTCAGATTGACGCTCTTCAGCCTAAAATTGAAAGCGACGTTTCTTCTGTTTATTCTGATATAAATTCCCTTGAGAAAATTAAAGATACAATTGACGATACTGTTAAAAACACTCCTCAAAAAATTAAAGATGCTGAATTAGCCATCAAATCTGCTCAAGAAAAATTAGATGAGAAAAATTTAGATCTTGAGGAACTGAAGACTGGTGCCGATCCGCAGGATATTGAGTCCCAAAAAAATGTTGTTGCACAGAAAGAGAATGCGTTTTCAGATGCTCAGGAAAAATTGGCAGAATGTTTAATTCGCGCTCCTTTTGATGGTACAATTGTTAATATAAATTCCGAAATTAAAAATGGTAATTCTGTTTCTGCGGGTACGGTACTGGCAAGCGTTGTTACTCAACAAAAAATAGCCGAGATTTCACTTAATGAAGTTGATGCAGCCAAAGTAAAAGTTGGTCAAAAAGTAACCCTTACTTTCGATGCTTTAGCAGACGTTAGTATTACGGGGAAAGTCATAGATGTTGATTTGTCGGGAACGGTTACTCAAGGGGTGGTAAGTTACGGAGTTAAGATTGCTTTTGATACTCAAGAAGAAAAAGTGAAACCTGGTATGAGTGTTACCGCCGACATTATAACCGACGTCAAACAGGATGTTTTGCTCTTGCCCAATAACGCAGTTAAAAACCAAGGAACTTCGTATGCAGTGGAATTAGTAGACGCATCGGGGCAAAGTACACAAGCTTTATTAGCCAGTGCTTCGGGAACGATTTTGTCAGATAAACCAAAATCACAAACAGTGGAAGTGGGAATTTCAAATGACACTTCTACCGAAATTGTTAACGGACTTAAAGAAGGTGACGTTGTTGTCGTTTCAACGGTTAACTCAAGCAGCAGCAGCACGAATAATAGCTCAACGCAGAATAGATCAAATCAAGGTTTTCAAATACCAGGGGTAGGCAGTGAAAGAAATTTTCAAATGAGAGGACTTTAGTAGGACAATGATAGAAATTAAAAACATCGACAAAATTTATAAGTCTGGCAACGTTGAAACAAAAGTTTTAAAAAACATTTCTTTTTCCATAAATGATGGGGAATTTGTGGCAATTGTTGGTCCTTCAGGTTCAGGAAAATCAACTTTAATGCATATTTTAGGCTGTTTGGATGCGCCAACCAGCGGTCAATACTTTTTGGACGGAAAGGACATTTCAAAACTTTCTGATGACGAGCTAGCCGAAATTCGCAAAAAGAAAATTGGTTTTGTCTTTCAGTCTTTTAATTTACTAAGCAGAGCTACGGTTTTGAGAAATGTAAAATTACCCTTGTTATACAGCAATACCCCTAGAAATGAACGCAACGAAGTTGCTAATAAAGCTTTATTAGCTGTCGGCTTGGACGAGAGTCGTTTTCAGCATCTCTCCAATCAACTTTCAGGAGGCGAGATGCAGAGAGTAGCTATTGCCAGGGCTTTAGTGAATAATCCATCTTTAATTTTGGCCGATGAACCTACCGGTAATCTTGATAGCAAAACTGGTGAAGTTGTTCTTGAGACTTTCCGAAACTTAAACAAGCAGGGTCGAACAGTTATTTTGATTACTCATGAAAAATATATTGCTGAACACGCCAAGCGAAAAATTTCTCTTAAGGATGGAGAAATTGTGGAAGACATCAATAATTTCAAATTGCAAATTTAAAATTGATAATTTAAAAACTACCGAGACAATTCTTCAAATTTACAATTTTAAATTTTAAATTAGTATGCTTATTGCTGATTTGTTTGAAGAAACATATTTGGCTATCTTTTCCAATAAAAGCAGATCCGGTCTGACCATTTTGGGTATTGTTATTGGTATTGGTTCTGTGATAGCTATGATTTCAATAGGCCAGGGAGCAACTGGCTCAATCGAAACAAGTATTCAATCAATGGGGTCAAATTTGATTACCGTGATGCCAGGGTTTCAAAGGAATTTTTCGCAGGTAGCATCTAACAGGGGTTCAGCTCAAACTTTGACTATTGAAGACAGCAAAGCTATAGCTAAAGAAGTTTCTTTTGTTCAAGCTGTGGCTCCGGAAGTTTCACGACGTTATCAGGTTGTCGCCAAAGGAAAAAATACTAACACTCAAGTTGTCGGAACAGTGGCAGAATACCTAAGTGTTAAAAATGCTGAAATAGATTCGGGTTCATTTATTACAGAACAGAATATTCTTAATCAGTCAAAAGTAGCAGCATTAGGTCCGACAACCCGCGATGATTTATTTGGGGAAGGGGCAAATCCTATTGGTCAGACAATAAGAATTAACGGAATTAACTTTAAAGTTATCGGAGTTACCAAGTCTAAGGGAGGAACCGGTTTTGGCAGTCAAGACGATATGGTTTTTATCCCTATAACTACCGCTCAGAAATTTTTAACCGGTACTGATTATGTTTCAACAATTAGTATTCAGGCAAAAAACCCTCAAGTGATGGCTGATGTTCAAACTGGAGTTACCAATCTTCTTTTAAGTTTACATAATATCAGTGACCCTCAATTAGCCGATTTTAGCACCTTAAGCCAACAAGACATTCTGGGCGCGGCTTCTTCAATAACCAACACAATGACTATTTTATTGGCGGCCATAGCTGGAATTTCTTTAATAGTAGGAGGTATTGGCATAATGAATATGATGATGACTACTGTTACCGAGAGAACGCGTGAAATAGGCCTTCGAAAAGCCATTGGCGCTAAAAGAGCAGATATTAGTTTACAGTTTTTAACTGAAGCTGTAATGCTTACTTTTATCGGTGGAGCTTTTGGAATAATTTTAGGAAGCGTTTTGGCTTATGGAATCACAGTTTTTGGAGGTATGGCAACTAAAATTTCTTTATTTTCAATTATTTTAGCTTTTAGTGTATCTGCTGCTATCGGTATTATTTTTGGTTATTGGCCAGCGCAAAAAGCCGCCAAACTTAATCCGATAGAAGCGTTACGTTATGAATAATCCCCGAGGCAAGCTTAGGTTTTCCCTAAGTGTATCAAAGGGCAAAAATATGGGCCCCGTTAGAAGTTCTAAGCAGAAAAAATTTAATCTAAATTTTTTCTGGTCAGTAATAACGGGGGTAAAAACTTGAAACAAAAGTCTGTTCGAAATTAGCTACTTGCCCCGTTAGAAACCTGTTTATTTCTAATATCAAGTTTATTGAAGAATAATAGAAGTATATTTGATAAACTTGTTAACTGCCTTGTAAAAAATTTTAACATTAAAATTTTTTACCCAAGGTTTCTAACGGGGTGAACTATATAAGACAGACTTCTAACAGGGTGAAAAAAAATAGTACCTATTTTTATTTTATCGCTAATTGCCGTAGCTGGCGGCGCATTTTATGGCGGAATGAAGTACCAACAGAGCAAAAATCCTTTAGGTAATTTTTCTCGCCAAAATCTTCAAAATTTAACAACGGAAGAACGCCAGCAGCTTTCTCAAGGAAATGCGGGCGGAGCTATGCAGAGAGGATTCAACAGAGGAGACGGCTCAAACTTTTTTACAGGTGAAATTATCAGCAAAGACGAGCAAGGCTTAACTATTAAAACGCCAGATGGCAGCTCAAAGATTATTTTCTTTTCTGCCTCAACAGAAATTTCAAAATTTGCTAGTGGAACAAATGAAAATCTCGAAGTTGGCAAAACAGTTACTGTAACAGGTTCTGCAAATCAAGACGGAAGCATTACTGCTAAATCAATTCAGCTACGGCCAGTTATCTCGCCCAATCCATAATTTTTAAAAAAGGTATTCGGTCTTCGATTAAAAAGATTCTAGTGACGTTCAATCGAGAGTCTGGGATATTTAGTAATGCCGTCCCCCGAGAGAACAACTTTCTCGGGTTTTTTGTTTGTGATAGAATAGCAAAATATGTTAGAGTCAATTGTTTCTGGAATAATTCAGGGTATTACTGAATGGCTGCCAATAAGCTCAGACGGCATGATAACTTTAGCTAGAGTTAAGTTTTTTAAAGATGTTTTTGATATAAACCTTTTGCTGCGGCAGATTTTATTTTTGCACCTTGGCACTTTTTTAGCCGCACTAATTTATTTAAGGAAAGATGTTTTTTATTTAATAAAGAATTTTTTAAATTACAGAAAAACCGACCGAGGAGTTAAGCGACAGATTGATTTTTATATTCTCTCAACTGTTATTAGCGGAATTATAGGTTTGATGATTTATAAGTTTATAGAAGAAGCGGGAGATTTTTGGAATTTTACAGGCAAAGCGATTACCATAATTACAGGGCTTTCTCTGCTAGTAACCGCTGTTTTTCAAATCAAAAGCAAACAGAACGGTTTCAAAAAAGCAGAAAACCTGGAGAAAAAAGATGGTTTTCTGTTAGGGTTGGCTCAAGGGCTATCTGTTCTGCCGGGCTTATCACGGTCTGGTTTAACAGTTTCTATTTTGCTTCTTAGAAAATTCAATGACAACGTTGCTTTAAAGATAAGTTTTTTGATGAGTTTGCCAGTGATTTTTGGCGGAAATATCTTGATGAATATGAACAGCTTTGTAATTAATTTTCAATCTTTAGTCGGAGTATTTTTCGCTTTTATTTTTGGCTTGGCGACAATACATTTCCTTTTAAAGTTCGCCGATAAAGTAAAATTCGGCTGGTTTGTTTTTGTTTTTGGGATAATTACTATTGCTTCAGCTTTAATATGAACCCTTGATAGTTTCTTGTTGAGGGGTTTCATAGTTGACAGAAATTTTTGAAGGAGTAATACTGAAATTAGTAGATTATCAACTATTAAGAGTTTCGCCAAAAGTCCCACTAAAAGAAGGAGGAGAAAAATGGCTGGCAAAGAAGAGAATAGAGAGCAGATTCCAGGAGAAATTCTAGAAAAGTGTTGGCCCAAAGAAGATGAGAAGTGTCCTTGCTTTCACTCTTTTAAAGCTATACGCGGGTTACAATACTATTGCCATATGTCTTTTTGGCAGAAGGTTAGAAAGGGGAATTGTCAACTTCCAACGGGGTTAAGGAGAGAATAGTGCAAAATATGCCCCGGTCTTGATAAATAAGCCGGGGCTTTTTCTATGGCATTGTTTAAAACTATAAAAAAAGGTAGTATAGTTTAATAAAAGCAAACCCCGTTAGAAGTCTTGGCAGAAAAAATTTAGAAGAAATTTTTTCTGCATTTGGGCAAAACGGGGTTATAATAAATGGTCTTAATAATGGAGTTATCAACGGTTAATCTAATAGGCAGACTTCTAACGGGGCAAGGCTATGGAAGAAAACACAAAAAAAGAAGAATTCAAAGTTTCTGGCGAGGAAATTCTAACCAAGGTAAAGCAATTAATAAAAAAGGGGAATGTGAGAAGAATTATTATCAAGAATGAAGCTGGCGAGACGTTAATGGAAATTCCTTTAACTTTCGCGGTTGTAGGAACAGTAATTGCGCCGGTTCTAGCCGCTGTTGGCGCTCTTGCCGCAGTGGTTACTAATTGCACAATTATTGTAGAAAGAAAATAGTATTTAATAGGTACGGCTGAAATGAATCTTAGTTTTAACTTAACAGCTATTTTATATTCATTTGGAACCCTTGTTATTGCTTTTTTATTCCATCGTTTTTACTCCCTTCAAAAAAGAAAGCCGACCAGATTCGGTTTTTTATTTTCAAGATTAGTTTTTTGGTCTGGCATAGGAATGGCGATATATTCTTTTTTCTTTTTTTTCTTTTCACAGAATATTTCTTATCTTAGAATAGGCAATATAATTGGCGAACCGTTTTTAATAATAGGTTTTACTTATGGATTTGCTGTTTTTTTCTTGTTAGCAAAGCCGACCATTTCTTCTTATTTTATAATTATACCATTAGCATTGGTTGGTGTTTTTTTAAGTATTTTCTTTCATTTTTTATTTCCTTCTTTCCCATTGATTGACGGAAATGGTATTTTGCACTGGAACGCCCAGTTCCCCTCAGCTCTTAATTACAGCATTTTTTCTTTTTTGGGCATTTTTCCATTAGCCATTGCCCTTTTTGGGGAAGCTGGAAAAAATAAAGAAGATAAAAAAGTGAGGAGACGTTCGATTTTTTTAGGCATAGGAACGATTTGCGTTTTAATTGGCGGTATTGTACTTTCTTTTGCCGCAACAAAAATTATTTATACCCTTGCTTTATTGGTGCAAAATTTTGGATTTATTTTTTTCTTCATTAGTACTTTGTTTAACTAGGGGGAAGTTAAGAATTTGAAAGAAAGGAGTCGCCATTAAAGGCGTTTTTTTATCCATATAATTTTTATGCAAGAACAAAGAACTAAATTCGATATCGCGGTTGTTGGAGGAGGACCTGCGGGAATTATGGCCGCAGGTCAAGCCGCAGAACTAGGGGCTAAAGTTTTGCTTTTGGAAAAAAACTCAAGAGCCGGTCGGAAGATTTTGATTACAGGGAAAGGAAGATCAAATATAACTCATGCCGAATTTGATTTGAGGAAATTAGTTGCCGAATATGGAAAAAATGGACCTTTTCTTTTTCACGCTTTTTCGGTTTTTGGAGTAAAAGACGTTATTAAATTTTTTGAGGATCGTGGATTAAAAACAAAAGTTGAGCGAGGCAAAAGAATTTTCCCTGTTAGTGATAATGCCCAAGATGTGGTGGATGTCTTAGTGAATTATCTAAAAAATAATGACGTTAAAATAATGTATAACTCTGAAGTTAAAAATTTCGAAAAGAAGAATAATAGAATAGAAAAAATAATCCTTAAAAACGGAAAAGAAATAATCGCGGATAATTATATTATTTGCACTGGCGGTAAATCCTATCCAGCTACTGGGTCTACGGGAGATGGTTATAAATTTGCCAAAGATTTGGGGCATAAAATTGTTGAACCAAGGCCGGCTTTAGTTCCAATAAAAATGGAACTACTCCGCCCCTCCGAGGGCGGAGTATCCCTTCGGGCAAGTTCTTTTAGCGGCTCCATCCCCGACGACAGAACGTCGGGATATTCCGCCGCTAAAAGGAAAGAGAATTGGGCAAAAGAATTGCAGGGGTTAAGTTTAAAAAATGTTGAAATCACAGTTTTGCAAAACAACAAAAAACAAACGGCGAGATTTGGAGAATGCCTTTTTACACACTTTGGCTTGAGTGGGCCGATAATTTTGGATATTAGCAAAACAGTTGGAGAATTATTGAAAAAAGGGATAGTTAAACTTTCTTTGGACTTAAAACCAGCTTTGGGTTTTTCAAATCTTGATGTAAGATTGCAACGAGATTTTCGTAAATATCAGAAAAAAAATTTCAAGAATTGTTTGGACGATTTATTGCCGAAAAAACTAATTCCCTTTGTTATTAAGCTTTCGGGAATAGATCCAGAAAAGAAGGCAGGAGATATTACAAGAGAAGAAAGATACAAACTCGTAAAGTCGCTAAAAAATATTGAAATGGAGGTAGTTAGTCTTTTGGGGTTTGATTGTGCAATAGTAACCAGCGGCGGCGTGTCTTTGGACGAGATAGATCACAAAACAATGAAATCAAAAATAATTGACAATCTCTACTTTGCCGGAGAAGTTATCGATGTCGATGGCCCGACGGGCGGATATAATCTCCAAATGTGCTGGAGCACAGGTTTTCTCGCTGGAGAGAGAACAGCAAGGCGATTTAACTGAGCTTATAAAAAACGAATTTGGCAGCCTAGAAAGATTCAAAAAAGAATTCAATCAAGCCACGCTCTCTGTGGAAGGTTCTGGTTGGGCGGCTTTGGCTTTTTGTCCAAAAACACAAAGACTAATGATAATGCAGATAGAAAAACACAATGTAAATGTTTACCCGACGCTAAAGATCTTAATGGTGTTGGATGTTTTCGAGCACGCCTATTATTTAGATTACAAAAACGAAAGAGCAAAATTTATTGAGGCCTTCTGGAATATTGTTAACTGGGAGGAAATTGTTAAAAGGTTAAAAGAGGCTATGGAGTAGGTTTTAGTTGGGAATATTTGTACCTCTGAGAGTATTTTCTCAGAGGTTTTTTTGTGTTAGAATAAATACTGAATTAAAGTCTATGAGAAAAGCAGAAATTACAGCCTTAATTATAATAGTTTTATCTTTTATTCTAGCTGTTTGTTTTTACCCGGCGCTTCCAGAGAAAATGGCTTCGCACTGGAATGCTTCAGGAGAGGTTGATGGTTATATGCCGAAATTCTGGGGGTTATTTTTGATGCCTTTTATTTCGGCTTTAATGCTGTTGCTTTTTATCTGGATACCAAAAGTTGAACCTCTGAAAGAGAATTTGGAAAAATTCCGAGATTATTATGATGAATTTGTGGTTTTGATAATTCTGTTTTTATTTTATCTTTATGCCCTAACGCTTTTTTGGAATTTCGGCCTTAGGTTTAGTATGCCGAGATTTTTGTCTCCAGCTTTCGCTGCGTTATTTTTTTATTGTGGCATATTGATAGAAAAAGCAAAGAGAAATTGGTTTGTAGGCATAAGAACTCCCTGGACAATGACGAACGATGTTGTTTGGGAAAAAACACATAAATTAGGCGGAAAGCTTTTCAAAGCAGCAGCGCTTCTGTCTCTTTATGGGTTGTTCGTGCCGGGTATTGCTTTTTTTCTAGTAATAGTACCTGCGATTTTCGCCGCTCTAGTTTCTTTTTTCTATTCTTATTTCGAGCGTAGCGAGAAACAAGGTTCTTGAGCGTAGCGAAAGGTTCTTATTTTGAATATAAAAAAGAAATAAAATCTTAAAAGCAATCCCAATCTACGAATAACATCCTGATTCTCCGAATAAATATTAGGAGCATTCGGATAAATTAGGAAATTAGGATTATATTTATGAAACTAAAATTTATACTTATTATCGTCTTAGTTGTGGTCGCTATTTTTGTGGTTTATAAATCTTTTTTTGTGGAAAAAGAATCGCCTTACGATTGGGTAACTCTTCAAAGGCAAAATATTATTCAAAAGGTTTCAGCCACGGGTCAGGTAACCTCGGCTAAAAAAATAGACATGCAGTTTGAGATTGCAGGAAAAATTTCAAAATTAATGGTAGATACGGGAGATGAAATAAAAACAGATGATGTTTTAGCAGTTTTGGAAACAAGCGAGCTCGAGGCTCAGGTTTTAGAAGCAGAGGCAGCCAGGGATGTTGCCAGGGCAAATTTGGATAAATTATTAACCGGCGTCAGCAAAGAAGAAACACAAGTTTATCAAACAGCAGTAGATAACGCTCAAATTGCCCTTGATAATGCAAAGACTTCTTTGAAGAACTATGAAAATAATTTAACCGCGGTTCAAGCCACCGCCCAGCAGAATCTGACTTCGGCCTATGAAGACGCTCTTAATACTTTAGACGACTCTTATCTGAAACTTTATAATGCCTTTCAAGCCGCAAAAACAATCCAATTGGCATATTTTATTAAAGGAGATCAAGAGAGTGTAACAGTAATAGAGAACAAAAATAAAATAGAAGCTGCTTTCAACCAGACAAAAATTTATGTGGATAAAGCCAAAGCCGATCCTAAAAACGAAAACATAGACCAGGCTCTTTCAGAAGTAAAAAAATCTTTAGAGGACGCATCTTCGGCTCTGGCGGTTATCCGACAGACCTGCGAGGCTGTTTCTTACAATGCCACTGTTTCGGCTGCAGATAAAACCTCCTTGGATACCCAGCGGACCAATATCTCCACAGCTTTAACGAATATTGTTAATGCCCAACAAACGATCGTTTCTACAAAATTAACCAATGAAACAAATATAAATACAGCCCAAACTAGTGTTGATACAGCGCAAAGCTCGGTAAAAACTGCCGAAGGAAACTTAAAAAGCGCTAAAGATAAGCTAGCTCAAATAACGGCTTCTCCGCAACAAATTGATATTGATCTGGGGCAAGCTAAGCTAGATCAAGCCGAGGCCGCCCTGGTTAAGGTAAGGCAGCAGCTTGTTAAAGCGAGCTTAGTTAGCCCTTGCGACGGCACCATTACTGATATTAAGAAAGAAGAAGGAGAGCAGACTCGAACTACAGATTCAGTGGTTTTAATGATTTGCAAAGGAGAGTTCCAGATTGAAGTGGATATACCAGAAGTTGATATTGGGAAAATAAAAATTCAAAATCCAGTAGAAATTTCTATTGATGCGTTTCCCGAGGATACATTTTTGGGAAAAGTAATAAAAATTGATCCGGCAGAAACTATTATTCAGGGCGTGGTGTATTACAAAGCGACCATTGGTTTTGAAGGCATTGATCCAAGAGTGAAATCTGGAATGACTGTCGATGTTGATATAATTTGCGATTCAAGAGAAAATGTTTTAGCTGTTCCCCAAAGAACTGTTTTTAATAAAAATGGTGACAAATTCGTTCGCGTTTTAGAGGAAAAGAATGTAAAAGAAGTAAAAGTTGAAACTGGCATTCGCGGCAGTGAAGGAGAAATAGAGATTTTGTCAGGTCTGAAAGAAGGAGAAAAAGTGATTACTTTTATTAAGAAGTAGCTACGAAATACGAAAACGATACGAATATAAGAACCTTTCGCTGCGCTCAAGAATCTTGATTTCTCGCTGCGCTCGAAATTACGAAAATATTAAAATTTGTATATTCGTAAAAAATTCGTAATTCGTAGAGTTTATTGGTGATTGAAGTAAAAGATCTTGAAAAAGTTTATAAATCCGATTCCGTGGAAACCCCGGTTTTGCACGGGGTTTCTTTTAACATTGAGCCCGGAGAGTTTGTGGCAATAATGGGTCCTTCAGGTTCTGGCAAATCTACGCTGATGCATATTATGGGTTTTCTCGACAGGCCTACTGGAGGAATTTATAAGTTTGAAGGGAAAAGCATTGATGAATTTAACGACGATGACTTGGCTAGGATTAGAAATAAAAAAATGGGTTTTGTTTTTCAAACTTATAATCTTTTGCCGAGAACAACTGTCTTTGATAATGTAAGACTTCCTCTGGTCTATAGCGGTTTGGAGGATAAAATGGAAAAGGATTTGGTAAAAGAGGCAATAGCGGCTGTCGGTCTCTCGCACAGAATTAATTTTTATTCGAATCAGCTTTCTGGCGGAGAACAACAGAGGGTGGCTATTGCCAGAGCTTTGGTAAACAATCCTAGCGTTATCTTTGCCGATGAGCCAACTGGAAATTTAGACTCAAGATCGGGGAAAGTAGTTATGCTTTTGTTGCAAGAGCTGAACGATGAAGGACACACAATAGTTCTGGTGACTCATGAAAAATATACTTCAGAGCACGCCAAAAGAATTATTCAACTTTATGACGGCAGATTGGTCAGCGATGAAAAAGTCTCCCTGCGGCGATACGCAAAAGACGAAAAAGAATTAATTAAATAGATTTCTTGCTGAATTTTTCAGGGATTAAATAATCCATTTTGTTTAAAATCAGACGTATTCGTAAATTCGTATTTATTCGTAATTCGTAGGCAAATATGAAATGGTCTGAATCTTTCTTTACAGCTATCGATGGTTTAAAGGCGAATAAATCTCGTTCGGCTTTAACTATTTTGGGAATTGTAATTGGCATAGCAGCGGTTATTGCTATGATGGCTATTGGCAAGGGTGCTCAAGGTTTAATTTTGAGTCAGATAGCAACTTTAGGGTCGAATAATATTTTTATCGAACCTGGGCCTTGGTCAAAGAATATGGAAAGAGGGACTTTAATGCAATCAATGGTTGAGGAGATGGAAATTAAAACGTTAAAATATGAAGACGCTTTGGCTATTGAGAAAATACAAAACGTTGATAAGGTGGCGCCACTAGTAATTGGAGTAGATAGGGTTATCGCCGAGACGGAAAGCAAAAAAGTTACTTATCTTGGAACTACCCCGCAAATGATAGAAATTAGCGATTTAAGATGTTATTTGGGTAGATGTATTGAAGATTATGACGTAAAATCGAATGCGAGGGTTGCGGTGTTAGGTTATAAATTAAAAAAAGATTTGTTTGGTGATGAAAATCCTGTTGGCAAAAAGGTTAGGATTAAAAAAACAACTTTTAAAATTATCGGAGTGGCCGAAGAAAAGGGAGTTCAGAGTTTTTTAAACATGGATGAACTTGTCCACATGCCAATTACCACAGCTCAAGAGTTTTTAACAGGAGCTGACTATATAAGATGGATCGCTGTTAAAGTAAAAGACGAAAATCTTATTGACCAAACAATAGAAGATATCCGTTTGCTTTTGCGAGAAAGGCATAATATTTATAATCCCTCCGGGGATCTTACGAAAGATGATTTTAAGGTAGTTAGTCAAAAAGAAACGGCTGATGTACTAGGTCAAATAACAAGTATTTTTACCGTTTTGCTTTCATGTATTGCTGCTATTTCTCTTGTGGTTGGCGGTATAGGTATTATGAATATTATGCTGGTTTCAGTAACCGAAAGAACAAGAGAGGTTGGGTTGAGAAAGGCTGTAGGTGCTAGAAAAAAAGATATTTTGTTGCAATTTTTATTTGAAGCAGTTCTTCTTACCTTAATTGGCGGAGTTTTAGGTATTGTTTTGGGCGCTTTTATTTCTTGGGTAACTTCTTTTGTTTTTGGTCAACTTTTAAATACCTCTTGGGGATTTTTGCTACCGCTTAACGCTGTTTTGCTAGGGGTGGGCGTTTCGGTTGCGATTGGCTTGATTTTCGGAATGTATCCTGCTCAAAAAGCAGCAAAGCTCAATCCTATTGAAGCCTTAAGATACGAATAAAATTATTGTTCAAAAAGATTCATCACTAGTTTTATGAAATATCAAGGCTTAAAAGATAGTGAAGTTTTGGAACTAAGAAAAGAATTCGGAGAAAATATTCTTTTAGAAAAAGAGGGGACACCCGCTTTTTTTATTTTTCTAGCGCAATTTAAAAACCCCTTGTCTTCTCAAACGCCATCGCAATTAGAGGTTAATTCCACAAACTGTAGTCAATTTGCGGCAGTGCCAAGCTCACAATACTGTTCAATGGTTCCAGCTAACGTAAAAGTCCTTTGCGAACAGTGCAAATCCGCTGGGTTTTAACGTAATTTTTTGTAAATCAACTGTGCAAAAATGCATTTTTGAACTAGATTATAGTTAATTGCAGGGCGCTTATAAAAAGCGCCTTTTTGTTATAGAAAATAGAAATTCTTAATTATTTGGTAACTCTCGCCACGCGAACACATTAAAAATATATTATTTACTTGCTATAATAAAAAAACATGGATTTTTCTCAATATACAATAAAAGATATTAAGGAAGTGTTCGAAGTTCTCAAAAGCAGTGAAGCTGGACTTTCAGAAAAGGAGGTGCTAGAAAGGCAGAAAGTTTTTGGCCTCAACGAAATAAAGACAAAGGGAACGACTCTATTTGATATTTTTATCAGACAGTTCAAGTCACCGTTTTTTTATTTACTTTTTTTAGCGGCGATTTTTTCTATTTTTGTCGGCGAGACAATCAACGGTCTTGTAATTCTTGCTTTCGTTGTGATTAATGTTTTTTTGGGTTTTTTGCAGGAAGCCAAAGCTTTAAGGACAGCCGCCTTGCTTAAAGAATATATTTCTTTAAAAGCCCGTGTGCTAAGGGATGGTAAAGAGCAAATAATCGATCGTAAGTTTTTAGTCCCCGGAGATTTGATTTTGATTGAAGCCGGAGATATTGTTCCGGCTGATATAAGAATAAAAAAAGCGAAAAACTTTTTGATTGACGAGTCTGTTTTGACCGGAGAATCCGCTCCTGTTGCAAAAATAACGGAGAAATTGGACGCTGAAGCCAAAGAAATTTTTAATGCAAAGAACTTGGCTTTTGCCAGCACGGTCGTAGTTTCCGGCGAGGCAGAAGGAATTGTTATTGAGACTGGCGCAAAAACCATATTCGGCGGAGTGGCGAAAATTGCCGCAGAAACAACTAGACAAGGAAGCTATGAGAAAGAACTATATCAGTTTTCAAGCGTGATTTTAAAGTTTGTTGTAGGATCAATACTTCTAATTTCTCTTGCCAAAATATTTATTACGGGAACAATAAACTTAGTTGATACAATAGTTTTTTATTTAGCATTGGTGGTTACGATAATTCCCGAAGCTTTACCAATTGTGATTACATTTGCCTTATCAAGGGGCGCCATGAAGTTGGCCAAAGACAAAGTAATTGTTAAAAGATTGTCAGCCATTGAAGGATTGGGAAACATTGAGATTCTTTGTATAGACAAAACAGGGACTTTGACAGAAAACCAGCTTTCTCTTGAAAAAATAGTTTCGGATGATAAGGAAAAATGTTTGTTCTATGGCCTTTTGGCTTCTTCTTTTTCCCGTGAAAAGTACAATATCTTGGAAAACCCTTTTGACGAGGCATTATTCACAAAAACTTCTCCCAAGAACATAGAGCTGATTTCAAAATGCAGAATGATTTCTGAGATTCCTTTTGAGTCTGCCCGATTGCGAAACAGCGTATTCTTGGAAACTGATAAAGGGGAGAAAGTTTTAATCGTCAGAGGAGCCCCAGAAATAATCTTAGAACTTTCTTCAAAGATCGAGGGCAAAAAAAGCAAAAAGGAAATTCTAGAAAATATCAAAGTGGAGGGCCTTAGCGGAAAGAGAATTCTGGCAGTTGCCTATAAGTTCCTAAAGAAATTTGATTACTCTGGAGAAGATGAAAGAGGATTGATATTTTTGGGTTATTTTTCGTTTGTTGATCCATTAAAGAAAACGGCGAAATCTGCCATTGATCTTTCAAGGTTATTGAGCATTAAAGTAAAAATTCTCACAGGAGACAGTCCTCAAGTTGCCGGATCTGTTGCCCGCGATATTGGCTTGATTTCCAATCTGAAGGAGGTAATTATTGGCAAGGACTTGAATTTACTTTCGGAAGAAGAATTTAAAAAGGCCTGCGAAGATTTTCATGTTTTTGCAAGAGTTTCACCAGAAACCAAATTGAGGATTATCAAATCCTTGCAGGAAAAGTTTGAAGTAGGTTATTTGGGAGAAGGAATAAATGATGTTCCGTCTTTAAAAATAGCCAATGTGGGAATTGCGGTAAGAGAAGCGACCGATGTGGCAAGAGAGGTTTCAGATATTATTTTGCTTAAGAAAGACTTAATCGTGATTATCGGTGGAATCAAAGAAGGGAGACATATTTTTTCCAATATCCAAAAATATATTCAAACAGCCCTATCAACAAACTTTGGCAACTTCTATTCGATAGCTGTTTTAAGTATATTTTTACCGTTTTTTCCAATTCTGCCGGCGCAAATATTACTGGATAATCTTTTATCTGATTTTCCCTTTATCGGTATTGCCGCTGACAATGTCGACGTTGAAGAATTAAGAAAGCCAAAATCCCATAAATTTAGACAATTAATGTCTTTGGTTATACTTTTGGCTTTGGTCAGCACTATATTTGATTTCATTTTTTTTGGTATTTTCCATCGCGCCCAAGCTTCGACAATCCAAACGCTTTGGTTTATGGAAAGCCTTTTAACCGAAATTTTTGTTATTTTCTCAATAAGGACACACAGGTTTTTCTTAAAATCCAAAAAGCCCAGCACCATCTTAATATTATTCTCATTTTTAGTTTTTTTAATAACCTTGATTTTACCATTTACAAATTTTGGCAAAGAATTTTTCGGATTTATCTCACCGCCGATTTCATCTTTACTAACAGTTTTAAGTCTTGTAATAATTTACTTTTTCGTCAGCGAATGGGTAAAGCTGAAATATTATCAGCATCAGTTGAAAAATAAAAGCAATTAAAGATTGTCGCAACTTTTTACGATAAAATATGTTTTATCTATAGACGATTAGCAAACCCCGTTAGAAATCAGAAATACAAATGGATAAGGAAAGGGCTGGCAAAAACAAGAAGGCGCGAGACCAAACATCAAATTTCTGAATGTCTGATTTCTAACGGGGTAAAAGGGCGAATGCTCTAATAATTATTAAATATTATATTTTCTTAATGTGTTTCGTCCCCCACTTTTTAGAAAAGTGGGGGACGACCAGAGGAAGTTATCCTCTGGACTCCTGATTTTATTCGCCGAAGGCGAAGAAAACTTTGACGAAGTCAAACTTTTTTGGAAACTCAGTCGCCCCAAAAAGGAGAGGGTTTCCAAAAAATCAAAAATATGGAAAACGAACAAATTAAAGAACATTACAAAGCCCATAAAAAAGGGGTTTTCGTTGTACTCGCGGTTTTTATGATTTTGCTGTTTATCTCTTTGACGGTCTTCTTTACGGTGAGCACGCTAAACAAAATTCAGGAAGGAAAATACATCGGCCAGGATATTAAAGAAAAAAGAACAATTACTGTTTCTGACAGCGGCGAAATATACGCCAAGCCGGATTTGGCAATAGTTGTTCTTTCGGTAGTCAACGAAGCGAAAACGGCTACAGCCGCTATGACCGAAAATACAGAAAAGATGAATGCTGTTATTAGCTACATAAAAGGACAAGGAGTAGAAGATAAAGATTTAAAGACTGTGAATTTCTATATTTATCCAAGATATGATTATTATGAGAAGTCCGAACTTTATCCATATGGCAGAAGGGTTTTGGCAGGATATGAGATAACCCAGTCTTTGCAAGTAAAAATCAGAGATATGACAAAGATAGGTCAGGTTATGGAAGGAGCGACCCAAGCTGGAGCAAACCAAATGGGAGATTTATCTTTTACCATCGACAAGCAAGACGAATTGAAAGCGAAAGCAAGATTAGATGCGATTAACAAAGCAAAAACAAAAGCAAAAGAATTAGCTTCTCAATTGGGCGTGAATTTGGTAAGAATTACCAGTTTTTCAGAGAATAGTTATATTCCTACATGGGATAACCTTAAATATGCTGAAACGGGGATGGGAGGAGCTGAGCCAGCGCCGCAGATACAAACCGGCGAGAATAAGATAGAGGTTACGGTTAGTATTACTTACGAAATTAACTAGTTGATACAAAAGTTAACCCCTGCGCCGCGTTTAACGCGGCGCAGGGGTTTTGTCTAAAAAAAAGAGGGAGCCTTAGACACCAGTCGTGTTTTGATAGACTCCCCTTGTTCGTTCCGAAGGTTTCGGAAAACTCAATATCAGAATGGTTATTGGAATCAGCTTTTACTTTGAGTTTTCGTTTTGGCCCATTACCCTGTTCGTCCATTCCCGGAAAGACATTGGGGGACCGAAGCATTTACCCTTTGGTTTATTATTTCCATCCCAAACCGAAAACTTACAGAATGCTTTAACCTTTTCTTCATATTCTTCGGCACTGAATTTGCACTTATTCCAATCTGCTTCTTCCGTCGTACATTCGCTTGGAAAGTTTTCTACTAAGGGACAGATTCTTCCTTCTGATTTTATAAAAACTTGGTAAGTTGCTGACGATGAAAGCAGTGGTGCCAATCCGAAAAAAGGACATTTGGGCTGTTTGTTAAGGAGCCGTTGCGAATTAGGAGGAGAATTTTGTAAATCCGCCATTTCCGAACAATCCTCCTGTCTAAGTTTTCTATACTAATTGCGGCAAAACAGATAATTGTATCAGGTGTCCTGTGTTTGTCAATGTTGAAAACTTTGGATAGGTTAAGATAAGATAAATAAGCCCCCACACTTAATGAGGACCGACTCGCTAATAAACCCGTGTCCAATCAGCTATCTCCTTTTTTAGTAAATATTGATTACTGTAATTCCTTGCAAATTCTTTTTACGAATTTGCTATCCTCATTAGGTGTGGGGGCTTGACTAGTCTTTTGGCTTAATTTAAGTTAAAATAATATAAACAAATAAACCCGTTAATTGTCGTTTAGGATTTGATAACGGGAGAAAGGTCGAATGTTTTCTAATAGTCATTTCCATATCGGAAGTGGGTCGGAGAAACCCTTCGGTTTCTCCGAATAGGAAAACAGCGAGCAAGGCGAGCGTTAGAAACCGTGGGTTTCTAAAGAGCGAACCCGAAGGCCGAAGGCCGCCCAGCTTAGTTGGGAAGAGGGTGAGCGACCTCTCGTTGTTCTTAATAAGAATATGGCAGAAGCTTATTGCGTTAAATGCAAATCAAAAAGAGAAATGAATAATGCTAAAGAAGTTTCAATGAAGGGAAAGGGCGGAACAAAAAGAAGAGCGATGACTGGCGTTTGCCCGAAGTGCGGAACAAAGATGTTTAGGATTCTCGGCAAATAATAGGAAGAAAAAACAGAAAAGAATATTCTTTTTAGCCTAAGGCAAATTTATGCTTTGGGCTATTTTTTTCTTTTTTGATATAGTAAATTTATATTCTCGGGCGGGGCCTCCCGATCCCCGCCCCGTGACCAAAGGAGGTATCCTTTGGAATCCTGCTTTTATTCGCCGAAGGCGAAGAAAACTTAGCGGACTAGACTTTTTGATTTCCCTTCGGGCATCAAAAACTTAGGGGAATCCGAACTTTTTCGGGTTTCCCGAAAAATCAGAAAAATGCGCGGTGACAAAGCTAAAAATTCTACAATTTTTATTTTCGGTTTATTGGTGATTTTGAATTCTTTAGCCTGGATTACCGTTTATAATCTAAGCAAACCTCGACTTCTTGAAGTTGATTTTTTTGACGTAGGACAAGGAGATTCTATTTTTATTGAAACGCCTCAAAAATATCAGGTTTTAATTGACGGCGGGCCTTCTTCAAAAATTATTGAGAAGTTGGGAAAGGTAATGCCTTTTTATGATAGGTCATTAGATTTGGTTATTTTAACGCATCCCGATCCCGATCATTTGGTGGGGCTAATCGATGTTTTAAAAAATTATAATGTGAATTTAATTGGTTTTACCGGTGTTGTTAGCTCAAATCCAGAATTTATTGAATGGAAGTCTCAGATCTCGTCAAAACATACTCCCCTTATTGTTTTAACGAAAAATGAGAAAATTTTATTAGGAAAAGAAGTATATATGTATATTCTTGCCCCTCTTGAAAGTTTTGAGGGCAGGGAAGTGAAAGATTTTAATTCATCTTCAATTGTGGCCAGATTAGTTTTTAAAAATAGTTCCTTTTTATTTACAGGAGATACGCCAAAATCCGTGGAAAAGGAACTTGTTGAAAATAAGTCAAACATAGATTCAGATGTTTTGAAGGTTGGACATCATGGCAGTAAAACTTCAACATCTGACATCTTTTTGCAAGCGGTGACTCCCGAAAATGCTGTAATTCAAGTTGGTAAGGATAACCGTTACGGCCATCCTCATCAAGAAGTTTTGGATAGATTGCAAAATTATGGTATAAAAATTCTAAGGACTGATCAAGACAGCGACATTAAAATAATTTCTGATGGGGAAAATTTTAAAATAAAATAGTCGCTCGGCAGCGAAGTTTATCGCTTGGCAAGCTGATTTCAGGGTCGTTCGCTCGCCCCAGCGAGGCTCGCTCACTCGCGTTAAGACCTTCGCTCTTCGAGCAAAGCTCGAAACCATGCCCGCTCGGGTCTTAAAGCGTCCCTGAAATCACTTACCTCGCTTAAATGTATATCGTAATTCGATGAAATTCGTAATTCGTAGGGTTATGCAATTCCCAATTTTCAAAACCAAAATTAAAGGGAAAACAAGGAGATTTAATTTAAACGACCCAAAAGAGCGGGCAAAATATTTTGAATTAAAAGCCGGAACTGAAATTAAAAAAATAAAAAATTATTTAAAGGATAATACATTCGTCGCTTATCTTTTAGGCAAGAAAAATTCTGGTAAGGGAACTTATGCCAAAATGTTTGGGGAAATTGTTGGGCCGGAAAAAATAGATCACTTTTCAATTGGCGATATGGTGAGAGGAATTGACGAGGAACTGAAAGATGTAAAAAAGAAAAAAGAACTTATTATTTTTTTGGAGAAAAATTATCGTGGCTGGCAATCTTTTGAACAAATTATTCAGGCGTTGGAAAATAGAAGTACCAAAACTCTTTTGCCGACAGAGTTGGTTTTAGCTTTAGTAAAAAGAGAAATTGCCAGAAGGCAAAAGAAAACTATTTTTATTGACGGTTTTCCTCGGGATTTGGACCAAATATCTTATTCTTTGTTTTTCCGGGACTTGATTGGCTATAGAGAGGACCCGGATATTTTTGTGTTGATTGATGTTCCAGAAGCGGTTATTGACGAAAGAATCAAATGGAGGAGAATCTGTCCGCTTTGTCACACTTCCAGAAATTTAAAATTACTTCCAACTTCCAAAGTTGGTTATGATGAAGCTAAAAAAGAATTCTATTTAATATGCGACGATCCGAATTGCAAAACCCTCCAAAGTTTTGTAGGACAAAATTTAGGAGGGCAAGGAGTGAAAATGGTACCCAAAGAGGGGGATGAATTCGGGATAGCGCCGATAAAAGAAAGATTAGAAAAAGATGAGAAACTAATCCAACAGGCCTTTTCTCTTTATGGAATCCCAAAAATACTTTTAAGAAATTCTATTCCGGCAAAAGACGCCAAAAAATACGTTGACGATTACGAAATTACTCCTGAATATGTTTTCGAATGGGATAAAAAAGAAAAAAAAGTTCACCCCGTTAGAGATTACGGGGAAAAGGCGAAAATACAAATAGAGCGAATCTCTAACGGGGTAAAAATAACAGAAAAACCCTGGGTTATTGCGGACGATGAGGAAGTAAAATCGGTTAGCTTATTAGCTCCGCCCGTAGTAGTATCCTTGATAAAACAACTAGTTAAAGTGCTGCCGATGCAGTCGTCTAGTATTTAGTTTTTATTGCTTTCTTAAATGTGGTAAAATTATTTGAGCTTTGCGCTTGTGTTATGGCGATAAGAAAGAAAGTTAAATTAAAAGATTAAAGCAATAACACTCTAATGATGTCAGAAGCGATAGCTGATTTTGAAATTTGGAATCCAGTTTTGGGACAAAGACACATAGGCAGGAAACTGGCGTTAATTTCGGTATTTTTAGCCTCAATCTTCTTTAGTATTACAGTAATAAAGGAAGCAAAAACTGCCGGCCGTTTTAGTTTCGGCAACCCTTTAACTTGGCTTGGGAGTTTTTCTAATGGCATTAGTGAAATTGCAAAACCAGAAATTTTAGAAGCTAAAGTTAAACCAGATAAAGTCAGAGTAGGCGACACAATGACAATTGTTGTTAAGGTGAAAGATATTTTTGAAGTGAAATCGGTTATTGCTGATATGGCCGGTATAGAAACAGTAGAATTGAAACTAAAAGAAGGAGATAGTCGTCAAGGAACTTGGGAAGCAACGTGGAAAGTTCACAGTGTAAAAGAAGGAGAATATATAACAACAATTATTGCTACTAATATTCTTGGCCAAGAAGCTTTTTCTCAAATTAAATGGAGTGACCCTACTATCGAACTTCTAACAGAAAAAACTGAAGCGATTTGGGGAAATGATTCAACTAATCCCGATGATCCCTACCATACTGGTTATGAAGATTCGAGAGCCCAAGCTCTTTATTTTGCTTCTGATTTAACTGCAGCTGGAATGACATCGGGCACAATAACTTCAATTCAACTTAATTGTTACGAAGTTCCCGGTCGTCCAAATCTTGCGAATTTCCGAATTAGAATGAAACTAACCCCTGCCACCACTATTACAGAATGGGAAGGAGCCTGGACAGATGTTTATGGTCCGGTAAATACAGTGCCAACAGCCGGCGACTGGCAGACCTACGTCCTTACCTCGCCCTTTTATTGGGACGGCACAAGCAATTTAATGATTGATATTTCTAGAGATGATACTGCCTCCGCTTCGGGTGGAGGAATGTACAAACGGGTAAGTGTTGGTACCAACAGGATGTTTTCGGGTTTTTGTGATAGTTGTACTCTTTACTCTTTAAGTAGCGGCACTTCGAACGGTTCAGCAAAGACCTACGTGCCTTCAATACAAATTACTTATACCCCGGATAATCAACCCCCGAGCATTACATCAGTGATTGGTCCGCCAGCCCAAGTAAATGTTGGAGATGATCTTGCTTTTGATGTTGAATGGCTAGACGCAGGAATTGGGTCTGGTGCTAGTTGGGTGAGCGCGACAAGTAAAGCTCAATGGGGGGGCAGGAGCAATCATTCTTCGGTAGTCTATAATAATCAAATGTGGGTAATTGGAGGGTATACAACTGCTAAAATAAATGATGTTTGGTCCTCTGCTGATGGCCTCTCTTGGACTCGCAAAATAGCTAATGCCCAGTGGACAAGTCGATACAGCCACGCCTCGGTAGTTTACAACAATAAAATGTGGATAATTGGGGGGTTTGAAGGAGTTTCAACTTATCGTAATGATGTTTGGTATTCTACTGACGGTCTTTCGTGGACTCGGGCTGTAGTTAATGCTCGGTGGAGGAAACGGAGCAGCCATACATCCTTAGTTTACAATAACAAAATGTGGCTGATGGCAGGGAATGATTTTGGACCAGCTCGTTTTAACGATGTCTGGTACTCTATCGATGGTACTGCTTGGACCCAGGCAACAGCTGCTGCTCAGTGGAGAATTCGAACTGATCCTACTTCTGTAATTTACAACAATAAAATGTGGATATTTGGAGGATACGATGGCTCAACCCGTTATAACGATGTCTGGTACTCTAGTGATGGTATTTCGTGGACTCGAGCTACTGCCAATGCTCAATGGCCAAAAAGAGACTATCATGTTTCTGTGACTTATAATAACCAAATGTGGATAATGGCAGGGATGGATGGATCAGTTCGTTATAACGATGTCTGGTATTCTACCGATGGTATTTCGTGGACTCAAGCTACTGCCAATGCTCAGTGGGTGAAGCGAAACAGCCCTACTGTTTTTGTCTACAATGGCCAAGTGTGGGTGGTTGGAGGATACGATGGTTCAACTCGTTATAACGATGTTTGGTATTCTTTTGGTGATCAAACAAAAATTCATATTTGTAAGGAAAATTCTATTTCTGGCCAAACCTGTGGAGGTGGGCAGACTTGGACTTGGTGCGAAACTGACAGTTGGAGTTCGAGTTCTCCAAGCACCTGCTCTCGCACCTCTACATCCACTGACATTGGTCCGCAGAATTACTACGCTTTTGTCTGCGACGATGATAATTTCTGCTCTACTACAGAACTCGGAAAAACAAATGGAACCTTTACTGTCCTTTCTCCTAATCAAGCCCCACTTATTGAGTCAGTTACTACCTCGCCTGAGCCAGTATCTGTTGGTGAAAAAATTACTTTTGATGTGATTTGGTCAGATGCTGGTGACCAAACAAAAATTCATATTTGCAAAACCAATAATATCTCTGACCAAACCTGGACATGCAAAGATGAAAGTTGGTGCGAGACCGATACTTTCAGCACGAATTCTCCGACTAGTTGTAGTTCTACCATTCAAATGGGCGATTCTAGCCTCGGAGATTATTATGTTTTTGTTTGTGACGATGATAATCTTTGTTCTAGTTCAGGACTCAAAAATTTTATAATTAGGTCTCCTAATCAAACTCCAATCATCAGTTCAGCCACTCCCTCACCTAATCCAGTAGCTGTCGAAGGAGAAGTTACATTTGATGTTCTTTGGCAGGATGCAACGGCTGGTTCGGGCGTCTCTTGGGTTAGCGCAACCAGCGGCGGCCAATGGTCGGCACGTTCCGGGCACACCTCCCTTCTTTATGATGGCAAAATGTGGGTGATTGGAGGATACGATGGTTCAGGTAGCAAAAACGATGTTTGGTCATCTTCGGATGGTCTCATCTGGGCAAGCGCAACCACCAATGCTCAATGGGAAAGCCGGAGTAATTACACCTCAGTGGTTTACAATAACAAAATGTGGGTAATAGGAGGAATTGGTGAAGTTGAATACAATGATGTCTGGTACTCGACTGATGGTATTTCTTGGACGCAGCAAACATCTGGTGCTCAGTGGACCAAAAGAGCCAAAAATACCTCCGTTGTCTACAATAACAAGATGTGGGTGATAGGAGGAGTTACCGGGCTAGGAGCTACAAGGCTAAATGATGTGTGGTATTCATCAAATGGCGTAAGCTGGACCGCTGCCACGCTTGGTGCTGTCTGGGTGGCAAGAGAAGGGCATTCTTCTGTCCTTTATAATGATAAAATGTGGATATTAGGAGGCGTTAATGTTCAAGATGTTCGTTGGTCTACAGATGGTGTTAATTGGCCGTCGGCAGGCGGGGTTCCTCCGTGGTCTGCGGGTGGTTCCAGATACGAGCATACCTCTTTAGTTTATAATGGAAAAATATGGATGGTCGGCGGTCATTCTTCTTACGTCAATGATATTTGGTATTCTATTGATGGTGCTAGTTGGACAGAGGCAACCGCCAATGCCCAGTGGCCGGGCCGAGACAATCATACCTCTTTCGTCTACAACAATCAGATGTGGGTATTGGGAGGAACGGTCGATGGCACTACCTATTTAAACGATATTTGGTATTCATCTGACGACCTGACAAAAACTCATATTTGTAAGGAAAATTCTATTTCTGGTCAGACATGCTCTGGTACAGGAAGCTGGTGTGATACCGAGAGTACTGTCTGGAACCAAATCTCTCCAAGTAGTTGTAGTTACACTGCTACCTCAACTGATTCTGGTCTAAGAGATTATTCTGCCTTTGTTTGCGATGATGAAAATCTCTGTTCTTCTCCAAGCTCTGGAAGTTTTACTGTTACCCTCGCCGGTCAGCCACAGGCTATAATGGGTTGCGATACGTCTTTGTGTCCGGGAGGAGAATGTAATGGCGTCTGGTCTTCTTACCGACCGCCTCCTAACCAGCAACCTTTTGACCCGGCACCTTGCCTCTATGCGCTACTTAATAAATCTACAGACCCTAATTCCACCAATCCTCCAGACAACAATAATGATATTATCTGGACAGAGTGGTATTTCAATACTAATTTAGTAAATTCCTGTAGCGGAGTATGTAATTATACTATTCAACCTAGTATTGTTGTTGGAGACTATACAGTTAAACTCCGCGTAAAAGATAAGACCGATAACTGGAGCGAAACTACCCATTCTCTTAAGGTAAAACAAGAAGTGACTGCAGCTTTTATGTGTTCAGAGGATTCCATAACCTGGAAAAG
>Ga0210057_1001952_pt1 | contig 30454 bp, 28 predicted proteins | sample CryGeyCG2114_010_2_FD_183968 | JGI IMG/M metagenome (GOLD analysis project Ga0210057, IMG submission 183968) | Groundwater microbial communities from aquifer - Crystal Geyser CG10_big_fil_rev_8/21/14_0.10 (SPAdes) (version 2) | ecosystem: Environmental > Aquatic > Deep subsurface > Groundwater ...
ATTTAAGATCATCTTCACTTGATCCGTGCTAAAGCGCTTGTGCAGTTGGCTCATTTTTAGCTCCTTTTTTAAGTTTCTAAACACTTAAATTTTAGCTAAAAACTGCACTGCACTTTTAATTTGGAGCTAACAGTTTGCATCGCGAGCTTGAAAAATTACTCATGTTTGTCTACTATTAGATCTATGCAAACAATTGAGCCAAAAATTCCGATTAAAATCATTTCAAAAATGCCAAAAGACATCTATCTTAAACTGGCGAAAAAAGCCATCAAACTCTACTTGAGCAATGAATCTGTGCCGAACTCAGAAATTCCAGTCGATCTTTTGCGAGTCAAGGCTGGCTGTTTTGTCTCTGTTCATCTGAAAAAGAATAAAGAATTGCGCGGATGTATTGGGACAATTTTGCCGACAAAAAGTAGTCTGGCACAGGAAATAATTTCCAACGCGATTTCAGCCTGCAATGACCCAAGATTTATGCCGATCGAAAGAAAAGAATACACTCAGTTGAGAATATCTGTAGATATTTTATCTGAACCAGAATTAATTAAATCAAAACGCAAACTAGATCCGCAAAAATATGGCTTGATCGTTCGTGCCAAGGATGACGGCCGGCTCGGCGTTCTCTTGCCTGACTTATCAGGCATCAAAACTGCTGACGACCAGATTGAGATCACCAAGCGCAAAGCTGAAATTTTCGACAAAGAAACCCCGATCGAACTCTACCGCTTCTCAGTCGAGAGGCATGAAGAGAAATAATTTCTCAACAACCTCAATTTCAATCACAAATTAAATCAAAAAGTACCAAAAACTGAACGATCGTCCATTTTTTGATACTAATAGAGTTGCGAATAAAATTTAGTGGAAACAATCTCGAAATAGAGAATACTTCGTTAGTTTAGTACGTCACGGCGTTGCCGACGGGAACAACTTCGTACCAGATATTGCCGGCGTTGAATTTGATCTCTGCTCCAGCACTGTCAGCGAATTTTGTCTGGGCAGAATTACTTGCCTTGCTCCAAGTAGCGACAGTGGCACCGCCGTCAATAAAAACAACCGCATTGCCGGTACCGACCAAGTTCATAATTGTTTCTGGCTTTCCGTCGGGCTGAGTACCATATGAAGTCGGCGTAAACATTACGACGACGTTTTTGGCTGTCAGTTGAGCGCTGTTGTTGCGATCATTCTGAACAGTCCCGCCCTGAGATCGACCGTAATTGTTGTTACTTGCGTCGTATTTCCACTCGACATTGTAAGAGGCGTTGCCGTAAGTTATCTTGATGTCCGGGTTGGCTGCTGTCACCGGCGCGGTGTCTTCCTTGCGAGTAAGCGGAGTAAATGTCGGTGCCTTATCAAAACCAAGTTTGGAGACAAGGGCGGTCAATTTTGAATTATTTGTATAAAGATTGTGTGGTGACGGGCGGTCACTGGCGCGGAAAAAATAACTACTACCGTAGGCGAGCGCCTCGATGTTTTTCATACCCAGTGTGCCGATATCGGCCAGAGCCGGCTGACTGCCACCAGCGTGAGCTATTGGAATATTGTATTCAAGTCCCCAGCGGAGGAAATAAGGCCTGAGACTGCGAACAGGTCCGATCGAATCAGGTAGTGGCTGCTGAAAAACAGCCAGAAACCGAGTGATACCACCTTCGGCAAAGGCTTCATAAACAGCACCGGCAGCGCTAAGACCTGATTGTGGTCTGGCGTCCGGAAAATGGTTTTCAATCATCACGCCGACGATCGGCTGCTTGGCCGCGTCTTCACTGACCTGGAGTCCGGTCAGCGGACTGGCCACTGTCGCTACCTTGACCGCGTCACCAGTCAGATCCGTGGAAGGAGGATTTGCTTTGTCAGCAGCTGATTTATTGTTTTTCATCTGCAGGCCAAACCAAATCGCGGTGACGATAATCACTATCAACAAGATGATCACGAGCCACTTCATTTTCTTGTGCTCGCGAAAATATTTGCGAATTTTGGCAAATCGCTCAGGTTTATTTTTTTTGTCGCCATTTGAAGTTGCTGGCGAACCCTCGTTTTTGATCTCTGGCTCTGTGGCGTTTTCGTTTTGGTTTATTTCAATTATGTCCATGGGAATATTTTAGCAGACAATTTCTTACCTGCCAACTGTTTACTCCTTAATTAATTTAAAAAAATTCTAGCAATTATTTTGTTCATTTTCGTGTCTGATTTTCCATTGTTAGTGATGAAGCCAACCAGCCTTCGCTGAATCCAGACGATGGCGAGACTCAGGACGGAGACAAGAATAAATTCTATTAAATATGAGTAGTGTGGATCAAAATTTGTCTTCGCCACCCGCCAGAGACTGAGAAATAAAATTTGCCAGAGATAAATCCAGAGCGAAGCAGTACCGATAAAGACGACAAAACGATTGTCAAAAATTTTGGCAAATGTTTTGGTCAAACTAGAGAGATAAAGCAAGATCGAAATGAATAATGCGTATGACAAGTAGTAAATATGCGGAGGATATTTAGCTGACTGTGTCGGGATAAAATGACCGGTCGTATTTAAATAATATAGTGCCGATGTGATGAAGATCAGTCCGAAAAACGTTGCCAACTTGATCAAAACTTTGCGGTCCAGATCCTTTATTGCCAATCCGAGGCCAGCGACACAGCCAAAAGGTAATAAATAGAAGATTATATTTTTGAATATCTGATCAACAAGAGCGTAATCTGACAAGCCAGAGCCAGGATAGACTCGACTGATAATTTCGTAGGTAATGTAGATAAAAAATAAAGTCCAAAGGAATTTCTTGCTGCCAATTTTTTGGTAAAGGTTCAAGAGAAGTGGCATGATCAGGGCGATTAGGATAAAAACTCGTATGATCCAGACGTAGCCGATACCAGTCGTCAGCTCGAAGCTGGATAAAATTACACTTCTCGAGTAGGGGAAGGTCGTGCCGGAAAAATTTGCGATCATTAATTTGATCAGGAAAAAGAAAATCAAAAAAATTGCCGTCGGGACATAGAGACGAAAAACACGGTGGTACAGATATTTGAGATAACTTAAATTTCTGGCCGACGAAAGAGTGTAGACCGAGCCCATCAGTAAGACCATCAGCGGAACGTCAAAATTTCTTAATTGAAAAAGTCCGGCCGGTGGATTGACATGGGCAAAGATAATAGCGAAAAGGCCGATCGTTCGGAGGGCATCAAAACGAAAATCACGTGTTTTTGTTTGCATAAGTATATTATAGTAGGAAATTTGTCGTCGAGCTAGTGTGTACAGAGCAAATCATTTATTTATCTGTGCGCATCGTTTACAAATAGGTCGGTTTTTGATATTATTCCTGTATTAACTCCATGTTCTATCTTTTAATTTTAGAAATTCTGAAATTGGGATTTGATTAGAAATTAGAAATTTGGAATTAGAAATTACCGCGCAAGCGGTCATTATTCCTCGGTAGCTCTCCGCCGGCTGGCGGATGGCAGAGCACAACCATATAATCGAATAAGAAAATGTGCAATGTTGATGTGATTTATAATAAAGAACATGACCGATTTTATATCGGGCAGACTGAGAATTTAAAAACCAGATTGATTGCCCATAATAATAAAACTTTTAAAAATTGTTTCACAGCTAGGTTTGATGGCGAATGGCAGTTAATTTATAAAGAAGAAGTTGCCACTCGAAATGAAGCTTTGGTAAGAGAAAAACAATTAAAAAGTTTTCGAGGCAGACAATTTGTGAAAAGTTTTATTCCTCGGTAGCTCAATTGGCAGAGCGCTTCGCTGTTAACGAAGATGTTACTGGTTCGAGTCCAGTCCGAGGAGCCAATAAAAAATACCAATTTGAATTGGTATTTTTTATTGGCAATTTCGGTTGCGACAAGTCCAGCCGTACCCTTCCGAAGCCCCAAGGGGGCGGAGGAGGGTTCGAGGAGCCAAAGAAAGAACGCCGTGCAAACAGTGTTTTTTCTATAGCAGAGCTACTTTCACAATACAAAAAACTCCCAGGGTTTATGCTGAGAGTTTTTTTGCTGGCAATGTTTATTGGTTATTTAACCAATACAACATTGATCGCGTTTAGTCCTTTTGGAGACTCTTCTGACTCAAAAGAAACTTCGTCGCCTTCTTTGAAAGTGTCAAAATCACCGTTTGTGCAAGAGTTTTTGTGAAAAAATAAATCTTTTTTTTCCAACTCTGGAGAGGTGATAAAGCCAAATCCTTTGTCTGTGAGCGTTTTGATTGTGCCCGTCATAGTGTTTGTGCTTGTTTATGTTGCTAAATGAATTGATCCGAGAAGCTCGACTATTTTTCCAAAATAATTCTATTAAACAATAACATGTAATAAGACAGGAGTCAAACCGAATAATTTAGGGACATTATCCATGGGAGAACCACTCTTCGCATGAAGCTGTGAAAGTGAGCGGTGAGGGGACAACCGTCCCCTAAAGTCTAAAGTTACTACTGGTGTCGTGCAATATAATCGTCAATTTTTTCACTCGGATTCATCGAACTGATTCTCCTGTTTTACTATACAAATTAGAAATACAGTATGTGCATAATATTTTATTGCAATGTCGCGTAATAAATGCCCTTGGTGTGCTGACCATAATACATATACCAGGTACCCTTAATTTTTGCCAAGGTTGGATCACCCGGAGGATTGGGTGAAAATTTAATATTTGCATCCTTGTTATTGGTAAAATCGAAGACCGGCGCGGAAAAAGTATTATTTGCAAAAACCGTATGGTAGATACCGGTGTAGCTCCAGAAATAGACGCGCAATTCGGCCTGTCCCGAGCTTGCCTGCGGTGAGCCGGTCGAAGCCATCGAAGAGTCCCAATTAACCCATTCGGCGCCATCAGCCATGCCAAGCAGAATGCTGTCGCGCGAGTCGATGGCCAGTCCCTGTTTTTGCCAGGTTAAGCCGTCTTTAGAGGTTGCCCAGAAATAAATGTCGGTCGTACTATTTGGAACTTTTCCGCCTGCGGTGTAGGGCTCGTTGATGGCACCGCGGTAAATCATCACAAAGCTACCATCAGCCAGTATTGTCGTGCTTTGTGCGCCGACATTTTCTAAATCGAAACCACTCTCTGTTTTATCAACTCTGGTGCCGGGTTCATCAGTCCAGTTCAGACCATCCGCCGAAATCGCGCTCTTGATGACACCGGCGTTTTGGAAATACATCCGCCAGGTCCCGTCTGGCAATTTGATCACGTCGGGAAAAGTTGCCATTTTCTTGCGTTCACCGGATTCTTTGGTCCAAGTTTGGCCGTCGGTCGAAATTGCGGAATAAACCTCTAGCTTGTTATTTGGCACCTCCGGCTCGACTGAATAATACATCCGGAATTGACCGCCGCCCAAGTCGGCGATCTCAGCGTCAGCAAAGTTACCGGCCACGGCGACCTGGCCGTCCTGCCAAACCTCTTTGGTTTCAGTACTCTTCTCACTGGTTGAGGCCGTATTTCCCGTCGTCGAGCTGGTGCTTGATGAAGTCTCAACTTTCTTATTCTTATTTACAAAATAATAGATACCTGCCACCAAGATGAGCAAGATAACTATTATTGATACCACCAGAGCCGCTTTACTGCCTCGGCTCTCATCCGGTCTCTTCGTTTGTTGTTCGTCCATAATATTCCTCCTGATTATTATATTTCGATCTTTTTATCTTTGCCATTCTTCAGTGCCACTGGCCGGGAATGTAGCCGGACAATTGCCGACCCCATTGGCTGTCAGCAGTTTCTCAGCCGAGACGAGATTTAAGTAGACATATTTGTTGTCTCCGGCATAGCAAAGACTTTCACCGGGCTTGACCTCTTCCGGCTTCTTGCTGTAGGTATAGGTGCGAAAGCCAAAGCGGTCGTTTTCATTCTGGTTCAATGCGCCACTCACTTCTCTTAGCACCTCGACCATGTTTGCCGTACTACTCAAATTCAGCCTTGTACCTTTCATGTCTGTGGCGTCCCCTTGAAACCAGCCACCGGACAGGGTGTCGGCGACATCATGGCTGATCTGGCCACAAGTCAGTCCAGCCGGTTTTTGCCCATCCCAAAGCATCAATTTTGCTTCGTATTTTGTTTTAAGTTCAGGAATAAAATAATTATAGGGGCAATCAGCATGTTTGTTGTGATCCGATTGCCACCGCTTAGGATTGATATGAAAAGCGTTATAAGATGGATTGATCAGATAAAAATCCCATGTTCCGGCAATTTTCGTACCGTCAGTTTGGCCGATAAGTTCGCCGGCCTTGAGCTGGATTTTGACATTCGTGCCGACATTTGACTCCGCTGACGGTTCCTTCGCACCGGCATTTTTGATCGTCTCGTTGACTTCGGCGATGTGGTCAAAAACATAAGTGATGCCATCACAACCGGCGTCAATCTCGAGGCGATATTCACCGCGAGAACCACCGTCACCATAATTGGCTTTTTTGTAATAAATCCCCATCAGGGTCGAATCCATCGGGGCATAAATTGGCGTTGATACAGTTGTTCCGTCGATTGTTTTTTTGTTGCTGATATAGCTTCGCGAAGCCGAGCCGACATTGAGTCCGCCAAGCGGAGCGATAGAGTTTATATTATCTAAATTGGTAAAGTCTTTTGTGAAAATTGTAGTTGTTTTACAACTGACCTGGCCTCTGGCATCTGACGAAGTATTTTCCTGTCCGGCTGAAAGATTATTTGATCTGTCTCGATCTGCCTGATAGTCTCTCTGGTTGAGGAAAAAGAAGACGAGGATCAAAATTGCAATCAGAAAAATTATCACAAATATTACCCAGTGCTTTTTTTGTGGAGGTTCTAGAACCTCCGGTGTCTTGTCTTTCATCTATCAAAACTCCAGATTATTAATATTTATCCAACAGCAAAAATATTATCGGCCGCCACCTGTGCCTGAGCCACTGCTAGAACCGCTCGTGTTCGAGCTATTTGTCGGACTGTTTGAGGTTGATGTTGCATTTTCCACAGCTGGAATTGGACTTGAACTTGTCGTTGCCGCGGCCGAGCCGGCACAGTAGTCGCTCATCGAGCCAGGTGAAGTTGCCGGTAAAGCTTGAATTATTGCTGTATCTGTCGATGATAGAAAATCGAGCCAGCAAATACCATGCCATGACAGATCTTTATCGTCGCTGTGGGCGGTCTGAAAAACTGTGCCTTTTGATATCTCATTTGCTTGGCGGAGGTCGTAAACGCCATAATCAAAGAAAGCATTATTGGCACTGAGTAATCCGACGGCGGTGGCAATGGTGTCACTAGCTGTAATCTTGACCGGCTGGTCGATCAAAGTGGTCCGAGAATCCATCTCTTGAGCCGCTGGAAATTTGTCGGCAAGTGCTGAAAAAGTTGGTGATAGTGTCCGGAGATGTCCCAAGCGATATTTAATACCGCAAGAGTTAATAAAATCGAAAGTATATTGAATCTCACCATCGACCAGATAGCGGCTACCATCGATAACTATCGCGTCCAATGGTGCGACGACTGTCTGGTTGTTCGAGCCATCATCAAAACGAAAACCGCCATGAGGCTTGTAATTATCACCACGATATTGGCCCGGGTAGAGGACTGAGACGACTTTGGAAATGTCGGTCGGGAGTGGCAAGACAAGTGGTGTCGGACAGTCTGGCGGTGTACTACTAGCTGAATAAGTTCCGTCACTTGCCATCATCCAACGTACATCAGCTGAGTCGGTTGAAGTAGAGCTTTTGTTGCCGTTCGAACCAGTGATAGGGACGTTGCTTTTACTCTTATTTGGTCTCCCAGTAAAGGCGAAATAACCACCGAGACCGAGTACTATAAAAATTAATACAACCACAAGCCACATCCTGCTTTTACTCGGTTTTTCTGTGATCTGATCATTTTTTTGATTTTCATCGAGCATTATATTCCTTGATTATTTAAAATCTCCGCTACAAATATCGGGTGCATTTGCTTTTAATTCCGTAGCACTTGTGTTTGTCCAAAGGCTCTCAATTGTAGATTTGGCGTTTGCAGAAAAGTAAGACAACGGGCATATTCTTGTGGCAACACCAGTCTCATTTCCGGCATCTCTTATATAGCCAAATTGCCAGTGAATCATTCTGAAATTTGGTAAATCTGTGATAGCGACTGGGTGTTGTGGTGTACCAATCAGATCACCGACTTTAACTATGTCGCCAACCTTGAGACCCTCTCTTACGCTTCCGAGTTCGCAATAATCCACGCCCCATTTACCGCTTGCCGTTTCAATATCGTATGTTCCCGCATGGCTAGAATTATCAGTGATAGCAGTAACGGTCGCATCCATTGAAGCAATTATTGTGGGAATTTCGCTTGGGTTTTCCCATTGAAAATCTACTCCCGGATGCCCCTGAGGATTTTGTGGCTTTGGGTGATATATGGTTTCCCCCATTGGAGTCATCGCACTCGGTAAGATACTACTTGTAGAATACGGTAGATAGAGCGTTGGCGGGACTTCCACTGCCGCTGGACTGGCTGGGCTGGCTGTCGGCGTGACACTAGCAGTATCAGTAGTAGTTTTCTTTTTGGTCGTGGTCTGGTCTGGAGTACTATTGGCTGATTTTTGGGTTTCAAGCACTGCCGTTTCGGCCACATTTTGCTCATCCAATTTTTTTTGGCAGTCAGAATATCTGGTCTGAATTTCTCCATATTTTGGATATTTTGGGGTTACTTGCCCCAAATACTCTAGGCACTTCTGCCACTCACCCTGACCAAAATTAGCCTCTCCTTTTTTCGCTAGATTTTCTTCTTTATTCAATCCCTCGGCGTCAGATTTCTTGGTTTGAATCTTGGCCCAGCGCCATTTCTTCTTGGCTTTATCGTATCTTACAATAGCATCTGTATATTTGCCTTCGGCGATCAAATTGTCCGCTTCTTCAATCAATTTATTTGACTGATAATAAGTCACGCCAATGTAAGTGCCACCACTGGCAAAAAAAGTTCCACCAACAATAATTACTGCCAGACCGATTGGAATAAAACCTATCTTATATCTTGTCACATTTTTTTCTATTCATTATTTCAACATCAGTGTTTTAATATTGTTTAATTCTTCGGCTTCATTTCACTTGTTTTGTAGACCATCAAGTAATTATTTTCTGAAATTTTGACGACACCTGGGTCGGCAGTTAATTTACCTGAATCAAATCTGTTTGTAGTTTTGGTAAAAGTTTTACCATCGGTAGAGGTTGATATTTCGACACCGGCAGTATAAAGCAGATATCTAATACCATCGTAATAAATATTTGGCACGCCGGCATTTTCAAGAGCGATTCCTTCGTATGTAAATGTTTTCCCATCGGTTGAGGTGGCAGAGATTATTCTGTTTTTGTCCGTGCCGATATACATTCGCCATACATCTCCAACTTTTATGACATCGGGGTCAAAAATCATCTCGTATTCGAACCGTATGCCGTCTTCTTGGGTAAAGTTTACACCGTCAGTTGATATGGCGGAATATATTTTGTTGACTACGGATTCAGTGATTTTTTTGGTTCTGTTCTCTAAAATATCATAATAATAAAGTCTGATTCGACCGTCGGGCAGTAAATATGGGTCTGGATCGGCGACTGCTTTATCCCCGATACCGTCAATCTTGATAATTTGTCGCTCCGTCCAGCTTCTACCTCCATCAATCGATTTTACCATTCCGGTTTGTTCGGCAATACCGTCGGTCGAGACATCGACGAAATATGCAAAAATCGTACCGTCTTTGACAACCGCGTCTGGAACGCTGGCGTGAGTAGCAAGAATTTTGCCGGAGTCAGTCCATTTCAAAAGATCTGTACTGGTGGCATAAGAAACACTATCCTTGTAGGGTCCCTGATCCATGGTAGACCAGTTAGTTTGACCTATGTCCTTACTAGCTTCAGACGACAAGTCATTTGATTTTTCAGTTGATTGATCAACTTCAGTATCCTTGTCTTCTGTCGGTTTTGATTTGCCAAAATAATATGCAACGATCCCAATCACAACGAGAACGATTAACCCAATCACAATCCAAAGCCATGTTGGCTTTTTCTTCGGAACAACTTGCTCGATAGGTTCTTCCATAGTCCTCCTTTTTTGTAATCAAATTATACCATTTCGGCTCGAATTTCTGCAACGACTCGACTCCACCAGTAGACGGAAGCGAAGGGAGATCAGACGAAGCATACAATTCGGCAGAAAATAAATAATCGTGATATAATTTATTTATTAAGAATAAATCAAAAAATCTAAGGAGGGAAGATGAGTAAAAGATGGTGGATCGTACTAATTATTGTTAGTTTTCTGGTTGGTCTGGCCGGCGGGGCAATCGGAGGATACAGATATTATCCAACAAAAAACAAGGCAACTAATACTAAAACGACAGCAGAAAGCACTACCACGACAACAGAAAATACCACCGCGACAGATAGTGTCGCCTTGGAAACATGCCTGAAAGCAAAATGGGGTGAATCGAAGTATCAGGCTATTTCAGCCAACCCATCATTAGCCTCGGTTGATGATAAATTTAACGCATTACCTTGTTATAAATAAGGAGGAAAAATGTTGAAAAAATTACTATTTTTATTCGCTTTTTCTCTGTTTGTTTTACCAATATCAGCAAAAGCAATTGACGATGAAACAGAGCAGATACCCGAAGAAGCCAAAACCTGTTTTATTTCCAAGCTAGGTCAAACTGCCTTCAATGATATTATTACCGGACAGAGAGAACCGACAACTGAAGAAAAACAAAAGGGGGCATCGTGTTTTCAAAATATGTTTAAGGAAAACAAAAAGATTGAAGTTAAAGATAATATAAAAGCTTGTATAAAGAAAAATCTGGGAAAAGACTTTGAAGTAATTGGTGAAATAACCGAGGAACAAAGAGCAAAAATTGACTCTTGTTTTACTGATGCCAAGACTGGAGCGATTGCCTTCCCAAATGAAACGAAGAAGTGCATCGCTTCCGTCGTCGGCGAAGCAAGATCAAAAGAAATTATGAACAATGGCGAACCAACAGAAAATGAAAAAATGTCGATCGGCCCCAAGTGCTTTGGGATGAAACCGCCAAAAGATGCCGGCATGGATAAAGTGTCGCCGGAACAGCAAAGTTGTATTCAAAATATTACTGGTGGGAAAATGGTACAGCCGACAGAAGATCAAAAAAAGGAAATTGGACAGAAATGTTTTGGCGGTGAAATGCGCGATAAAGCCAAAGAAAAAATGGGCACAATGAGCGATGAAGACAAAACATGTTTTGCCAGTGTCTTTGGTAAATCTCCTGATGAAATGGGTCGTCTTACCGCAGACCAAGAAAAATTGATTGGAGAGAAATGCTTCTCGAAGTCAAACTCCATCAGCCCTTCTAACGAACAGGGCAGTAATCAAATCCAAAGAGAGGAACAGCTTGAAAACAGACCTGAAGACCAAAACAGAGATCAATCTGAGAGTCAAAATAGTGATCAGCCTGAGGGTCAAAGCGGACCAAGTGAAATTCCGGATAGTATATCTCAGTTGAAAGATGCTACAAAGGCCTGTATCGCCACCGCGCTTGGATTAACTGTAGAAACCTTACAAAATGCTGATTATAGTACTGCTGCAGCGGGAAATGCGGTTGGGGCTTGTAAGACCGCCAACGGCGAAGAGTAGTCTCTAGCGACCGCCCTAAATAAAAATACGAGTTTAGCAAAAGATAAACCGTAAAACCATATCTCGAACTTTTGCTATGTTTAGAGCTAAGAAAAACATACCCTAGCGCTGTATTTTTTTGATATCACAGACTGGACCCGAATTTATTTGTTTGTTTGGCTAAGATAAAATCTTATACAAAAACGTTCCGGATGTATTGTCCGATGATGAAACCGACAATGACGACAATCATACCAATAAAAAGATGTTGGGAAATTACCTGCCATCTCTTATGCGCCGGTACAATAATATAATTGATGAGTGTCAGGACCAAAATACCCCAGACAATACAGGCGATCAGGGCAAGTGTGGAAGAAAGAAAAATTATGGGGACAAGAAAGGTCAGCGCAAAAATAATTTTTGTGATAAATGTGCTCACAGTAGCTATCCAAACATCACGGTTGCTGAGCGTACTCTCCGATTCTTCAGAGATGTGAATACCAAAGGCGTCAGACAGAGCGTCGGTAAAAGCAATTGTCAGAACGCCGCCGATAATTGCGGTTCGCGATGCGTCGCTTGCAGACAATCCGACAATGAGTCCGAGGGTTGTGACAATACCTGAAGTGGCGCCAAAACTAAATCCGATTTTTGATGAGTGTTTCATATTCTCCTGATATTATTTTTTTGTGATCAAATCACTGCTTCTCTGAGCGGTGAGGGGACGGTTCTCTTTTGATCAGTATATTAGGCTTTTTGGACAATTTAACTGATTTTTTGTCTCAACCAACTTTAATATAGGTTGGTTGGTATTTTTATGTTTGAGCAATCAGGATGATTATCAATATACCAATAGTGTTTAGAAGAAAGGTTATGAAGATAAAATACCAATTCTTAACCTTGGAAAGACCGAGCATGCTGATGCCAACCTCATCTGGCAGAGGTGAGGCGATGATTGTTGCTCCGACAATCGGCAAAAGCCAAATAAAGTAAGGGGTCGAAAAGATTTTTTTCAAAAAAGACCCGCCAAAACTCTTAAATAGCGGCACTAATTCCTCGAAAACTTTGTCGCGTAGATAACGAAAAATCAAATAATTGCCGAGGACTGCGCCGGCATCGGCAAAGATGGCAACAGCGACAGGATTCAGAGTATGAGCCAGATCATAGAGGATAACCGTTGCTGGAATGACGGTAAAAATAGAGACAAAGAAAATTCCAGTGACAAAAGCGCCGATTAGTCCAAGACTGCCGATTTTACTGATAATATTTTGGACAATACTCGAATTGGCAAAGTAAAAAACAAAGCTAAGCTCAAAACCAACAAAGCTGTGTTTTTGTAACGCCACTTCTGCCACCGTTGTTTGAAAACGTCATCAATCATAATTCAATATTTATTTCTTTGGCTTGCCCAACAGCTCAAACATATTCTTCTTGTACGCTTCGACACCGTCTTGGTTGAAGGGATTGATGTCAAGTAAGTATGCACTCATCATGCAAGCCGTCTCGAAAAAGTAGATGAGATGACCGAGATTTTTAGCACTCATTTCATCCATCTCGACAATGATGTTTGGCACGCCACCGTCAGTGTGGGCGGCGATAGTGGCAGCGATCGCTTGGTCACTGACCCAATCGATTTTTTTACCGGCAATATAATTTAATTCGTCAAGATTTTTTTCCTCACTTCCGACTACAAGATCGCTGCGTGGACTTTTAATTTTTATGACAGTTTCCAGCAGATGACGTTCGCCTTCCTGGATATATTGCCCGAGTGAATGAAGGTCGGCGGTCAGGTCGACGGAGGCAGGGAAGAGGGCCTTGCCGTCCTTGCCCTCTGATTCGCCGAAAAGTTGTTTCCACCACTCCGCCAGGTAATGCATGTTCGGTTCGTAGTTTGTTAAAATCTCGATTTTTTTACCCTTACTATATAGTATGTTGCGGACGGCGGCGTAGCGGTAGGCACTGTTTTCGTTTAATCCGGCGCTTGAATATTCGGCCATGCCTTCAGCCGCGCCAGCCATTAATTCATCTATATCGATGCCGGCAGCAGCGATCGGTAAGAGTCCGACCGCAGTCAGGACCGAGTAGCGCCCACCGATATCGTCGGGAACGACAAAAGTAGTATAGTCTTCGGCATCTGCCAATTCTTTGAGCGCTCCTTTATTTTTATCGGTTGTGGCGAATATCCGCTCGCTAGCCTTGTCTCCATATTTCTCAGTCATCAGTTCGCGAATAGCGCGGAAGGCGAGTGCCGGCTCAAGTGTCGTGCCTGACTTGGAGATAACGTTGACGGAAACTTCTTTATCTTTGATGTAGTCGAGTAATTCTTCCAAATATTTCCCGCTCAAGCTTGTGCCGGCGTACACGATCTCTGGCACACCGTTATTTTTACCGAAGTTGGGACTGAGCGCCGAAATCACGGCTCGAGCACCAAGATACGATCCGCCGATACCGATGACAACCAAAACGTCCGAATTATCCTTTATCTTCTCCGCCGCTTTTTTAATCCGATCAAATTCATTTCGGTCGTAATTTTGCGGTAAGTCACGCCAGCCAAGCATCTCAGCGCCGGGCAATTTTTTTTCTTCGACTCCGATATGCATACCGGCGATTTTTTCCGCCAGCGAATTAATTTTCTCCACACCGACAAATTTATCCAGATAACTTAAATCCAAATTAACACTCGACATTTTACTCCTTGATTAGTTAAACCAATCATAGCAAATCAAAACTGTAAATTTAAGCTCTTGATTATCCTTTCATCTCCCTATAAAACATTTCATCAGAGTTCTGAACAATACTGGTAGTAATAAGAGCACTCTGGCAAAATTACAATTCGAACTAAATATCTTCAAAATACGTAGACTTTGATTTTCTGCAATTGAAAGCCACAAAAAATCCAAATTTACGATCAAGATCAAGTACAAAAATTTTTTGTTTTGGTGTATATTAAAGTTAATATTAAAAAGCGAGGATTTATGCTAAAAGGTAAAAGCGCGATTGTAACCGGTGCTGGTCAGGGGATCGGCGAGGGAATTGCCAAAGTCTTGGCCAAAGACGGGGCAACCGTCTTGGTTGCTGACCTGAATCTGGAGAACGCTGAAAAGGTTGCCAAAACAATCGTTGGTGCCGGTGGTAAAGCGGTGGCAATCAAGTGTGATGTTTCGAACAAAAGTGAAGTTGACGCGATGGTAGAAAAAGCTATTTCAGAATTTGGCAAACTTGACATTCTCGTCAACAACGCTGGTATCTACCCGTTTAAACCGTTCTTGGAGATGACTGAAGAAGAATGGGATAAAGTTATCAATGTAAATTTGAAGAGTTCTTTTCTCTGTACTCAAGCCGCAGCTCTCAAAATGGCGGAGGGAAGTAAAATAGTGACGATTTCTTCAATTGCCGGTTTTGTTGGTTTTGAGGGGCTTGCTCACTATTGTGCCACCAAAGGTGGTATCAACGCCTCAATCAGAGCTATTGCGCTGGAATTAGCCAAGAAAAAAATTAATATCAACGCTGTTGCTCCCGGGGCAATTCAAACGCCGGGTGCCGCTTCAGCCGAAGAAGTGATGAAACAAACCATCGCCATGATTCCAGTTGCACGAATGGGCCAGCCAGAGGACATTGCCAATGCTGTTACTTTTCTTGCTTCAGATCGTGCCGACTACATCACTGGTCAAACACTGATCGTCGATGGTGGTTGGACATTGCGATAAAAATGAGGCAAATAAAATAAAAAACGCGGAGATATTTATTCACCGCGTTTTTTGTTTGAGCAGATTATTTAAAAGACAATCGGAATGGGTGCAAGAGTTTCCAGCCGTAGCTTGGCTCAGTTAAGTCTGAATTCAATATTGCGGAAGTTGATTTCGTCTGACCATTAATATTTACTAAAACTGTGCCAACTTCAGAATTTTTACTCTTGCTTGAATTTATCTTGTCGAGCGTAATTGCTGGTGTTATTTTTTTATTATCTACGGTGTAGTAATTCAGGTCGTCTTTAGCGATGATTTTAATTGATTGGCCCCAAGCCGTCTCATATTTGCCAACAACATTGCCGGCTTTGACGACATTGATATTTCGGAAATTACTAGCGTTTGATTGGATAAAATTGGTTGTGTCTCTGAGCACCGTCAGGCGGCTTGGGGCACCGAGGATCGCCCCGACCATTACTGGCGCATCCGAGTCTGTAGCGTTTTTTACAGCGAAGAGGAGACAACCACCAGCTTCAGGTGTGTTGCCGGTTTTAATGCCAATTACTCCGTCCTTGCCCAGGATAGTATTGTAGTTATTAACTGTCCCAGCGATTGGTAGGTCGGCTTGTTGTTGATTGACGATCTCGGCGAGAACTGAATGAGACAAGGCCTTGTCTCCAATTTTTACCAGGTCGACGGCGCTACTGACAGTTTGATCTGAGAGGCCGCTGGCGTCAGCCATGTGAGTGGCACTCCAGCCGTTGTCAGCCGCCATTTTATTAGCATAGGCAAGATAATTTTCCATCGAGCCAAAGGCCCAAACAGCTAGAGTGGTTGCGATATTATCACCGGAGGCGATCAGAAGTCCCTGGAGCATTTGATATTCGGTCAATACCTCGCCGTCGTTAACCGGCAGGAGAGAGCCACCGACAGCTAAGTCATCATAATAATATTGAACATCATCTGACGTGATCTGGTAGCTAGGGCCAGACTGACCTGCTTCGAGTGGTTTTTTCTCCAAGACAGACAGGGCGAGGACAATTTTGGCAATGCTGGCAATCGGATGAGCCACCTGTTCACCACTGTTTGCTAAAACACCGTAGCCGACAGCGCCGACCGCCGCTTGGCCATAGGCTGGCCAGACAATTTTTGTTTCTGCATAACCAGTCGTATTGATTTCGGTCAGGGTTGGACTGACTGAGGCTTTGGTAAAGGCAATTGTGACTAAATATGCTAATACTAAAATTATTACGACTGAAACGGACACTACTGTTGATAGGTTGTTTGGTCGTGCCGCTTTGGATGCGGCTGATTTGAGTTCTGTTTTTTTCATATTTTTATTTTAACAAAAAATTGTAAATGCCTCAAATCATAATATCTTTTGATATCAACTTAATTTTTATCTCATTTGTGCTATTATATTGGTGTTATCATCAAGTCTTATTTTTATGTCAAATTTAATTCAACAAAATATTTTGCTAAAAGATTATTCCAATTTTAAAATCGGCGGTCCGGCACGATATTTTCTTGAGTTCAAAAGTTTAGAAGAGTTAAAAGCTGGTTTGGCCGAGTGGGAGGAAATAAAAGAGTCGGGCGACTTTGTTGGCGAGAAAGTTTTCATTATTTCCGGAGCAACTAATATTTTATTTAATGATGCTGGTTTTGATGGCCTAATTCTGCATAATACTATCTCCCTTATTAAAGACTGCGGTGATGGTATTCTCGAAATTGGTGCTGGAACATCAATATCGGAGCTAAATCGATATTGTACTGAGAATTCTTTTTCAGGTACGGAGTGGTCTGGTGGTCTGCCGGGGTCAGTCGGCGGCGCGATTTTTGGTAACGCCGGTGCCTTTGGTGGTGAGATCAAAGATACTGTTAGTGAGGTGATAAGTTTTGATTATCTGAGTGGTGAGACGATCAGACGGAACAATTCTGATTGCGAATTTAATTACCGTGATTCTGTATTCAAGTCGAAAGAACTATCAGAAATAATTATCAGTGCTAAATTTCAGTTGAAAAATGGAAATCATGATGAGATTGCGGCGGCAATCGATAAACACATTGATTATCGCAAGCGGAAACAGCCGCTTGAATATCCAAATATCGGTAGCATTTTCAAAAACGTTCCAGTTGGACTTGCTGGTAGTGATCTGATCGAAAAAACAAAAGAAAAAATCAAAAACGATCCATTTCCAGTTATTCCTACAGCTTACTTAATTTTTCTGGCCGGATTGGTTGGTTATAAAGTTGGTGGTGCTCAAATTTCAGAGAAACACCCAAACATGATTATAAATGCCACCGGACAGGCGACCGCGGCTGATGTAAAAAAACTGATTGCACATGCCCAGAAAACAATCGCAGAAAAATTTCAGGTTCACTTAGAGCCCGAGGTGCGGATTTTGAGCGAAGATGGTCAATATCTCAGCCATTTCTAATTATTTTCTGGGATAATTAGATCTAGGTATATATAGAAAGGATAAAATGGTAGATACAGATATTCAGCCGTTGAGTGAGGCAGAGATAGCAGCAAAATTAAAAGAGCTGCCTGCTGACTGGGAGTACAAAGAGAATAAAATCAGCAAGACCTTCGAGTTTGAGAATATGATGGATGGCATCAGATTACTCGATAAATTAATTCCGTATTGCAACGAAATCGATCATCATCCCGACATTGTCATAAATTTTAAAAAATTCAAATTCGAGTTGACTCGCTGGGATGCCGGTCAGAAGGTGACGCCCCGGGATTTTCTCATCGCCATGAAGATAGAAGAATTACTTTTATAATTTGTTTTTAAAAACAAAAAACGCTTCTTTTCCGGAAGCGTTTTTTTGGGTAGCTCTAGGAATTTTTTCAAACTGCTAGACCTATAGTGCGCTAGCGATTGCCCCTAGGCGATTCCAGGAACTTTGCCCTGAGACAACACGCAGGACGCGCGGGTAGAGTATGTGGCTTTCGCGATGATGCAGTAGGCGAATTTTTTTGACCAAATCGATGCCGATCAGATTAACAGCTTTGCTGACCTGAGCGTAATTTTCCTTCACTCCATTTTCGTATTCAGAAATTAATTTCCCTATTAACTGTTGAGTCTCGCGATATGCTATCCTGATCTGACGAACTTCTGGCTCAAAGCCGTATTCGACAAGCTCCGGGAAAAGCAAGTCTTCTTCGTGACGAAAATGCCTATCTATTGATTTTAAATTTTTGACTAGTTGGTCCAGTAGCTGCCACTGTTCGACGGTTACACATTCGAATTTTCCACAACTTTGAAATTTGTTCTTTGTTTTTTCCAGTGTGGTCACAATCTGGCTAATTTTTTGTTGCTTGTTGAGCAACAGCTTGATCGGGTGTTTTTTGCCGAGATGATCGACTGTTTTTGATAGATTATCTCGATGAATCCTTCCGTGATAGTTTGAGAGATAACTTTCAAATTTGAAGTCGTCTGTCTTTTTCATTTTTGATAATTTTGATGTCATAAACCTCCTAATCAATATTCTTAATATAAGACTATTTTAGTCCTAAATAGAAAAGGTTGTCAAGAAATCATTGGAGCATTGGCACAATTTCATTTAACAGGACTGTTATTTTTCATAATTTATGATAATTTAATACTTAATTTCAGGACAATGGGCCTTCTTGGTGTCTTCTTGTTACTTATTGGTCAAGCTCATGCACTTCACGAATGCGCTAATTCGCGCTAAAATGTAACTAGGTTCTCATAATTAACTAATAAAACATTATGGCACTTAAGACAGAACGGGCTTCTTCAAAGAAAATAATTTTTTGGCTTTTTTTGATTGTTTTTATCTGGTTGGCGATAACACGACTCGATGAAACGGGGCACACTCTGACGATACTTGCTAGTGGAAGATGGTACTGGATAGTTCCGGCGCTGATTTGCCAGGTCGCCTTATTCCCATTTTGTTCTCGATATATCGATTATGTCTTCCGAATATTTAACATAAAACTTGGCTGGCGCAAAATCTTTCCAGTCTATGTCGCTTCAAAATTTACAAATGTTGCTCTGCCAGTCGCTACTTTTGGCACCGTCGGCATATTTTTACGCAACAGCAGAAAACAGCAAGTCTCGACTCTAAACACGGGGATTGGGATCTCGCTCGTGATGTTTTTCGATGTCGCTGCTTTTGTCGTGGTGGCACTGGCCTCACTTGGTATCCTGTCACTTTTTGGCCAGACCATAACATATCTTAATATTACACTTTTGATATTAATTACTATCGTTTTGTTGGCGGGATTTTTTATCTGGAAACTATTGAAAGAACGAACGCCGCCGAATAAATTTGTTCTTTGGATTATCAAGCGGATTGCCAAACTGGGCGGATATAAAAATGTCCAGATAAGCGAGATTGAAGCGATTTTTGCTGAGGTGGGTGCTGATGTTGTGAAAAAAAGCCACGAGATCTGGTCAAGCCTGTGGTTGGCGATTGCTGTTCACCTCATCAACATGTTGACACTCGGTCTAATCTTTCTCGCATTTTCTGGTCATCTAAATATTTTGGCTGTTCTAGCGGCCTACACTGCCGGCATACTCTACACCATTGTCTCAATCACGCCTCAGGGCGTTGGGGTCGTCGAGACAGTTATGATTGCCACCATTCACTCTTTTGGTTTTGACCTGTCGACCGCGGCTGTTATAACCTTAGTCTTCCGCAGTATTCTTTATTGGCTACCAGTGTTTCCCGGTTTTTATGCTTTTAGCCGGCTTGAACTCAAACCGGAACAATTGGTTTAAAACTTGTTTAAAACAAAAAGGAGGTGCAAATGATTAAGGCTCTCTACAAGCTGTTTCTGGGTTTACTTGTCGCGCTTTTTATCGGTTTTGGGATCTCGGTTTTTTATTCAGCACCGAAGATGCCAGATTATCCAACCACACTAGAAAACGTTGGTTCGAGTGTTCCGACCTTGGCTCAGCAAAAAATTAATAGAGATTATGATAAGCAGCAAAAAGTTTATCAGACTGATGTTGCCAAATATAATCGCAATGTTTCGGCGATTGTGATCTGCGCCAGCGTGGTTCTGTTGATTTTGAGTCTTACTGTTCTGATCAACGTTGCAATTATTGGCGACGGAATTTTGCTTGGCGGTATTTTTACTTTAAGCTATGGAATCATCCGTGCTTTTATGAGCGAAAGCAATAAATATCAATTTGGTGCCGTCACTGTCGGTCTGATAGTCGCCTTGATTCTCGGTTGGTGGAAATTTTTGCGAGCCGAAAAAAGAAAATAATCTCAACTTGACTTCATAATTTCATAGAAAATAAAAAAGGAGCGGGGATGTCAGACGAAAATTCGGTCAAGTTTATAAAATTGCGCCGATTGAATTTGGTCGCGATGGTTTTGCATTTTTGTCAGGGTGTGGCAGTTTTGATTCTGACGACGAAATTCAGTCTGCCAATAATGTCCTCGTTTCTGAAGTACGATCTTGTGGCTGGAAAATTGGTTCCAAATCCAAAAGATCTTTTTACTGTTCAGATTGGTCCACTCGTTGCAGCCTTTTTCTTTCTTTCGGCCTTGGCGCATTTGATCGTGATTTTGCCGAGATTCAACGATTGGTACAACAAAAATCTCAGTAAACACATTAATATCGCTCGCTGGATAGAATACTCTCTGAGCTCGACGGTAATGATCCTTGTGATCGCAATGTTGGTCGGCATTTATGATGCTTCAGCTCTGATCGCCATCGCCATTCTCAATGCTTCGATGATTCTCTTCGGCTGGCTGATGGAACTCCACAATGGTTCGACTTCGCTCACCACAGGTCAGAAGGTAAATTGGTTACCATTCATCTTTGGTTGCATTGCCGGTATCGGTCCATGGCTGGCGATCGGACTCTATCTTTGGAGTCCTGGTGCAAGTGCACATGCGCCAAATTTTGTTTACTGGATTTACTTTTCTATCTTTCTATTTTCAATTGCTTTGCCCTCAACCAATATCTTCAATATAAAAAAGTCGGCAAGTGGTCCGATTATCTCTACGGCGAGCGTGCCTACATTATCCTTAGTTTAGTCGCCAAATCACTCCTTGCCTGGCAAGTCTTTGCCGGAACCCTGAGACCGTAATTAGGAGATAGTGGATAGTCTATCGTTTATAGGGAGTATTATTTTACTGATCACTATCTACTATCTACTATCTACTATTTACCCTTTTATCCACAGTGGTTTTGCATTTATTATATTTTTAGCGTATTAATATAAATAAGGATCAAAACAGAGCATAGGTGTCTCACTAAAAAGTAGCACCGTGCTCCAGACGCGCGACACAAAGGAGTCCCGCTCGTGTACAACCCAGACTATCGTCCGCGGACCAAACCGTTTTCCAAAACCGGCTGGTGGAAGTCCAAGGCGATGGCCCGCATTCCTCGTTCGAGACGGAAACGCCGATGGCGGCGCTGGTGTTGATCGCGATCGTCAGACTGAAATCGAGCCGTCAGGGTGGCGGCTAGGGAAGAGAGATTACCCGAGAACGCTAGGGAGGTGATCCAACTCTTGCAACGGAGCTTGGCAAGCTACCGCCAGAGTGGTTTTGAGCCATGCTTACCTGAGATTTCTCAGGAGTGCACTTTCGCCGGGGGGCGCGTTTGAGACGCGTCCCTCGGAAAGGATCTCAAAAAATATTTTTTCAAATAAATAAGTGGTCGGCCGAAATCGGTTGACTACTTGTTGTTTGATTGAAAAAAACCGAATTTTATTCTACAATCAAATTTGCTAAACATAAAAAAGGAAACAAGATGATTGAAATTTTACGCAATATGTGGCGACGAAAATTTAGAACTTTTTTAACAGTTACCGGAATTACTATTGGTATTTTTGCTTTTACTGTCATGGGCAGTATGGCACTAAAACTCAATAAAATGATCGATGGTGGCAAACGCTACATTACTGGCCAGATTACAATATCGCCAAAGGGTTCAAATTTTATGTCTGGCGGAGGCGGTGCGACTTTGCCGCTAGATACATTAAATAAAATTGCACAAGTAGATGGAGTCAAAGCTGTTGCTGGCGGAGTCGAGCTTTCACTCGACGAGCCTGATCCTGATAATCCGACAGGGGCAATGAGTTTTGGTGTACCACCAACGATTGAGGGCACAGATCTAGAAAGTAGTTTCAAAAATCGTAATTGGCAGACCCTGGATATGAAAGAGGGCAAGATGATCGAAAAAACTGACCCGGAAAATGCCATTGCCATCGGCATTTCTATTGCTATCGACAAAGGCTGGCACCTAAATGATATCGTGACAATCCGCGGTCGTGAATTTAAAGTGATCGGGATTATGGAAAAAACCATGACCGGACCAGATAGTTATGTCATGATGAATATCAAGCCGGCGCGTGAACTTTACGTCGCATCGAACCCATTTCTAAAATCTCTCAAGGAACAATCAGAACAAGCCGAGTCCTTGACCGCCAAACAGATTGCGGCATTACCGGAGGCGAGTCGGACTCAGATTATTCAAGCCAAGTCTTTCAAGATGGCCGATGTTTCAACCATGGGAGCAGTTTCATGGAAGGACGGAGCAAATTCAGAAACAGTCGCCAAAAGAATCAAAGACCAATTCAAAACCGAGGTTATCGTGCTATCGCCGAAACAGATGGGTGAGGTCATCGACAAAGCCTCGGCAACGATGAATGCCGTTGTGCTCGGCTCCGCACTACTTGCCCTTATTGTTGGACTTTTTTCTATTGTAAATACGATGATAATGTCAATCTCTGAACGAACCAAGGAAATCGGTATCAAAAAAGCACTTGGTGCGTCTCACGGTTCGATTGCCTTGGAATACACCATGGAAGCAGGAATAATCGGATTGCTCGGTGGGGCCAGCGGCTTGATCCTTGGTGTGATAACGGCCAACGCTATCAACGAAAAAATGGCCAGCAAAGGGGCGGAGATATTTTTACTTGAACCAAATTTTCTCATCTCTGTTTTAATCTTTTCATTTGTTGTCGGAATCGTTGCCGGAGTTATTCCAGCATTTCGAGCGGCAAAACTAAAAGTAGTCGAAGCAATCCGCGAGCTTTAAAATATTTTTTTAAATTAATTTCTGAAAGTACAAAATGAAAAAAATAATTGTTGAAGCAAAAAATCTGAAGAAAAAATATAGAATGTCTAAGACAAATATTGTCAAAGCTCTTGACGGTGTCGACCTGACTGTGATGGAAGGAGATTTCTCGGCAATAATCGGGCCATCCGGTTGTGGAAAGTCAACACTGATGCATATTCTCGGGCTTCTAGATCGACCGGACGAAGGCAGTCTGACAATCGATGGGCATGATGTTTCAAAACTAAAGGATAATATTGCTCACAAAATCCGGGCCAAAAAAATTGGCTTTATTTTCCAAGGATTTAATTTAATCCCGACTTTGACAGCCTTGGAAAATGTTGTCTTAGCGGGCAGATATGGCGGGCTGAAACCAAAGCGGCGACGAGAAAGAGCGATCGAATTGCTTGATATGGTCGGATTGAAAGACAGACTGAACCACCGGCCAAATGAGCTTTCTGGTGGGCAACAGCAGCGTGTTGCTATTGCTCGATCACTTGTAAATGACCCGGCAATTATCCTGGCTGACGAACCAACCGGTGAACTAGATACTAAAACCTCGTTGGAAATAATGGAAATGCTCAAAAAACTCAATAGAGAAAAAAACAAAACATTTTTGCTGGTAACCCATAATCTCGAAGTGGCCAAAGAATGCAAGAAAACCATCCGACTCAAGGATGGAAAAAACGATTAGGTTTTTTGTCAAATTCAACTTTACTCATATCTTAGAGCGTCGACCGGGTTCAATCGAGCAGCCTTTATTGCCGGACCAAGTCCGGACAAGAGACCGATCAGAGTTGTAAAAGTGATGACGCTGACAACCAGCCACCAAGGGAATGAACCGAGATTGTCGAGAGGGATATTGGCGTTGGTGACATATTTTTCAGCTAATACTTTTGCGAGCTGTCCGATGCCATAGCTTAAGACCAAGCCACAAAGTCCACCGATGAAACCAAGCCAAGCGGCCTCAAATGTGAACATTCGACGGATTACTGCTCTCGTCGCGCCACAAGCACGCATCACCCCGATCTCACGAATTCTCTCGTACGTTGCCATCACCATGGTGTTGATAATTCCGATGGCGGCGACAAAAAGCGAGATTCCGGCAATTATTCCAAGCACTATCCCGACTGTAGTCATAATTTCATTGATCTGATCGAGCATCTCCTGTGCAGTCGTCGCACCATAACCAAGTTTTGTTATTTTGTCAGCGACTTGACCAATCTTGGCAGTATCATCTACTTTTAACATTAGTGAGGCGTATCCCTGATCAGCAAAATTATCCTGTTTCGTCAATTTCATCGTCGAGAGTGACTGACAATTATTGTTCTGACTTTGTTGGCAATTCTTCGTGGCGGTGTCATCCCACTGCCAGCTGACCTGGGTGTTTAGTCGTCTGGCCCAAGCGATGTTGATATAATTTGCTCCATCTCCGACAGTACCGTTATTTGCTACACCAACTATTTCGGCTTCAATATCTATACCCTTGTTGCTTTGTGACTTATACCAACTTTCATCAGCATTTGCCGGTGGTTTTTCTGGTGCCGGTCCCCAGTCGATGCCCGAGCCTGGTCCTCCCATCTTGGAATTAAAAATTACTTTTTGGCCGATTAACTCCTTTTCCTTGCCATTTTGTTTGAAGTCATCAAGAAAACGTGACCCGACAACAATTTTATCCATATCGGAGCCGGTAATGTTGCGACCAGCAATCAGTGGCACATCAAAAACCGCTGTGCTAGGATCAAAAGCAACAACGCTGGCCCAGGTCTTTCTGTCTGACCCTGCCAGTTTCATCGTATTGGCATTGACAGTCAAAATCGGCGAAGCGGCTGTGACGTTACTAAGTTTTTTCATCTCAGCCACAGTTGCGTCAGTAATTAACTTACCCTCTGACATATCACCGTTGGTTCCCATCAAGCTGCTTCCGAGTGAGTTTGGATCCTTGATTACAGTGACCAGATTGAACGCACCGAGATCATTGAATTGATTGATCAGCGATTGTCTAATCCCGATAATCAGTGACGTCATCAGAATTAAGGATAACGATCCGATGGTGATAGCCGTGATTGTCAGGAAGGTGCGAGATTTTTGACGCGACAAATTTTTAAATGCCAGGCGAAAATAGTCAAAAAATTTCATTTTAACCTCCCATCATGAATCGTAATTATCCGTTTGGCTTCTCTGGCAACTGCCGGATCGTGAGTGATAACTATCAGAGTTATTCCGGCCTCGCTATTTAATTTTTTTAACAAGCTGACAATCTCCCCGCCCTTCTTGGAATCAAGATTACCGGTTGGCTCATCAGCGATAATTGTTTCCGGATTATTGGCGATTGCTCGAGCAATACAAACTCGCTGGCGTTGACCACCGGAGAGCTGACTGGGTTTATGCTCTATTCGATCTTCAAGTCCAACAGCTTTCAAACACTCTAGTGCGCGCTTTTTTCTCTCAGCCGCAGATATTCCGGCCAGGATTAGTGGGACCATCACATTTTCTAGCGCCGTGTACATCGGCTGGAGATTGTAAGACTGAAAGATAAAACCGATCTTTTTGTTTCGGTAATTCGATAAAGTTGCGTCATCAAGACGGGCGATGTTGGTCTCATCAACTAAAACTTCACCCTGGTCGACAACGTCCAGGCCTCCGATGACATTTGCCAGAGTGGATTTGCCGGCACCGGACGGTCCTGTGATGGCGATAAAATCACCCTTATCAATTTTTAAATTCACATGGTCGAGAGCAAAGATTTTTTCCCCGCCGAGTTCGTATGACCTTGTCACATTTTTAAGTTCAATCAAATTCCTCCCTCCTTGAAAAAAAATGTATTATTGATCGTTTTCCTGATATTGATCGGCTTCGCCGGCTGGCTGTTGGGACGAGGTCAGAATTTTCCAGAGAAAAAGTGCCGCTCCGATAAGAACGGCGAGAATACTGATGATAGTATTTCGCAACAGATTTGATGATTTTTTCATATTGTTAAGATTATATCACCCCCAAGTTTTATTTTGAAGACAGGGATTGCTATAATAACAGAAGGTTGGAATTTCAAAATTCTAATGTCAAATTCCCAATAAAATAATAGGACTTACGCGTTTGAATTATTCCCATATTTGTCATCCCGCACTGTAAGCTTGAGATGCGGGATCTTGAGCTATTATTATAGTAAGATCCCTGCTCTCCAGCCACAGGCAGGGATGACATGAACCGCGTAAGTTCTAAACAAAAATGTCAAAGTTTGTGAAATAAAAATCTGACATTTGCAAATTTGGATTTGGACATTTAATTAGAAATTAGAAATTAGAAATTAAGATTTTATAACATGTCCAAACCGTTCGTTGTAATAATTTCCGGTGTTGCAGGATCGGGTAAAGACACACTCATCGAAGAGCTGTGGTCTCACCCCGAGCTTTTTGAAGTCGCTGTTTCATACACAGATAGACCGATTCGACCGGGAGAAATTGAGGATAAAAATTATCACTATATTAGTAAAACAGAATTTGATACCGGTATTAGAAAGAAAGAGTTTGTCGAGTGGGAGACGGTTCGAGGTGAGTATCGATATGGTCGGAAAAAAGCTGATCTGAAGAGAGCTTTTCGATCTGGTAAGACGGTCATCATGTCAGCCGAGCCACTTGGTATGCTGAAGTTTAAGAAGATCTATGATGTTGCTTCGATATTTATCATGCCGCCAAGTCTGGATGTGGCGATCGAGAGATTGAAAAAACGTGGCAATGACACTGCGGATGGATTGAAAAATCGGACCGATCGCTATCGATTGGAAATGTCGTACAAAAACCGCTATGATCGCGTCATCATAAATGACGATCTTGAAACCGCCCAAAAAGAACTCCTGCACGTTATCAAGGAAGAAAAAGAAAATCATCAACGTCTGCATGCCACTAGAAAAGCAATTTTTGGTCTAGTAGCTATTTTTCTGCTGACTGGCTCAGCCTATGCATATAATTATTCGATACGTCAAGAACAGGCCAAAAACATTGCTGTCGCATTTCCGCCAGGAGTATCAGGTTCAGACACTGATGATCAGCCTGATTCCGATCAGCCTGAGTCTGACCAGCCAGATACAGATTCAGCTGCTGTAACTCCATCGCCTCTGCCATCAGCTGAAGCGAAAAAGAAGGTCACCACAACTCCGCCAAAGACTCCGACCAACGAAGAAGTCGCCGCAACAACAACAAAAAATTCTGATGGTTCGACGACGACGACTGTCTCAACTGGTGGCGTCATCAGTCAGACAGAATTGAACACACTACAAAATTCAACTGCAATAATTTCTTCACCGCTCAACATCCCTTATATTGACCAGACTGGTAGCTATGGTGATCTTGGCACAATTTTAAAAAATTATTTAAACTCAACACTAAAATGGCAAAGTGAGATTTCAGAGATGAGGGGGATTATCGTCGAGAATGCTGGAGCGACCGGTTGGAACGGTCAGTATCTCGGGTCATATATTACTTCTTCAAGTGGAAAGATATCTAGTGCCGATGGTATCATCGTTCTAAACACCTACTATATAGAAACGCAATATTGCACTGGCAGCAACAATTTTGATGGTTGTCCAAATGAATACGCCAAACTCGTTCTTTCTCACGAATATGGTCATCATTACACGCTTTATCACAAATGGCTGGATTGGAATCTGGGCAACGGTGTCAGATTTCCTGATAGCTACTACTCGATCAGGCCACTGACAAAGTTGACTACGGCTCCGGATTATTCGCTTGGCTGGTCCAATTGCGATGCCGAAATCATCGCTGAAGATTATTCCTACCTCTACTCTGGCTACGGCTTGCAGGCAATGCACTCGACATATGGCTATCCCTCTGCGGCGACCAAGTCTTGGCTTGATAACATCGGCTCGGTCGTGCCTACAACGATCGTGCCGGTAAACACAGCACCGATAATCACCATTACTTCACCGAGTAATGGAGCGACACTTTCCGGTAGTGTTGATTTTACTGCAACAGCGACGGATGATGTCGGTGTCGCCAATGTCTCTTTCTATATAAATGATAATTTGATTGTGGCGGATACCTCATCACCGTATTCGACTACCTTGAGCACAACTGGTTATCAAAATGGCGATTACGTTCTGAAGGCGGTTGCTTCAGACGGGTCGCTCAGCTCGACAAGTTCGATCACGGTACATTTTGCCAATACGATCGTCGATGCGACCGATCCAACAATCTCAATTTTAAGTCCGACAGACAATCCATATACTCTGACTGGCACAAGTTTAAATATGTCAATTGTTGCTACCGATAATATTGCTGTCGATCGTATCGAGTTTTATTTCAATGACTCACTACAAAAGAGCTGGAGTGTATCTACTTTAAATCTGAAGGTTTCATTTCGAGGCTTATCTGCCGGCACGTATACACTGACATTTAAGGCCTACGATGCTGCGGGCAATAGCAGTGACACTAAAATGACAGTCGTCAAACCCTAAACTAAATCCGTTGATACTACGACGCCTAAAGTATTTTTTTGTCGGCTGAGTAATTAATTGAAAAATAAATAAGCTCTCAGACAGAAGAAATTGAACTGTTGATAAATATTTTAAATAGCCACTATATATAGTGTTTATGACAGTAATGATACCACTATATATAGTGGTTATTTAATTTGACAATTTGACCGAACAAAACTTGAATGGTAAAATCAGTAACACAGCGAGTAAGCCAACAAGCTTATAAGCTGGTAAGTTTACAAATAAATAACTTAGAAGCTGACAGGCTAATGAGCTTATAAGCTGAAAAAACGGAGGGAAGATGTTTAAGAGAGTGCGCAAAAGAGATGGTAAAATAGTCAATTTCGATTTGACAAAGGTTGCCTACGCTATCGGCAAAGCGGGCAAAGCTACGGGCGAATTTGATGAGGGCGTCGCCAACAAATTAGCCGAAAAAGTTGCCAAAAAAGCTGAGGAATCAGTTCGGCGCAAAACCCCAACGGTCGAGGAGGTTCAGGACATTGTTGAGGAAGTTTTGCTCGAGTCAAAATACAAAAATACGGCCAAGGCCTACATCATATATCGTGAAAAACACGCCGAGATGAGAACTCTGGCTGAGACTCAGAGAGTCGAGTTGATGGATCAGTATCTCGAAAATACAGACTGGCAGATCAAGGAAAATGCCAATATGGCTTACTCCTTGCAGGGTCTAAACAATTACATCGCTGGTGAAGTTTCCAAGAGCTACTGGCTCAACAAAATATACACGCCGGAAATCTGCCGAGCAAACTCTGATGGTGATATGCACATTCATGACCTTTCAATGCTCTCAACCTATTGCGTTGGCTGGGATTTGCAAGATATTATAACTGTTGGTTTTCGTGGTGCTGAGGGTAAAATTGAATGCAGACCGCCAAAACATCTTGGCACGGCCCTAGGGCAACTGACAAACTTTTTTTATACTGTCCAGGGCGAGTCGGCCGGTGCTCAGGCCGTTTCAAATCTCGATACTCTTCTGGCCCCATTTATCCGCTACGACAAATTAAGTCGCGATGAAATCAAACAACAGATGCAGTCGTTCATTTACAATATGAATGTACCGACACGTGTCGGGTTTCAGACACCGTTTACAAATGTCACTCTGGATCTGATCTGTCCGAAAATCTTGGCCGATCAGCCCGTCGTCATTGGTGGCAAACCGCAAAAAGAAAAATACGGCGAATTTCAGAAAGAAATGGATCTGTTCAATGAAATTTTTGCCGAGGTCATCTCTGAAGGCGATGCCAAAGGTCGAGTTTTTACTTTTCCAATCCCGACCTACAATATTTCCAAGGATTTTGATTGGGACAATAAAAATATCGAAAATCTTTGGAAGATGACCGCAAAATATGGCATTCCGTACTTCTCAAATTTCGTCAACTCCGATATGGATCCTGAGGATGCCAGAAGTATGTGTTGCCGCCTGAGATTGGATAATCGTGAATTGCGTAAACGTGGTGGCGGTCTCTTTGGCGCCAATCCGTTAACCGGTTCTGTCGGCGTGGTGACGGTCAATCTGCCGCGGCTTGGGTATCGTTCTAGAGACAAGCGTGAATTTTTCTACAATCTGACCTACATCATGGATCTGGCCAAGGAAAGCCTGGAGATGAAGCGCAAGGTTTTGGAAAATATGACCGACAAAGGTCTCTATCCTT
>Ga0210057_1001953_pt1 | contig 30453 bp, 35 predicted proteins | sample CryGeyCG2114_010_2_FD_183968 | JGI IMG/M metagenome (GOLD analysis project Ga0210057, IMG submission 183968) | Groundwater microbial communities from aquifer - Crystal Geyser CG10_big_fil_rev_8/21/14_0.10 (SPAdes) (version 2) | ecosystem: Environmental > Aquatic > Deep subsurface > Groundwater ...
GATGGGAAAAGTCATTTTTTGGAAGAAATTTCCTTAAAACCCAAATATTTTTGCAACACCGCCGGCACCAAAACCGATCCGTCTTTTTGCTGATAGTTTTCCAAAATGGCCAAAATCGGTCTTTCAGAAAAAGCGGTTCCATTTAAAGTGTGAACCAATTCTAAACTACCCCTTTTTCTTTTAAATTTAATATTTAATCTTCTCGCCTGAAAGTCCGTACAAGTGCTGGTGGAATGGGTCTCTCGATAACACTTTTCGGCAGGAAACCAGGCTTCAATATCATATTTTCTAGCCGCCGGTGCGCCCAAATCACCGGTGCACATTTTAACCACTCGATAGGGCAATTTCAATTTTTGCATCAGCTTTTCCTCTAAAGACAAAAAATATTCATGTTCCTTATTCGAATTTTCTGGTTTAGTAAAAGAAAACATTTCCACTTTATTAAATTGATGAACCCGCAAAATTCCCTTGGTATCTTTACCATAACTGCCGGCCTCGCGGCGAAAACAGGTAGAAAAGGCAACGTAGCGTTTTGGCAAATTGCCTTCCTGAAAAATCTCTCCTTTGTGCATCGGACCGATTGCCTGCTCTGAAGTACCCACTAAAACCAAATCATCTTTCTCCAAAATATATCTTTCATCCTTCTCCTTTCCTTCTAAATAGCCCATCGCCCGCATACTTTCGGTGGAAATCATTACCGGCGGAATGACTGGCTTAAAACCTTCTTTGGTTAATGTTTCAAAAGCCAACCTGACTAAAGCCAACTCCAACCAAACCGCCTCATTTTTCAAGTAGCCAAAACGCGTGCCGGAAACTTTGGCAGCTCGCTGGGTATCGATCAAATCTAAAGATTCACCGAGTTCAAAATGGGCTTTTGGTTTAAAAGGAAATTTTTTTGGTTGACCCCCGCCAGAAGGTCGGGCAGGCCACTTTTTGATTTCGACATTTTCCGACTCATCTTTGCCAACTGGCACATCATCGGCCGGGAGATTGGGGATTTGGTAAAGAAGTCCCCTCACTTGCTCTTCTACTGCCTTTAAATCAGGTTCTAAACGGCGAAGCATTTCTTTTATCTTTTTGCCCTTAGTAATATCTTTTCTGGTCAATCGGTTGCGCTCTTGCCGCCATTTTTCTACTTCGGCAATTAACTGCCGCCGGGTTTCATCTACTTTCAAAACCCGATCAACAATTTTGAGGTCATAACCTTTATTCTTGACCCCCTCTTTAACTTTTTCCGGATTTTCGCGAATTAAATTTATATCTAACATAACTTTAAAGAGTATAGCAAATCTTTCGGTTTAAGCGATTAAAATCTTTATCAAAAGAGCCAATTTGGAAATCTAATTTTTTGGCCACGGAAAAAAGCCAAGCATCGACGTAATCAATATTCTTTTCAGCAAAATTTTTTAGAGCCTCCAACACCAGCTTTTTCCGACGGCAAAAAAGCCAATTTTGAGACAAAAGAACCCTTAAATTGTCATTTATTTTTTCTTTGGGAATTTTATGAAAAGAACTTAATGTCCAAACTATCTCAGCAAGAACTACTTCATCAAGAAAAAGCTTTAACTTCCTCTGTTCAGCCGCTTTAAATAACTTTTTAGCTTTTTTAGAAAAAACAGGATGATCAGCTAAAAGATAACGGAGAACAATATTGGCATCAATGGCAATTGTTTTCATTTACCGGCTACCGATTGAGAAAGGAGCTTTCTGGTCATCTCTCTCTCATAATCACGGCTTTTAAATTTAACCTTGGTTTTTAAGGAACCATAAAAATTTTCCACAATCTCGCCAGGGATAATCCGTATTGTCGCTTGTTTCCGTTCGGAAACAATACCCTCGAAAGAAACACGGTCACCCGCCTTTGCTCGCAAAAGTAAGCGGACATCTTCTGGAATAGTTACCTGCCCTTTATTGGTAATTGTCGTCAAAATACTCATAGTAAGAATAATAACAGACAGTACTACCAGTGTCAATAAGTAATAATCTTTACAAATTAAGGTCACTGCTGATATTCTGCATCGCTTTAAGGCAGATTTCTACAAATTCTTCTAAAGAAATGCCTAGCTTTTCTTCACAAAGAGCAATATCTTCACGACGAGTACCACGGGCAAAAGCTTTTTCCTTAAACCGCCGCAAAACCATTTCCGGCGTTACGTCAGCTAATTTTTTGCTGGGCAAAACCAAAGCGGCGGCAACAATCAAGCCAGTCAAGCTATCACCACAAAATAAAGCCCAGTCCATCAAAGTTTTTGGCTCAACACCCGTATTGTGCCAATTGTGAGCCGCCATGGCTTGGGCAACATTTTCCGACACTTCATGACCTGCCATTCGAAGCCATTCAGTGACCTGAATACCTTGTTTTTCTATTGGCACGCTCTCAGAATAATCACCATCATGAAGTAAACCGGCCATCATCCACTCTTCTTTAGCGCCGCCCAAGTCTGTTTTGCTGCGTGCCGCCAAGACATCATAAGCCCCCGCCATCAGCGCCTCGGTGGCCAACATGTGCTTGATAATGTTTTTGTTCTCAATTCTTTTATCTAAAAATTTCAGTGCTTTTTCTCTAGTAATCATCGCAAAATTTTTATTAATTTTAGCTTTGTTTTTCCCTTTAATTTCTCATCCACTGTTATTAAGTTTATCCTAAGGATTCTCGCTAAAGCAAGATAACTAGCGTCATAAATTGTTAAATCATATTTTTGAGCGTAAAAATTAGCTTTGGTTAAAAGTTTCCTATTAATTTTTTCACTGTTTAATTTTAAAGAAAAAATTTTATTGATTACTCCTAGAACATCTTCGGGAGTGCTTTTAGCTTTTGTTTTAACAGCATTGGCTAACTCGAAAAAGAAAATTTGAGGAACAAAAACCTTTATCTCATCTTTTTTAATTTGTTTTAAAAAAATTCCTGCTAAATTGCTATTTTTCTCTTGAAAAAACCATTTGAGGGCGATTGAAGCATCCAAAACCAATTTTCTCATGTTTAACTTTCTCTTCGCATTTCTCGCAAGGCTTTAAGAGAATCAAAATCAGGGTTTTGCCGAGAAAGTTTTTCCCTCAATTGTTTTACTTCAGCCATAAACTGACCAACACCACTGGTCTTCCTCTTAATCATGACGGGGCTCATCTTAGCCACCAATTCCCCTCTGTCAGAAACCACCAACTCCTTTCCTTCTTTAACCAACATTAGTACATCAGCTAGATTTTTTCTCAATTGAGTTTTGGTAATGATTTGATTAGTATCGATTAACATATAACTTAATCTTAAACTTAATTTACAACCTTGTCAAGTTCCTTTACCTCCTTATCACCTCGAACACCGTCATCTTGATAACCCTTTCCAGGCTTCAAAGTCGGAAATAATATCACGTCGCGAATTGAGGCTGAATCAGTCAAAATCATCACTAGCCTATCCATGCAAGGACCAATGCCTGAAGTGGGCGGCATGCCGTATTCCATAGCTTCAATAAAATCTTCGTCTGTCTGGTGAGCTTCTTCATCACCCAGCCTTTCTTTTTTTCTTTCATCCTTAAATCTAGTACTTAAATCAATTGGGTCATTAAGCTCGCTATAATTATTTGAACACTCCATACCAGCCACATAATGCTCAAATCTTTCGACAAAACGGGGGTCTTGCTCACATTTTTTGGCCAACGGCGAAGTTTCTACCGGAAAATCGTAAAGAAAAGTGGGTTGAACAAGAGTCTTTTCCGCCTTTTCTTCAAAAACAGCGGCTAAAATCAAACCAATGGCGCTGGCGGTGTATTTATCCAGTTTTACCCCTAATTTTTTCGCCTTCTTTTGCGCCTCTTTTAAAGAATCAATTTTAGAAAAATTAACTCCGGTGACTTTTTCAACAGCCTCGACCATTGTCAATTTTTTCCAGGGAGTCTTGAAGTCTACTTCTTGACCCTGAAATTTCACTTTTGCTCCTCCAGTGGTTTCTTTAACGACAAATTCAGTCATTTCTTCAACTAACTTCATATTTTCTTGATAGCTGATATAGGCTTCCATTGTTTCCAAAAGGGTAAATTCTGGATTATGTTGGCGGTCAATGCCTTCATTGCGAAAAACTTTGGCAATTTCAAAAACTTTTTCAAAGCCGCCAGCGATTAATCTTTTTAAATAAAGTTCGGTGGAAATTCTCATATAAAGAGGCACACCTAAAGTATTATGATAAGTTTTGAAGGGTCGAGCTAAACCGCCACCATATAGGGGCTGCAAAACCGGCGTTTCCACTTCGATATAACCACGATTAAAAAGAAACCGCCGATGGGCGTCAATTATTTTGGAGCGCATTTCAAAAACTTTTTTCACCTGGGGATTCATAATTAAATCGAGGTATCTTTTTCGATATCTTTCCTCAATGTCTTTCAACCCATACCATTTTGAAGGCAGAGGTCGCAAAGCTTTAGTTAAAATCTGAAAATCTTTAACTAAAACAGAAATTTCACCGGCTTTGGTTTTAAAAATTTTACCTTGAGCGGCTAGAAAATCGCCGATGTCCAGAAGGGTCATTAGTCGCTGGCTTTTAGTCTTTAGCTTGTCTTTTTTGAAAACTAATTGAATCTTGCCTGATTCGTCCTGAAGATCAAAAAACTGAATACCGCCATGACCGCGAGCAGCTCTAATCCGACCGGCCACAGCCACTTTTTTCCCCATCATTTCTAGGGCTTGAACTGTCGTTTGCTCACGCTGGCAACGAGCCGGATAAGGGTCAACATCCAACTGGCGAATTTTCTCAAGTTTTTGAAAACGAATTTGTCTTAATTCCTCTAAAGGTTTGGCCATTTTCTTTTTTTTTAAGTATAAGGGGTTTAGCGCGGTTTGACAAGAAGGCTCGCAACTCCTTATCATCTAGAGGTCCGTTAACTGAGGCATATTCGCGGATAGCGGCGGCGATTTCTTTTGCCGCTTCATCCGGAATCTCAAACCCCATTTCTCTCTGAGCAAAATACTTTATTCCCTCATGACCAGTGACACAATGACCAACGTTCAGTTTTAATTCAAAACCAAAATCTTCAGGAGAGATTGCTTGATAAGGGTTACTATCATTAATCATCCCATCTAAGTGGGGAGCGGCAGAATGACTAAAAGCCCAAGGGTTTAAGGGATCGCGGCGGCATAACGGCACCCCTATTTCTTTCTCAACAAATCTGACTAAATCGCCATATTTGTCAATATTATAACGAGCTTTTAGTTTCTTAGAATTTAAAAGATACAAAATAGAAAAAACATCTCCATAGGATAAAATACCGTTTCTTTCTCCATAACCAGCAATAGAAATATCAAAGACAGCTTTACGGCCATTTTTAGCTAACAAACCAAGAATTTCCAAAAAATTAGCCGCGACTAAACCGTGGTCATTATGCATATGGAATTGAATTGGCGTTTTCTCAGGAATAACTTGATAAATCGCCTCGGCATATTCTCTAAGTTTCCAAGGCCAACATACCCCCGTTGTTTCTGCTATGCCTACCCGGTGAACACCATCAAGACAAGAAACCTCTCTATAAACATGGGTTAAAAGTTTTAAAGACAAAGAAAGAGCATGTTCCACACTAACTCTTAATTCCACTTCATTTTTCCGAGTTAATTCAACAATTTTGGGCAAATCTTCTTCAATTGCTTGTTTAATTGCTGATTGTACTGCTTCTTCAGAATGGGGTTTAATAGGAATGTAAGTGTTAATCCCTTGGACGCCGGTTTCAATCGCTGTCTGAACATCCCGGAAATTGCATCTAACATGGGTGACTACTTTGGTTTTTTTTAAACCCAAGTTGCTAATTTCTTTCACCAATTTATTCAAGGTAGGAGAAGAGGCTGGATGATTGAGTTCGAGATAATCAATTCCTAATCTGTCTACCAGACGAGCGTGTTCCACCGAAGCTTCGGGACTAAGATGAACTCCTTCTGATTGCCTACCTTCTCTTTGAGTGGTATCAGAAAGAGAAATTTGATCAATAACGGTACTTAGACGTTTCGGAGTCATATACAAGGAAATTTAAACAATACTTTCGATGGTGTAAACGATTTTGCCAGCCGGAACTTCCACTTCAACTCGTTCACCAACTTTTTTACCCAGTAAAGATTTGCCTAAAGGCGACCTGGAAGAAATTTTTTGGGCGGCTGGGTCAGCTTCCCACTCACCAACTAAATGAAAAACCTGCTTTTGACCATCGCCATTCTGGATTGTCACCTGACAACCCAAACCTACTTCTTGACAATTATCATGACCACTATTAATGACTACCGCTTTACTAATTACCTCTTCTAATTCAGCAATTCGACCGTCAATGAAACCTAGCTCCTGCCTTGATTCAAGATAAACATTGTTTTCTGACAAATCACCCTCTCGCCGAGCTTCAGCCAGTTTTTCAACAACTTTTGGTCGTTTGACATCAACCAACTGTTGATATTCTTTCTTTATCTTATCAAACCCTTCCTGAGTTAAATGAATTTTGTCTTGAGTCATGAAGATAAAGTATCATACTCTAAACTCAACACCTTGTCAATCAAACCCAGGCACAGTATAATATACCTGTTGGCCCCATCATTTTGGCCCCATCGTCTAGCGGCCTAGGACGCAAGGTTCTCATCCTTGTAACCCCGGTTCAAATCCGGGTGGGGTCACCCGTTAACCGTGTCCTATAACATTGACAAATGATATAGTTTGTGCTATTATATTGCTTATCCTAATGAGAAATCTTTAGGATTTTTGTTAGAAGAAAAACCTACTTTTGCACTTTAACAATTTACGGAAAGTAAAAGTCTCCAAACTGAATGGGTAGCTTTTTGGGCATTAGCCGATAGTGTTCAAAGAGCTATCCATTCGGGTAGCTACACGAAAGTGTGAAATCTTCACTATAAGGAAGCATCAAATGGCTGAGACTAGGACTTACATCGAGTTTTACTTCCCAGGTGTACCGTCCGATAAAACCTCTGTCAAGGAGGTCAAGAGTCGTGACAGCAAAGACGTGAGCGTCCCAGATGGTGCGTTTGGATTCAGGTTCTTCGACCTAATGTCCACAAACGAAGGTGGAGTCAAGATGGTGAGTGATAAACTCAACATCTCTCCGATGCACTACTACGGTGGTCGCATCACAACCCTCGACGAAGTTCGCCGTGTGATGTTAGATGCGTACACCCTCATCTCTAACATGGAGGACAACAGATATGCCAGATATGCCCGCATCATTCAGTGTCGCACTGGAAACTTCAAGCCCTTCGAGGATGGAGATATCTACATCATAACTTAAACCCACAAGGGGGCAGCGAAAGCTGACGGAGACTCCGTTATCAGTCAAACTTTCCGCAAATTCTCTCCTAAGGATTGGCCTAGAGCCAAGAAGTGCAAAAATGCCTGAAGTTAGTAAAGATATGAGAAAAAGTGATTGCAGCAATGCAATTCACCCGCAATTTGAGCAACCGCTCACTTTGCTACTTACACTCTTTACTTATAAAATCTTCAGGCTTTTCTTTTGGCTTAAACAGGTTTTAATATCCAAAGAAGTTGGTTCCAAAATAAATCCTTGTGGTTCACCAATTTTTTTTCACTTTTGGGCAAAATGCAGCAAAATGACACTGGCTGTCAAGGCTCTTTCAGCTACCTTAGAAGAACCACCTTCTAAATTAGCAATCTTCTCTAACTCACTCCAAATATTGGAATAGCATCTAATTTTAGGGTTAATATTTTGATACATTTTCCGGCTACGCTTAAGAAATGATTTAGCTAAATCATTTCTATCCTGATAAAGCCAATATGATATTCTTCTAAGATCGGTGGACAAATTAGCGATATCTTACTTCATAAATTAAACTTTTGCTCCACAATTTTAATTACCGCCATTATTCAAATTTTACCATATTTCGAGAATCAAAATTTGCCAAAAACAAATAAAAAAACTAAACTCTAATTAGTGCTCACCAAAATTCTGTCTGCTGCCCATTTTGGTTTGAAAACAATTCCGGTTGAGGTTGAAGTCAATGTCGCCAAAAAAGGCTTTCCCGGTTTTAACATCATTGGCCTGCCCAACAAATCCATTGAAGAAGCTAAAGAAAGAGTTAAAACTGCTCTTATCAACTCGGGCATTGAATTTCCCCAAGCCAAAATTATTGTCAATCTGGCGCCGGCTGATATTCCCAAAGAAGGTTCCTGTTATGATTTGCCAATTGCCATTGGTATTTTAAACTGTCTTCAATTGGCTGATTTGCCTTCGGCAAAATCTTTCTTCTACGGTGAACTTTCTTTAGACGGCAGTCTGCGTCACACCAAAGGCGTCTTTCTGCTAGCCGTGGCCGCTAAAGAATTGGGCATCGAGAATCTTTTTGTCCCCCAGCCTTCTGCCAATGAAGCGGCGGTAGTCAAAAAAGTCAATATCTTCCCTGTTGTCTCTTTAAAACAACTTATGTCTCACTTTGCCGGAATAGAACCAATCGAAAAAATTAGTTCCACCGCCGCTAAAGAAATTCAGGAAGCTTCGGAAAATAACTTAGCCGAATTTGACTTTGCTGAAATCTCCGGTCAAGAGCAAGCCAAAAGAGCTCTGGAAATTGCTGCGGCCGGCGGTCACAACATTCTAATGCAGGGACCGCCCGGTTCAGGCAAAACGATGCTCGCCCGGGCCCTGCCCGGTATCCTGCCATCCCTCAATGAAGAAGAAAGTTTAGAAGTGACAAAAATCTATTCTGTCACTGGCAACATCCCGCCTGGCGGCTCATTGGTCAAGATGCGACCGTTTCGAGCCATTCATCATACCGCCTCAACAGCTGGTTTAATTGGCGGCGGCGCACCACCTCATCCCGGTGAAATCTCTTTGGCTCACTGCGGCGTGCTTTTTTTGGACGAATTTCCTGAATTTTCCCGAACAACCCTTGAAGCTCTAAGACAACCTTTAGAAGACGGCATCGCCAATATCTCGCGAGCCTCCGGCTCAGTTAAGTTTCCGGCTCAATTTATGCTGGTTGCCGCCGCCAATCCTTGCCCCTGCGGATTTCTAGGCGATTCCAAAAGAGAATGCCACTGTACTCCTCGCCAAATTCTTAATTATCGAAACCGTCTTTCGGGACCGCTTTTGGACCGGATTGATCTCCATATTAATGTTCCGGCGGTAGAGGTTGAAAAGTTAATTCCTACTGGTAGGGCAAGTGGGGAAAAATCAACCAAAATCAGAAATCGGGTCATTCAAGCTAGAAAACATCAAACCAGCCGCTTTAGCGGCACCGGCATCCATACCAACGCCAATATGAAAAACAAACAAATCAAAAAATTTTGTCATCTCACCGACTCTGCCCACTTACTCCTTAAGCAAGCAATGAATAATTATCACCTCTCGGCACGAACTTATTTCCGCCTCATTAAAGTGAGCCGCACCATTGCTGATTTATCCCAAGAAAAAATTATCTCTGAAGCCCACGTCGCCGAAGCTATACAGTATCGAATTCGTTTCCAAGAAAACTGATGAAGAATTTCAATTACCAAACTGGTCAAAAAGGCGAAGCGATTGCCCAGGATTTTTTAACTAAAAAAGGTTATCGAATTGTTGAATCAAATTTTCGCACCCGTTTTGGCGAGATTGACTTAGTTGCTGCCAAAAACAAAAAATTAATTTTTGTAGAAGTAAAATTAAAAATTGGCTTGCAATTTGGCTCACCGGAAGAAATGATTAACCACCGTAAAATCTGGCAAATTCAGCAAACTGCCCAAACTTTTTTGCAAACTCACCCGCGAATTGCTGCCCAATATTCATCTTACCAAATCGATGCTGTCTGTATCGTTTCAGGCCCCAATCAAGCTATTCAAATTAATCATTATGAAAATATCGGTACAGAAATATGAGAAGTGACTCTAGCACGAATTAAAATATGAAATGGTCTGATTATTCAATCCAAAAAGTTGATTTTAAACACAAAAATTACCCTGCGATTTTAAAAGAAATAAAAAATTGTCCAAAAACTTTGTTTTTTCGCGGTAATTTAGACCAAAAAATCTTTAAGAAGTCTTTAGCTATTGTCGGCACCCGGCGGATGACTCAATACGGCAAAATCGCCACTGAAAGACTCGTTTCTGGGTTAGTAGCCGAAAAAATAAGTATCATCTCTGGTTTTATGTACGGGGTGGATTCTGAAGCTCATCGCCGTTGTTTAGAATATGGTGGAATGACGGTGGCTGTCTTGGGTTCTGGTCTGAATATAATTTATCCGCCGGAAAATGAAAAATTATATCAACAAATTTTAGAAAAAAACGGGCTAATTATTTCCGAATATGAACCAGAAATCAAACCGCAGCTCTGGACTTTTCCCCAAAGAAATAGAATTGTGGCCGGTTTGGCTTCTTTGGGCGTCTTAGTCATCGAGGCTGGTGAAAAAAGCGGCTCCTTGATTACAGCTCGATTAGCTAAACAGCAAGGAAAAAAAGTTTTTGCCGTGCCTGGACCGATTACTTCCTCAGTTTCAGCCGGCACCAACCTGCTCCTTAAAACTCACCAAGCAAAAATAGTCACTGAAGCAAATGATATCTTGGGCAGAAAAATTGCTAAACCAACTCTTTTCTCCTCGCTTGAACTTTCGCCAATCGAAAAGAAAATTTATCAAGCTTTGGAAGCAGAACCACTCACCCCTGATGAGTTAACCAAATTGACCGACCAAAATATCATTGAAATCAACAAAACTCTGTCCTTAATATCTTTAAAAGGACTTATTTATGAAGTCGCTGGCAAATACTATCTCCAAACTTAGTTTTTTAAAGCTATTTTTAAGGCGTCGTCAAGATGGGAAATAAAGACAAATTTAATGTCTTTTTTGACCTTAGCCGGGACATCAACCAAGTCTTTTCTGTTATCTTTGGGAAGAATTACCGTCTTCAAACCGGCCCGATGAGCGGCAATTATTTTTTCTTTTACCCCACCAATTTCTAAAATCCGACCTCTTAAAGTAATTTCACCAGTCATACCCACATCTTTCTGGACCTTTTTCTTAGTTAAAGCCGAAACCAAAGCAACCGTAATCGCCACCCCAGCTGAAGGACCGTCTTTAGGCACTGCGCCCTCGGGCACATGAATGTGAATATCTAAATTTTTGTAAAAGCTTTGCTTCAACCCCAATTCTTGACCATGGCTTCTAACATAGGAAAGAGCCGCTTTACCCGACTCCTTCATCACTTCACCTAACTTGCCGGTTAACAAAAGATTTCCTTTTCCCGGCATTAAAGCCACCTCAATGAAAAGAATATCACCGCCTGCTTCAGTATAAGCCAAACCTGTCGCCATGCCGATTTCATTGGTTTTTTCCGCCAAAGCGGCTGAATATTTCCTTGGCCCAAGATACTTAGTAATATCGGCGCGATCAATTGCCGCTTTAATTTTCTTCTTTTCTGCCACTTTTTTGGCAATCTTTCGGCAGATAGTGGCTAGATTCCGTTCCAACTCTCTCACGCCTGCCTCACGGGTGTAACGCTGAATTACTTCGTGAAGGGCTGAATCGCTGATTTTTACTTCATTCTTGCCCAAACCATTGGCCAAAAGCTGTTTGCTCCACAAAAATTTCTTGGCAATGTTGAATTTTTCCTCTTCGGTGTAGCCGGGGAATTGAATCACTTCCATTCTGTCTTTTAAAGCCGGTGGAATTGTATGTAAAACATTGGCAGTGGTAATAAACATCACTTTTGACAAATCAAACGGCACCTCTAAATAGTGGTCGGAAAATTCGAAGTTTTGTTCCGAATCCAAAGCTTCTAGCAAAGCCGCCGAAGGATCACCCCGAAAATCAGCTCCCACTTTATCAATCTCGTCAAGCATAAAAACAGGATTATTCGTCCCCGCATTTTTAATTCCCTGAATAATTCTTCCCGGCAGGGCACCAACATAAGTCCGGCGATGGCCCCTAATTTCAGCTTCATCTCTGATTCCTCCCAAACTTATCCTGACAAATTTCCTGCCTAAAGCTCTGGCAATCGATTTGCCGATTGAAGTCTTGCCTACACCCGGAGGGCCGACAAAACAAATAATCGTTGATTCTTTCCCTTCTTTTTGTTTCTTTTTCTCCTTTAACTTCATCACCGCTAAATACTCAACTACCCGTTCTTTGACCTTGCTTAAACCAAAATGGTCCTGATTCAAAACCTTGGCTGCCTGACTAATGGAAGTATTGTTGGGCGTGGCGGCTGACCAAGGCATTTCTGTCAACCAATCAAGATAAGTCCGGATATAACCCGTTTCCGGATGGGCTGGGCTTAATAAAATTAAGCGTTTCAACTCTTTTTTGGCTTTTTGGGCTACCAATCGAGGCATTTTTGCTTTTTGGATTTTTTCTTTCAATTCTTTTATATCCTCATCTTCACTAACCTCCCCTAATTCTTTCTCAATTGTTCTTTTTCTTTCCCGCAAAATCGTCTCACGCATAGATTTATCAAACTTACTCTGAGTTTTTGAACTAATCGTCCGTTCCAACTCCAATATCTTAAGCTCCCGCATAAGAAATTCAGTTGTTTTAATAAGTCTTTCTTTAACTGAAAATGTTTCCAAAAGTTTCTGTTTATCAGTAGTTTTGACTTCGAGAGTATAAGCTACTTGGTCAGCTAATTCAAAAGGGCTATTTTCCCCTAGCAAACGCATCACGGTCATGACATCAACTTGCTTGCCAAGATTAAGCCCCTCTTGAAACTTCTTACTTAAATTTTGGGCTAGAGCTTTAACCTCATCTGTGTTTTCGATGACTTCAGGAATTTCAACCACTTCGGCTACCAAAAAAGGGCGAATCGCCTGTAAAAATTCTAACTTCACCCGGCTAATCCCTTTCACCCAAGCATGAAGTTCATTCTCGGTCCGCAAAATTCTTTCAATCCGGCTTAAAGTGCCTACCGGGTAAAGCTCCTCTTTGCTCGGATTGGCTGTCCGAGGATTCTTCTGGCTAAAAAAACAAATCAAGCGATCGCTTTTAAAAGCCGCCTCGACAGCTGCCACTGACTGCGGTCTACCAAAACTCAAAACTATTTCTGTATGAGGAAAAATTACTCCTTGCCTAATGGGAGCAATGGGGAGAATTTTTTCTTTTCTTTGCCGTAAAACAATTGCCATTTTTTAGCAGTCTAACACACTAATTGCTAACTGTCAACCCTTCGACTTCGCTCAGGGTGAGCTCTTTAATCATGAACTACCACTCTGGTCCCCGGATTATCTTTGGAAGGATAAACCCGATTTTCTCCTGCAGGCACAGGCGGGGAAGTCCAGTAAAAAAGATTTTGGGAGTCTGGAATCGATAAATTAACACAACCGTGACTCATTGTCTGACCAAAATTATTGTGCCAATAAGCACCATGAAGACCATAGTCTCGATGAAAATATTGGATATAAGGAACATTGGGTAAATAATAATAGCTGGATCCTGAACCGCCTGACATTTTGGCATATTTCAACTTAATCCAAATCCGAAATTCACCGGTCGGTGTCGGCGTCCAGTGTTTGCCTGTAGAAACAGCAAAATTATAAGCAATTTTGTCACTTTCATGGGCGTAAAGCCGCTGATCAGAAAGATCAATCTCAATCCATCTATCCTCGCTGGTTACCCCTAAGACGACCGGCTCCCCTATCACTGGCAAGCCCAAAGAAGCCAACAACTCTCCCACATCAGTAGCCACTACTTGATTATTAAAAATAGCCTTTTGCACCTCGTAATCAAATTCACCAGTTTCCTCAGGCGAAGGCATACCACAACCACAAGAAGAACCAACTAAATAACTTTTGCTTGAAAAAAACAAAACTCCCCCAGCCAAAATTACGGCCAAGGGCAGGAGAAACAAAAAAAACCGGTTACTGCGCACTACTTTTTTTGAACTTTTGAACATTTGAATTTTTGAATATTTCTTTTTTATCTTAACACAAAATATTTTTAGAAAACAATCCCAAATTGTCTTCAAGCTCAAATTTTGGTAGAATTAACAAGTCACATTTGGGGGTCGTCTAATGGTAGGACAATAGGCTCTGAACCTATTAATTGGGGTTCGAATCCCTACCCCCAAGCCAGTAAGAATTGGAAGGAGGTCGGGAGGTAGCGCTTGCCGTTCGCACCTGAGTAGCATTAAGGCATCTCCAAGAAGCTCTCTTTATTCTCAAAAGTCAGACGAAGAGATTCTAAACATTCTAGTCTGCCTAAAACAGGGGGGAGATCATTTCTTTCTAAAAATCCCACCGGGATTTGTTTCTCCCAATTACCGATTTTAATGATTATTTTTTTACATTGATAAACAGTTTCCGCTCCGCCAATGCCAAAAGTTGTTTCTACAAGACAATCTTTAACAAGATTAACCCCCAGAATCTCGGCGTATTTTTTAGGGAAAAGCGTGTAGTCGGCACCGGTATCAATAATCATTTCCAAAGGTTGCCATTTCTTTCTTTGCTTTGAATAGGCAGAAATTATTGCATATGGACGGTAAATTTTCCCCAGTTTAGTTTTTCCAATAAAAGTGAAAGGAAACGAAGCTATTTTTGGCATAGGATAAGAATGTAGGAAATATCCTGACGAGGAACAAAAACAATGGTGGGTGTTTTGCCATACTTTTTCTCTAAATAATCAATGTCCTTTAGAGATTCTTTTCCCTCTTTCAGGGGAATAATTTGATCATTAATGACTAATACATGATGGCCGGCGTACTTTTTGGCCTTAGGGTGTTTACCCGAAAGGAGAAGACTCAAAATTTTTTCTTCCGAGAGTTTTTTCATAGGCGTAAGGAAATTGTATCAGACTCAAAGAAAAAACGCAAAAATTTTAAAAAACTTTGTATTAACTTAAATGGCGCAACCGGTGGACTCAACAAGAAATCGCTTTCTGCATTTGTTGAGCCCGATATCACTACACAAGTATTGAAAAATAAAAGCAATACCATTGGCTTGACTTGAAATCAAAAATTATGCTATCTTTTTTCCTAGAGGTGTTTATGGAAAACCAAATTAATGTTAATGATCAAAATACTCGACAAACAGAGCAAAATCCAGTAGACCAATCACCTCCGATTTCAACACAGCCGTCTGCGCCTTCTTTGCTTCTTAAAAAACTAGGCAAGAAATCTTTATTTTTATAGTGTTTGTTGTGTATCGCCAAGTGGGGTTAACACCGCCATTCCTGTTATGACCACCCTTTCTGCGGGTCTGTTTTCAAGCTCTACTCCTAATTTTTGAGATCTTTCAAAAAACTCCGGACTTCCACTCATAATGTAGCACTGTAGCAAACAATTTTACCTCTTGTCAATTTTTTTTATAAGTCAAGAACATTTGCGACATTTTAATTTAATAGTTTAAGTAGGATTTACCGAAGGTGTGAAGCTAACACACTTGGAAACTGAAAAGTTTGGTCTTCAACAGTAAACCATCTAATTCGTGAAATTTCTGCATATTTCCTTAAGATAAATTGTTCTTGATAGAACGGGAATTCCTTATGTGTTTTTCTAAGTTCAATAACAGTTCCAGGATGATACGTTGTTTCGCCGGAATTTATCTCCACTTCAATAGTCCTTTCGTCAACTTTAATCAATGTCCCGTTTACATGCGTTTCTTTTGCAGAATAATCTTCCTCAGGAAAACCAAGACCTGGTCCCTCATAAATCCAACTCTCATTCACAAATGTAACATCTATCGGTTTTCCTAGTTGTCCTTTTATTTGTCGAAATGCTTCGGGTGTTAGTTTACGGTAAGAAATATAACTTTCCGGAGAACCCTGCTTAATTTCTTCAAAAGGTAAAGGTTGTGTTTCTTTTAACATATTCTCCCTCTTTCTGGTGAAAGTAATTTGGTACACCCCGTACACATTCCTTTTGGTATCTTCTTTCTGACCGGATTTTTGCCTTCAAGAAGTAGTTTTAGGCGGTTTTTTGAATGGGGGGATAAAGACGACGAACTCCATTTCCTCATTTTGATCAGAAATCCCAATCGGCCAACAGCCAAGCTCGTAAATTCCTACTAGGGATTCAAAAGGGTTGCCTTTATTATAGTCCGTATGAGGCATTAAATCTTTTACGACTATCCATTCCGCAGCCCTACCCGCATTTAGAGTCGCATCCTCCTCCGCCCTAACCCGGGCCTCACGGGCCTCATTCCATTTCGCAGTCATATCCGGAGTCCTATCTAAAACCGCATACGCCGCATCCCGGGCCTCATCCCGGGCCGCAGCACAAACCGCCTTCCGAGCCGTTTCATGAGCCATAACCGCTTCCAGAGCCACATCTACAGCCGCATCCCGAGCCGGATCCCCCGGATGTATACCCGCATCCAAAAGCGCACCCTTAAATGTCGTATCCAGAGCCGCATCCCGAATCTCAACATGAACCGGCGCATTATAAGCCGCAGCCGCAGCCTTATCCGGAGCCTCCTGAAAAAAAGTTAGCCTGTGAAGCTTATACAAAGCCTCAGCCAGATCCTTCTCTGGAACCGAACCTCGAGTCGGATCCCCATCCGCATCCGAAAGTGCCCCCCACATTATACTAGCCTGAATCGCTTTATTATGCGCCTGCCATTTCGCTTCCCCAGCCGCAGCCCAACTCTGGCTGATAATTCTTAATGGTAAATCGTGGAGATTAAGACGAGAGAGAGCTTGATGATAAAACCTTCCAAGCGACTCTCTGTTGGGTTGGCTTTTAGGTTGAAACCAGGAAATATTGTTAATTCTTGCCAAGAACCTTCCCAGTTCTGCTCCATTGGGGAAAGCTTCTACTTTTTGGGAGTAAAAATCTACCAGGAGTTTTTCTTGTTCGTCAAAGGGGAGACCTCGCAGTTCGGAAAAGATTGCAGAATAAGTTGGGATTGGATCAAACTCCAAACCTGGATGAGACTCCTTGAGAAAGGTTGCCATGGGGGAAAGAGGAATTTCCCTAACTGGTATTAGTTTTGATTTTAGTACACAAATTTCTGTTTCTGGTGTCATGTGTACCTTATAGTATCAGGTAAAATTTAAAAGTCAAATCTGAACTTAAACATTTTTTTATGATTCTATGATGTTTAGGGTGGTATAATTCAATTTAATGACCCCCAAAGAATCAAATCTATCTGTCCCGGACAATAATTTAAATTTTGAAGAATTCAGCGGACAACCGGAATATGTAGAGGTCAATAGGGGTCTTGTTAAACAAGTTGTGTTGAAGCTTCCTGTAAACTTCTGCCACGTTGATGTTGCTACCGGCACCGGACTCGTTCCCCGCCTCATAATAGAAGAAGCCACTAAAGAAAATAAAAAAGGAGAGATTATAGGTGTAGATCCTAATGTTACCTCTCTAAATATAGCCAGAAGAAATATCTTAGGTCCAAGAGGTATATCGGTAAAATTTATTGAGGGCTTTGGCCAGGATCTTAAACAATTGCTTGGCAGAATAATTCCACCGGGGGGAGTTGATGGGGTCAGTATACTTGATACCCTTCATGAAATTAGAAAAGATGAGGATAAAGTTGAAGTTATTGGAGCGATGGCAGATATTCTTAAACCGGGAGGATTGCTGACTTTCAACAGTGCTTTTACCACCGAGGGAATTTTAATGGATCCTATGGGTTGGGGGAAATGGAAACTACGGGCAATGGGAATATTGGGGGGTAGAAGAGATAAACAGGTTCAAGGACTTCCCATCCACCCCCCGGAAATATATAAACAGATAATAGAAAATGCCGGTCTTAAAGTTATTTATGAGGCAAAAAAAATTGTAAATTTGACAAAAGAAGCGTTATTGGCAATCTCAAAATATCCGGCATTTTTTAGAGGAGCGCTTGAGGATATGCGGGGACAAGAAAGTGTTCCGGATGTAAAAAAAAGTAATGCGTTAATACAAGCACTTAAAGAACTTGGTGTTCCTGCCCTTCCCAGAGTTTGGTATGAAATAATTGCCCAAAAACCATAACTGATCAGGGAGGCGTGATTGCTTCGATGGCCTCGCCCTTTTCCTTTTTCTTATGCTAAAATAAAGACATGGCTATAGTTGTTGTTGAAGAATTATCAAAAAACGATGTTTTAAAAGCAAGAGAAGAATATTCCCAGTACATAAAGATAACCGCCGATATTTCAAGAAAAATAATTGTCATTGGGGGAGAATACCACGCTGATGCAGAAGAAATTCTAATAAAAGATTATAAATGTAAAAGTGAGAATATTTGGGGAGGTGGATATAATATCAAACTTAAGAAATTTGAAGCAAACGCAGTTTTAAATATTAAACCGCAAATTAATGATTCTTTAGAAATTGTTGACGCCAAGATTAGGGATGATTTTTTAGAACTTACTAAAGACAAGCTTAAAAATATTGAAACTTTTTTATGACACATATTCCCAATAAATTTGATGTTATTACTGATTTAAGAAGGTGTCTTTATTCAAGTTATTCCAAACTCTTGTTTGAAGACGAAAATGTTAAGTGTTTTTTAACAAAGGCCGAGAAAAATTTAGAGGCAGTAAAAGACGAATTAAAAAAAAACACTTTTAAATTAGTTAAAAATAGACTTGAAAAAGCTAAAAACAATAGATGCCTTATTGAGAAAAGAAGAGAAGATTTGTTAACTGCTTCGTGTTTACTTTATTGATATACATTGTTTCTCCAACACTCCTTTTTATACTGTCTCATTTGTCTTGGTTCGGCTCCTTCGACTCCTTCGACTACGCTCAGGATAAATACGCTCACCATAAACACTTCGACTTCGCTCAGTGTTATAACATTTAGCCTTGAAGTGATAAAATGGGCTAGTTGAGTTATAAACGAAGTTTGCAAGCTACGCTTATAAGGCCTGAAAGGGTCCAGACCGGCCTGCTCAGCTGTTCGACTCTGGCTCGATTACACTCGCCATCGCTCACAGCTATAGCCCTTAGATTAAAAATGGCCTAGCGAGCAGAAAAGTCGAACATCCCGAGCGAACGGTGAGTAAAGTCGAACCGGAGTCGAGGGACAATCAAAATGAACTATTTTGTCTACATTCTCCGAACTTCTTCCAATACTCTTTACATTGGTCAAACAAATAATTTAGAAAAACGAATTAGAGAACACGAGAATAAAACAAATCGATCGGCAAAATACATCAGGTATTTTTCCGGTTTTGAGTTAATCTATTCGGAAACTTACAAAACAAGAAAAAAAGCCATGCAAAGAGAATTTCAACTCAAAAAATGGTCAAGAGTAAAAAAGGAAGCTTTGATTACGGGTGACAAAATATTATTAAAGAAGCTATAGTCCTGAGAGTAATCAAGGGGTGAAAAATTTTTTACCCATCCATTCTACCTACATACTCTCCTTCTTCGGGGAAACCTCCCTTGAAGTCTTTTAAAAGCTTAGCTGAAAGAGTTTTGGGCAAAAGATTTTCAGGTAAATTATCAATGTCTAACCAGGTAAGCCAAACCGATCCGTCAGGATGTTGAGGATCGGGTAATTTTTCCAATTCCTCACCCTTGTCAATTTCCCCCAGGATAAAAAGTTCAATACTGTGCTCGTTTTCTTTTGGCCGAATAAAGTCTCGGATGTAAAGAATTTTTTGGAATTTAAATTGCGCATCCTCTCCACACTCTTCTTTAGCTTCTCGTATGCAAGCTTCCATAATTGTTTCACCGTATTCCAAATGACCACCAATATAATGATAGTAATTGCCCTTTTCCCTGAATTGAGTCAACACTCTGCCGTTCTTGATTACCACCAGCCTTACACGAACATTTATTTGATGACCTTCCATAAAGTAATATTATATACGATTTAGTAAAAAGGTCTAAAAGTCATAGACCGGCCTGCTCAGCCCTTCGACTCGCTGCGCTCACTCAGGGCTATAGCTCCATAAATATAAAAAGTCTTGCTTATTCTTCCCAAAGAAAGTATAATTCACTCTAGATGTTCCGTAGCGGACATTTTTTTCATTTTCGCTCATGAATATTAGAAATATTGCCATTATTGCCCATGTTGATCATGGAAAAACGACTCTGGTAGATTCCTTGCTGCGCCAGTCTGGTACCCGGCTGGGGAAAGAAGTTGCCGATACTACCTGCATTATGGACAGCAATGAGTTGGAAAAAGAAAGGGGCATTACCATTTTTTCCAAAAATGCTTCGGTGGTCTGGAAAGGAGTCAAAATTAATATCATTGATACTCCCGGACACGCGGATTTTGGCGGAGAAGTGGAAAAGGTGCTGAAAATGGCCGATGGCTCACTGCTTTTAATCGATGCCAACGAGGGTCCTAAGCCCCAAACAACCTTTGTTTTGAAAAAAGCCCTTGAGTTAAAACACCGAATTATTGTCGTTATCAATAAAATTGACTTGCCTAACGCCAGTATCACCGAAACTCTGAATAAAACTTTTGACTTATTTATTGATTTGGGAGCCAATGAGCAAACGGCTAACTTTCCGGTGATTTACGCTTCAGCCAAACTGGGCAAAGCCGGATTAACGCCAGAATTGGAAAAAATGACTGACATCTCGCCCTTGTTTGAAGAGATAATCAAGCAGATCCCCAAACCTTCAGGCAATCCAGCTGCGCCACTACAAATGTTAATTACCTCTATCAGTCGCGATAATTTCAAGGGCAGGGTGGCCAGAGGAAGGATTAACAACGGCACACTTCAATCCGGCCAGGAAGTGATACATATAAACAGACGCGGCCAAATGAAAAAATACCGACTTACTTCTTTGGTTACTTTCAGCGGACTGAAACAAATAGAGACCGACAAGGCAGAAGCGGGAGAAATTGTGGCAGTGTCGGGTATTCCCGCTATTACCATTGGCGAAACCATTGCCGATGTAAATAAACCTCAAGCCTTACCGCTTTTGAAAATTGAAGAACCCACGGTCAAAATGACTCTTGGTGTCAATTCCTCTCCATTTGCCGGTAAAGAAGGAAAATACACCAGCTCCCGCCAAATAAGGGAAAGACTATTTAAAGAATTGGATGATGACGTCGCTTTAAAAGTCAAAGACAGTGAAAACGGAGGCTGGATAGTTTCCGGCAGGGGCGAACTGCATTTGGCAATACTTATTGAACGCCTAAGGCGAGAAGGCTATGCTCTTGAGGTTTCCCAGCCCCAGGTAATCACCAAAACCATTAATGGCCAAAAAATGACTCCTTACGATGAAGTGTTTATTGAAGTTCCAAAAGAATATTCTGGTGCCGTTATCCAAAAACTCCAAAGTCGCTATGCCGAAATGAGAAAAATGAACACCAAAGAAGAGATTGTTTATCTGGAATTTATTATTCCCACCCGCGGGCTTTTTGGCTACCGGAGTAAATTTATGATCGATACCCACGGCAAAGGCATTATTAATACGACGTTTTACAAATACCTGCCGGAGAAAGGTGAACGGAAGGAACGCGAAAGAGGCTCGCTAGTCACTTATGAAACAGGCGTTACCCGAGTTTATGGTTTAACCAATATTCAGAACAGAGGAGAATTGTTTGTCGACCAGGCGGTCAATGTCTATCAAGGCCAAGTAATCGGCCAAAACAACCGGCCTGGTGATATGAGAGTTAATGTCTGCAAAGAAAAACAGCTTTCTAACATGCGCTCCAAAGGTGAAGGTGTAACCAGACATTTTAATGTTCCCAGAAACATGGACCTGGAAGATGCTTTGGAATATATTGATAATACTGAACTGGTAGATGTCACTCCAGTAGCCATAAGAATCAGAAAAATCATTCTTGACGAGAATCTAGAAAGACGAAAAATGAAGGGATTATTAATGTGATATAATTAAAGTATAAATACAAAACTTTCAGTAAACGAACTTGTTGATAAATTCTTGGAAAAAGGCGGGCATATTGATAAGTATTATCTTCAAAGCTGGAACAAAAACAAACACACGCTTGTCTATCTCAATGGCTGGTTTGGCGGAAAAAGCATTCGTGAAGCAATATCAAAAGCGCTTACCTGAAAGATACCCTCTACCAAATACTTGCTTTGTCTATTGTCATATGATATAATAGCTTCTGTATTGGCAGATTGAAGTAATTAATCTGCTTAAATTTGATTCTGTTTTGAGTTTAAAAGATAAAGGATACCCAGTATATTTATTTTTTATTATTCGTATCTTTTCTTCATATTCATCATAAGTTTCCTCATTTAGGCAGTTTTATTTCTTTAATAATGGAGGGGTTCTAGACCGACCTGTTCAGCCCTTCGACTGCGCCCAGGCCTTCGGCTCTGAGGACTTCGACGGTGAGCTCAGTCGAACCGCTCAGGCTCGAAGAGGCCTTCGGCCATGAGAAAAGAGAGGTTGCCTACCTAGGCAACCCCCGAGGTTACTCGGTTCGTAACAACTGTTTTTCGTAAGTTGGCTTTTGAACTTTATAAAATATACCAATGGGAATTTTTTTGCTATCATTGTTTTCACTATAATCCCATTCCTCTATCTTTTTCAAAGCTTCCTTTTGGGAATCCAAATCTTTTTCTTTCATTTCATAAACTCTCTGGTTATAAAATGAAGTCGTGTCAAAAAAGGAAATGCAGGGCTGAAGGATGTCAACAAACGAAAAACCCGGATGCTTTACCGCCTTGATAATTAAATCTTTAAGATGGCTTGGCTTCAAAGCATAACCCCTGGCGATAAATGTCCCGTTTGAAGCTAAAACTAATTTTAAGGGGTTAATTGGCTGTTCCACGCTTCCTTCTGGAGTAGACTTTCCCTTGAAACCTCGGGGAGAAGTAGCGGTGAATTGACCGGTAGTCAAAGCAAAAGTTCTATTATTATGAACTAGGACGGTAATATCGCTATTTCTTTTAGCCGCATGAATTAAATGAGCAATCCCCTCGTTATAAATACCGCCGTCACCGGCGCAAACTATTAATTTAAGATTGGGATTTCCTAATTTTATTCCTTCAGCTGAAATAATCGGTCGGCCGTGTAAAGAAGAAAAACTATTCAAATTCAAATAATCAATAATTTTTGAACCACAGCCAATTTCGCTGACGATGACGATATTTTCTTTGGGTATTCCCTCTGCTATCAAAGAAAAAATTGCTTCTTTCAACGCAGTCAAAATGCCAAAATTACTGCATCCCGGGCACCAAGTATTTTCAGCATAAGTTTCTAATTTCATAATTTCTCCTCTATTTCTTCAGGCAAAAAAGGCCGAGCATTATATTTTAAAATTTCTTTATCTGCCTTTATTCCATAACAATTTAAGAGTTTTCCTAGTTGAGCTGAGCTATTTGTTTCAATTAAAACAATTTTTTCAACCCCTTTTAGAGCCTGTTTCATTTGCTTTTCCGGAAATGGCTCTAAAATAACAGGCTGAATCATCTTCACTCCTAATTTTTCGGCTACTTCTTTTGCCGGACCTTTTGTTGAACCCCAAGCAATAATTGCTTTTTTGGCTGTTTTCTTTCCATAAACATTAACTGCTTTCAATTTTTCCACTTCTTTTCTCATTTCTTGAAATTTTCTCAATCTCTTGTTTTGCATTTCTTCCACGCTTTCTTCATCCTCTACAGTAATCCCAAACTCGTCGTGTTCATAGCTGTTTGATTTGCAAATTACATTTTTCTCTCCCGGAAAAGCAAGGGGAGAAATTCCGCTTTTTGTTTTTTTATACCTAAAATATTTCCCTTCTTTGTTCCAAAACAAAGGCTTCTCATCTTTAATTTCATTTAAAATGTTATTATCAAAACTAAAGGTGCTCTCGGAAATTTCTTTGTCGATTAATAAAATTGATGGTGTTTGGTATTGCCAAGAAAGATTTAAAATCTTTCCAGACCAGAAACAGGCTTCCTCAGCATCTCCAGGGGCAATAACAAATCTTAAAATATCACCGTGCCCGGCTGTTAAAGCAAAAAGCAAATCACCTTGACCGGTATATGTAGGAACACCGGTAGCCGGAGCCGCTCTTTGGCTTTCGACCACTACTAGGGGTATTTCACTTTGAGCGGCTAGACTAAAACCCTCGGTCATTAAAGCAAAGCCGCCCCCGGAAGTTCCAACCATAGTTTTAGCTCCAGCGTAAGCAGCGCCAATGGCGGCATTAACAATGCCTACTTCATTTTCTAACTGGGCAACAGCGATATTAAATTCCTTTTTGTGCCCGGATAAATAGTGCAAAATTCCGGTAGCCGGAGTCATTGGGTAGGCAGTATAAAAATCAAGTCCAGCCTTAACCGCTCCCAAAGAAAGAGCCTCATTGCCAGTTAAAAGAGGTAGGGGAAGTTGGTCTATTTTCTTAATTTTAATTAAGCTTTTCGCATTATCAAAGGCTTTTCTAGCTACTTTTAGGTTTAGTTCTTGAGATTTTTTAAATTCTTTTTTTAAAAGTTTTTTCAAGGCTTTCCAGTCAATGCCGATAATTTTCGCAAATCCGGCTACAAAAGCAGTATTTCCCATTATAGGAATCCCACCAGCTTTTTTAACAATTGTTTCCACTGCTATCCCCACCGTCTTTTTATCTTTAATAGAAATCTTATCGCTGTTATAAATAATTATTCCTTCTTTATCTAAATCAGCCTGATGTTTTTTAATGGTAAGTTCATCTAAAGCCAGGAGAAAATCTATTTTTTTACGGTGAGATAAGACTTTTTCGTTAGAAGCTCTGATTTGGGAAAAATTATGACCGCCCCTAATCAAAGATTGATAATCATCATAAATAAAAATCCTATAGCCTAGACCTGAAAATAATTTGGCTATTACAAGTCCAGCTTTTCTAGACCCCATTCCGGCTGCTCCTCCTATTAAAATCGAGAAATCTTTTTTCATTAAACTTTTTTTAATCGTTTTAAAACCTCTTTTTTCCCCAATAAGGCCATGCTTTCGAAAAGAGGCGGAGTGACGGGTTTGCCGGTGAGGGCGATGCGGATAGCCATCAAGAATTTACCAAGATGATAATCTTGCTCGACGGCAATACCGCGGAAAAGCTTCTCCAATTCCTCTGCCTGCCACTTTTCAACTTTTGGCAATTCCTGCAAAACCAATTCAAACTGCTTTTTGATTAATTTTTTATTTTGGCGGCTTTTTTTAAGCAAAAGTTTAACATCCAATTTTGGTTCTTTAACTAAAAATTCAATTAAACTGGGATAGTCAGCCAGCTTAAAAATTCTTTCTTTAATTAAAGGAATAGTTTCACCAATTAAAGTGCTAGTTATACCTTTGGGTGCAAACGATTTTCCGCCAGGGGCGGATCCGCCTTTGGCGGAAATTAATTGAACCAGTTCTTTATCTGTTTTTTGGCGAATATAAACGCCGTTGAGCCAGCCAAGTTTTTTCAAATCAAAAATCGGCGCCGAAGTGGAAACTCTATCAAAAGAAAAATATTTAATAAACTCTTTTATAGAAAAAACATCTTTTCCTTTTGGGTGAGACCAGCCTAAAAGACAAAGGAAATTAACTAAGGCTTCTGGCAAGTAGCCTTGTTTCTGATACCAAGAAATAGCGACTGGGTTTTTTCTTTTGGAAATTTTAGAATGATCAGCATTGCGCAGTAAAGGCAGGTGGGCAAATTGAGGCAATTTAGCTCCCAAAGCTTGATAAATCATAATTTGCCGAGGAGTGTTGGAAATATGCTCTTCAGCGCGGATGACATGAGAAATCTTCATCAGCCAGTCATCAATTACCACAGCAAAATTGTAAGTCGGATAACCATCTGATTTGAGAATGACAAAATCTTTTATCTGGTCATTTTGAAATTCAATTTTACCCCTTACCAAATCATCCCAATTTGTTTTGCCTGAAGAAACCTTAAAACGCACCGCTCCCTCATTTTGATAAGCCAATTTTTGTTTTATCAATTCTTGGGCGTACTTCTGGTATAAATTTAATCTTTCTGATTGCCGATAAGGACCCTCATCATAATCCAAACCTAACCACTCAAAAGCATCAAAAATAACCTTTTCTGCTTTTGGGTTATGTCTTTTGATATCCGTATCTTCAATTCTCAAAATAAATTTCCCTTTGTTTTTTTTAGCAAAAGCGTAATTGAAAATAGCCACATAAACATTACCCACATGAGCTAAGCCAGTTGGAGAAGGCGCAATTCTAACTCGGATTTCCATCTTCTTGATTTTAGCACATCCCACCCGTTATACTCAAACTAAGCGATGTTGAATTTAACCCAAACTTCCTTTTATGTTAGACGCGGTCTGAAAATCAGCGGCATCCTGCTAGTAGCTTTTTTAATCACCAGAGCCGCTTTTAAAATAAGCTCTCAACTTTGGAAAAAAGCCCATCCTGAACCGCCGCCGCCGCCGACCGTCACTTTTGGTAAATTGCCCAAACTGATTTTCCCAAACCAGCTAGCTGACCTTCCCAAAATTTCCTACAAGTTGGAAACCATCCAGGGCAGTCTACCTTCTTTGCCTGATGTGGGCAAAGTTTACTTTATGCCTAAAAAGGGGCCAAATTTACTTGCTTTGGACCGCGCCAAACAGCAAGCCAGAAAAATGGGCTTCAGAAACGAACCTGAAACAGTCAGTGAAACAACCTATCGCTGGACCAGCCAAGGCGAACCAGCTACTGTAATGGAAATGGATATCAACTATGGCAACTTCCATTTGAAGTATGATTACAATAATGACCCGGAAATTTTGGTAGATAAAAATCTGCCCACCAATCAGCAGGCTGCCCAGGAAGCAAAAACGTTTTTGGTCAATAATGGATTTTTGACCGATGATTTAAATCAAGGCACGGCCGAATTTGAATACCTTTGTTTTGAACCGCCCAATCTCAATCCGGTTCTCTCTTTTTCAGAAGCCAGTTTTGTTCAGGCCAATCTTTTCCGGGCTGACTTGGATGAACTCAAAATTCTGCCGCCCAATCCTAAAAAAGCCAATATCTCTTTTCTTTTTTCCGGTTCAAGAACACCGGGGAAAAGAATTCTGGAAATCAACTACACCTATTTCCCAATTGAAAAAGAAACTTTTGCTACCTATCCTTTAAAATCAACCAATCAGGCTTGGAGCGAGCTTCAGGCAGATAAAGGCTATATTGCCTATTTAGGCCAAAACCAAAATGGCCAGGTGACCATCCGCAAAGTTTATTTAGCTTTTTATGATTCCTTTGAACCGCAGCATTATCTGCAGCCAATTTTTGTTTTTGAGGGCGACCGCAATTTTTTTGCCTATGTCCCGGCTATTGACCTTAAATGGACGGACTAATATCTTTCCATTGGTGATTGGCAAAAGCCCATTCAATTAATTTAGTTGTTTCCCCAAAGCGGTCCTGACTGCCCAAAACAACTGTCACTATTCCTCGACCATGACGCTCTACTAAACTTACTAAACATTCCCCGGCTTGTTCAGTCCAGCCGGTTTTGACACCCTTTGTCCCGGTTAAACTCGTCAAAAGAGCATTGATATTATAAAGCTGGTGTTTGAATCTCCCACTCACATCAGTAACAGTAATTTGAGGAATAGCCACCATCTGCTTAAAAGTTTCGTTTTTCAAAGCCCAACGGCTCAAATGAACTAAATCCAAAGCGGTGGTATAAGAAAAATCGGCCAAAAACTCATCTTCCTCATCAGTATCCAACCCGGTTGGGTTAGCAAAATAAGTATTTTCTAAATGAAGTTCTTGGGCTTTTTGATTCATCCTTGCCACAAAAGCTGTTTTGCCACCTGGATAATTTTGAGCCAAAACCAAAGCGGCATCATTGGCTGAAGAAACTAGTAAACCGTAAAGGAGATTATTAACTGAAATTTCTTCACCTTCGACCAACTCCATATCCTGACCAAAGCCATTGGTTTTATTTACTTTTAAAATTTCATCAAGCTGATATTGTTCAAGTGCTACTAAAGCGGTCATCATTTTGACTGTCGAAGCTGGCAGAAAATGGTCATTTTCGTTTTTGGCATAAAGGGCTACAGCTGAATCAACGTCCATCACTAAAACCGACTGGGCCGTTATTTGGGGAGTCTGGCTATCGGTAAAATTAATGGGATAAAAAAGCATTGGTAAACCTACTTCGATCTGACGAGTTTGAGCCGGATGCCAAAAAGACTGGACAGTAAGATAATAATTTTGCCCGGGAATTAAAAAAAGGGCAAAACTAAAAGCAAAAAGAAAGCCTCGCTTTAGCTTAAGTGGTAGATTTTCTGACAACATTGAGTTGTAATTCTTTAAGTTGTTTTTTATCCGCTTTAGAAGGCGCTTCCATCACCGCTGTCTTGCCGCCTGAAGTCATCGGAAAAGCAATTACCTCTCGTAAATTCGGCTCGTTAACCAAAAGTGAAAGAAGCCTGTCAATTCCCGCAGCAATGCCGCCGTGAGGTGGCACCCCGTATTCAAAAGCCTTGAGCAAATGACCAAACTTTCGCTGAATTTCTTCTCTGGTGTGGCCAAGAATTTCAAAAACTTTCTGCTGAATCTTGGGGTCAGTAATCCGAATACTGCCGCCGGCTACTTCCAACCCGTTGCAAACCAAATCATGCTGCCAAGAACAAACTTTCAAAGGCTCTTTATCAAGCAGGGGAACATCTTCGTCTTTGGGTGCGGTAAATGGATGGTGCATCGGTCTTAATTCTCTTGTCTTCGTCTTTTCAAAAAGAGGAAAATCAACTACCCAGGCAAAAGAAAAAACATCCGGCTCTTTTTTCTTCCGCAAATCAAATTTATCACTGCCAAATTTTTTCATTGCCTGTTTGTAAGTAAAACGGGGAAATGGCTTTCTGTCTATTCTTTTCTTTAAAATCTTCTCGATTATCTGGATGTAAAGTTCTTCAATCAGATTTAATATTTCCTCTTGAGTAGTAAAAGACATTTCCAAATCAAGCTGGGTAAATTCACCGTAAGCCCGATCAGCCCGGGGGTCTTCATCACGAAAACAACGGGCAATTTGATAGTATTTTTCAACCCCGGCCACCATTAATAATTGTTTATATTGCTGAGGTGATTGGGGTAGAGCATAAAACTTGCCCGGCTGGAAACGGGAAGGCACCAAAAAGTCACGGGCGCCTTCAGGAGTGGCCTTAGTTAAAATCGGCGTCTCAATTTCAATAAAACCCTGTTCATCAAGCCAATCACGAATAAACTTAATGACTCGATAACGTACTTCAAGATTTCTGAGTAAGCGCGGCCGGCGCAGGTCCAAATAACGATATTTAAGCCGCGTTTCCTCGTTTATTTTGTAGCCATCACTATCAACATCAAAAGGCAGTTCAGCCGCTTTAGCCAGAACTTTAATCTTCTCTACCTGAACTTCAATCTTGCCCGTAGATAGTTTAGGGTTAACCAGCTTTGTGGGTCGCTTTTTAACCTTCCCTTCTATTTCAATTACATCCTCAAGCCGCAAACGGCCCAATTCATCTCCCCCCACCAACTGGATTAAACCGCTTCTGTCTCTTAAATCAATAAAAACCAATTTGCCATGATCACGGCGAGAATTCACCCAACCACAAACTCTAACTTTTTTGCCTATTTTTTCGATTATCTGGCCAACAAACACTCTTTGCATTAGCTTTATTTTACACTTTCCTTCCCTCCTTGACAACTGAAAATTAATTTATTAAAATTCAGTCCAAATGAAAAATTGGTGTTTTTGCCACCAAATCTCTCTTTTGGTCATCATTAAAGAAAGGAGAGGGAGGTTTGGTGGAATAAAAATGCCGTAGATTTTTTAAAAATAACCAAAAGCCAAACCTCCGAAAGGAGGTTTTTTAATTGCTTAAATGATGAAGGAAAACGAGACAAATTTCAGGCCAGAAATTAACACGGCCCTAGAAAAATATCAAATACTTTTAGACTTCTATAGTCTTCCGCAAGTTGTGCAAAACATTGCTTGGGGTTCAATTTTAGAAAGCCTCGAAACCGACCCTCAAGGAACAATTAGAGAAATTGACGGATATTGGAAGGAAACTTTTGGCTCAAACGACAAAAATAAAAAAGACCCGACTGAAACAAATGAGGAGAACTCAACCGGAGCAAAACCCGACCTCCAGAAAATACTTTACGAATCACGCCGTAAACAATGGGGAGAATATATAAAGAGAACAAAGAGAACATAGAAAAAACAAAGAATAATTTTTTAAGATGTTTTACGAAAATACTTTTTTATTTTACCCCTCGCTGCTCGAGTTATCACAAAATTCAACCAATCATAAGAAGGTCCTTTTTTGCCTTTATTGGGAATTATTTCTACTACCTGTCCGCTCTTTAATTTATAATTTAGCGGCGCTAACTTCCCATTAACTTTCGCACCCGAACAGGTATCCCCCAATTCTCCGTGAACCGCATAAGCAAAATCAACCGGAGTAGCTCCTGCTGGTAAATCAAAAACATCTCCTTTTGGCGAAAAGATAAAATTCCGATGACTTAAAGCATCAAATTTTAAAGAATCAATGAATTCTTGAGAATCGGTAATTTCCTCCTGCCACTTAACCAATTCCTTTACCCAAGCCATTTTTTTCGTGGGTGCAAAAAAACCAGTTTCAACTTGACTATCTTTAACCCCCTTGGCTTTTTGTTCACTCAAATACCAGTGAGTGGCAATGCCGTTTTCTGCCTGCTCGTGCATTTTTTCAGTCCTGATTTGAATTTCGGTAATCCGGC
>Ga0210057_1001954_pt1 | contig 30452 bp, 23 predicted proteins | sample CryGeyCG2114_010_2_FD_183968 | JGI IMG/M metagenome (GOLD analysis project Ga0210057, IMG submission 183968) | Groundwater microbial communities from aquifer - Crystal Geyser CG10_big_fil_rev_8/21/14_0.10 (SPAdes) (version 2) | ecosystem: Environmental > Aquatic > Deep subsurface > Groundwater ...
CTGGCTGGGAGCCGCTTGGCGATCGTCCAACAAAGGAGGTTGGGGAGCGGTGGGGGTGGTCATTGGCGGGGCACCGCCGGTAATCCCGCCCGCTGGCGGCTGAACTGCAGCCCCAGGCATAGCGTCCTGAGCTACCAGCGGTTGGCTGGGCGTTTGGCCGCCCGTTGATGCTGGCGAGGGCGAGGGAGTGGCGGGCGAGGTAGGCGAGGCGGCCGGCATCAGTGCTGGGTTAGTCGGTGGCTGGACCAGTTCGCCAGTCTCGGTCACGGTCCGTTTGTCCTGAGCTGGTTGGCCGGGTTGGTTTTGACCCGTTTGACCTGTTTGCTCCGGCTGAGTTGTTTGCTCCGGCTGACCGGGTTGATTTAGTGAGGCTGGCTGGCTGGCGCCGCTTTGGGCCTGATTAGCATCGGTAATGGGAGTTGAACCATCGTTCATCATGCCTCCTTGTAAACTTGCACTGACAAGCGCCGTGGTGTAGCTGCTGGTATCGGTAATTTCTTGACCCTGCGCGGCCTCGGCGTTGTAACTGGTGTAAAAGAGCTGAATGATCTCTTGGGTTTCCAGCTGGCGGGCTTGTAGGCCAATCCGCGCAAACTGAGTGATCAGGTGGTCGCGCTTTGGCTCTAAGATCTCGACCGCCTTGTCTACTATAACAGATCGTTCAATGGTGGAGATATCCGCGTTTTTGACGCCAGGTACCACCGACTGGGGAGACACAAACCCCATTTCCAAGGCGCTGGCCGGCACAACGCAGTAGAATTTTTTGTCAAGGACATTGCGTTCTTTAATCAAGTTGCTGACAAAGTTGCGGTAGCGACGAATCCAAGCTTTCTTGATTTCCGAGCCGGCCCGCGACTCCTCGGAGTCCAGCAAGTTTAAGTAGCGGGTGACGTCTTTGGTTTTGGAACGGATGACGACTTGAATGGGGTAGTTAAGCGAGTTGAGCAGGCCGGCGTAAGCATACATAATAGCGTCCTGTTCAGGCTCGGCCAGCAGACCAAAGTTCATGGCGCTGACCGTAATGATCACCGCTGTCGAGCCATCCTTGAGGATCAGCACGTTGTTTGTGATGTCGTGGATGTCCAAGTAGTCCTGGGCGGTCGAGCGGATGGTTTGTTTAACTTGTTGAACAGCCATAAGTAGTTGTAGTAGTTAGTGTATCAAGCTTTAGACAGTAATTTTACCGATCCGCGATAAAAGATCTCTACTCCCTGCTTCTGATCTCCAGCGGTGCCACCAAGCCACCCATTAAAGTTAGTTTCAAAGGGTCGAAGACCAAGTCGTCTTTTTCGATCTCGATTGTGTAGATATTGTTGGGCAGGGGGGTGGTCACAAAAAATTGACCCAGAGCATTGGTTTTGACTGCCCGGACTGTGTCGCCTTGGGGACTTTTGATTTCCACGATGGCGTTGTTAACTAGTTCTCCGGGGTGGGTCAACACCATGCCTACCAGCTTATTGGGCTGGTCGGGCGGATCGGGAAACGGTAGCTGTTGGTTGCTGGCGGCGAGCTTGGTGGCAGGGGTAGGCTGGGTAGTGACGGGTTCGAGCAGGTACGCTCTGGTCTGATCAGCCAAGGTTGGCTGGGGCAGCTCGTGCCGCGGTTTGACTGAGGCCTCGATCTTGACCAGGTTCATTTTTGGGACGTCGATAAAAGGGCTGTCGGTGTCCGCTTGGTGCAGCCTGGCCCGGGCCGCGGCGGTTACTTGGGCTTGTTTTTGGCGTTGGGAAACCCGCCGAGCTTGACCTCTCAACACTACCCGGTCGGCAAGTTCCAGTCGCGGTGCTTGGCGGGGCCGGAGCTTGATGCTGACACCAGGATCACCACCTTTGACGTCCTGGGCTTTGGCGGCGCGTTCACCAACCGGTTGGTGTTGGTTGGAACCTACCCCAATTTGAGAGCGAGCGGCGGCCGGCGTTTCCCGGAACAACTCCATAATAGCGTCAATGGCTACTTGGTCGGCAGTTTGTTGTTGGCTGGGCTGCTGGCCTGCCCTGACCGACTGGAGGTACTCGCGAATCCGTTGGCGCCGCATCGGGCTGAGGTCCAGCTCCGGGGCGGTCTGTTTCCGGCGGTCGTCCGGCCGGTACGAGAAAACATCGGGCACTTGTGGCTGACGCTGCCAGTAGTAGCGGGTGGGTTTGTAGAGGGTCTTAAAAAAAGTAAACAACCAGTGGTCGAGCGGGCGCTCTTCGAACGGTAAAAAAGCCAAAGCAAAGCCCAGGCCGAACACCAAGCCGGTCAGCGGCCATTTAATGATGCCTATCAAGTTGGTCTGGTACAGTAAAAAACTAACGCCCACTCCGGTCGCGATCAGCGCGAACTGCTTGATCGTCATGTTGCCAATGATGTGAAATCGGTAGCCGGTGATGTCTTGCGGGATGGGGTGCTCGCGCATGCCGTACCTTAAGGAGTTTGTTTAATAGGTCTAGTAGGTCCTAGTATAGCCCACCAGGCTAATTGATGCCTACCGCCGGCGTCACCACCTCAAGCTCTAGTTGATCGCCGCGGCTGTTGGTGCCTCGGCCGCTAAAACGATAGAACGGGTACGTTAAGTTGTTAGCCGGGTCAAACCGGTACTCCAGGGAGACAGATTCTAGGCTGGCTGAGGTGATGGCATCGATGTCAATACCGACGTTCTTTTCAGGGCTGGCTCGGCCCACCAGCGCTTGGTTGGCTTTGATGTTGCCCACTGCCTGATCAATGTCGATCAGCGTTTTTTCACCAACGGCAGAAAACCCAAGCAGCTGATCAGTGAAGCTGAGGCTGACCAGCTCGCCATCGCGGTCAACTCCCACCACAACCACTGCCTGGCCACTTAGGTCTTGGACCAGCGGCCAACCAGCCAGTCGGTAGCCGTACGGCACCAGCAGGCCGGTCGCGTCGAAAAACTCAACAGATCCAAAACCCTCTTGCTCGCCAGTGAACACCAGTCGCTCTGTCAGCGCTTCCAGAGGTAGGTTGGAAAAATATGTCTCGAGGTGGCGGCGGCTGTCGTCGATCAGCTGAGCCTGGTTTTTGAGCGGATCTTTGATGGGCGTGGCCGGCCGGACAGATAGGCTTACCTGGCCGGTGCTTTGGTCAATGGCCAGCAGTTCGCCGTCCGGCCCTTGCCAGATGTTCTCCACACGGGCTAGCGGCGTTAGCTCAAACTGCTCTCTTAAGCTGGTGACAACGTCGTTTTGGACAACTGCCCGCTGGGTGGCAAACACTGCCAGCCGCTCTGGAAAGCTTGGATCCTGCCCGACGTACCTGACGTCGCCGAACGTTGAGCTGGTTTGGTTGAAGTTGGTGGTGACGGTAGGTGTGACGGCAATTTCCAGTTCGCCGGGGAAAAGCTGTCTGACGACGGTGCCGGTGACGATCAACACCGCCACAATTATCGCAAAAACAATGGTTAGTTTGGTTCGAGTTATGCCCATAGGTACCAAGCTACTTGTTTTTAAAACGGTCCGCCGCCGAAGTCGTAGCACGACCTGACAAAGGCGCGAGTGGCCGGTCCTTGGACGATGGCCGGATCGGGAACGATCTCGGCTAGCCGCCTATTAAACCGGAGTGGGATCTCGTAGTGAAGGTGAACGCCGGAGCTGTTGCCGGTACTGCCCATCACCCCGATAATGTCCCCTGGTTGGACCGCGGCGCGGCTGCCGGCAGTCTTGTCTGGGCCGAAGCCAGAAAGGTGAGCGAAGAGCAAGTCAAACCCATCATTTGTAGATATCACCACGTTGTTGCCAAAACAGCCGGCGTTGCTCCCTTGACAGTTGTAGGGCCCAGTGTTCTGAGAGTAAAAGTGGGCTTGGCCGGCGTAGGTGGCGTAAATATTCAGGCCCGAGCTGTGAGCACTCGAACTGTGGGCAATGTCGACGGCTTGGATGGGGACGCCGGTAGCAGTTTGGTGGCTGGTGCCGCCGCCCACCCCCTGAGTAACCAGGCCGCTGGCCGGCCAGCAGCCTGCCTGGAACTGAGGGCACTCGCCAAAGCAGATCACCTCGGCCGTCTCGGCCTCGGTCTGCTCGGAACCGAGCGGGCCGTCAGCGGTAAAGCTGATGCTAAAGCGGTTGGTGACGTTGCTGTGGAGGTATGATTCGTCGTATTCCTCGGCGTAGGTGAGGATGAGCGGGCCGTCTTGGTCTGAGATGACTAGCGGCCCTTCTTCCAGGTTAAAGCCAAAGTCACTTCCGGTGCGGCGAACGGCGTCCTTAGAGGCGTCAGGCCGCAGATCGCGGTTGTAGTTGGTTGTAATGATGTCGGTGATGTCGGTGATGGTCAGGGTGTAGCTTGGTTTCGGCTGGATCGAGACGGTGTAGGTGATGGTGACCGGCAGTTCTTCGGCGTCGAATGAACCATCGTCAGGGATTGGCTGAGATCTTTTCTCGATAGTCACGAACGGCGAGATCTCACCCTCGGGGGTAACGGTCGGCAGTGGTTGGAGAAAGGTGGCGGCGGTGGCGGCGAACACCAAAAAGCCGGTGGCCACCGCTCCGGCCCCGACGGTGGTGGTGAAGATGGGAGAGCTAAAGCTGGCCGAGATGCCGGTCCCCGTCCCAGCTCCTCCCAGCTGGTCGGCCGCTTGGGCTGCGGCTGGGCCTCGATCGGACAGGCTGCCGAGCGCGTCGGCTGAACCGCCGAGCAAATTCGGGACAAGGTGTTGACCGGCGATCTTGCCCAGGTGGGCGCCAGCAGTAAAGCCCACCAGCCCGCCCACCGGCCCGCCGATCACAAACCCGATCGCCCCTCCGATCAATCCTCCCAAGAATCCCGTTAATGAGCTCAGGAAAGCCGCCAACGTCTTTAAAATGAGAAAGGTGGCGGCGCCTGTTAGAGCAGCGAGCAGTCTTTTAGTGCTGACGTTGGCGCCCAGCGCCCGCAAAACTCGAGCGGCGGCGTCAACCGCGGCTAGCGCCTGGCCCAAGTAAGGCACGGCTTTGAGCCCTTGCATGGCAGCTAGTTCGGCCGCCCCGCTCGGCGTCAGCTTTTTGAGCTGGTTGGTGATGGCGTCCTTGACCAGTCCGGCCGGTTTCTTTGCTAACCGTCGGCCCAGCTTGCCGGCCAAGCTGGGGCCGGCCGCGGCCTCTTGCGTCGGGGAGTGGAGCAGTCGGTAGTTGATTAGTTGGGACGGATCGACGGTAGGGTCGTCGCCCAAGTACTGTTCAACGAACGGCGGTGGGTACTGGCCGGCAGGTAGTAAAGCTTGAGCGAAGAACTGGCGCGGGTAGAGTTGAGTACCGATGGCGTACGGCGTGGCCAGCGCCGCTACCAGCATCTCTTCGTCCCTGAGGTGCTGTTGGGCCTGGGATTTGTAGTAGGCTACCAGCGCCCGAGCCTGGCGCAGCCGCTGGCTGTAGAGCTGGAACTCCTGGCTATCGGCGTCTGCCTGGCTGAGGGGCTCGACGTCACGCTGCTGGTCATAAAGGCCGACGAACATGCCTTGGACCGGTTGGCCCTGGTCGAGGTAGCCTTGAAGGTGGCTCCGAGCCGAGTCCGGCAGTTCCCGGGTATCGAGCTCAACTTTGAGCCGGTGGAGCAGCTGACGGCGGCGAACGCTCCAGTAACTTTTCAGCAACTGCCGAGCCCGCTCGAGCTCGGCTACCGAAGTATCGCCGGCAAGATCCAGCCCAAAAACTTGATTGAGCTTGTCGACGGTACTAAGGGTGTCGATAAAGTTTTCGGGATGATCACCGGTACCGGACAAGGCCAGCAGCATGCTGTCGACGGTGGTGTTGGCGTTGAGGACGGCCACTCCGCCGGGATCGGCCAGCGTCTGGTCCAGTTGTTGTTCCAGCTGGCGTTGATCACGGCGTAGCCGCTGGTCAATAAAGTCGTGCAGCTGGGGGATCAGCTCGGTCAGGGTTTGGTTGCGTTCCAGCCGGTCGCCCAGTACCTGGTTTAGCTCGGCTGTGCGGTGTTGTTCTGCCAGTGCTCGCAGTTCGGCCCGGACCTCATCGGCAAAACCGGACTTGAGCTGGTGGGGGATGTCGCCCGGCCCCAAGTCTTCCAGGCCGTGCCGCTGGAGGTAAGCTAGCAAGACCGGCTCGGTATCACCGACCGTAGCCTGACGTTGGATCGTCCGGCGGGTAACCACGTACTGGTCTAGCTGGAGCATCACCAGCGGGCTGAGCTGATGGCGGAGCAAAGCGTTGTTGAAGCGCAGTAGGGCCAGTCGGCGGAACTCGACGTTGCCGGGATCGGCCAGCCGGACCAGTTCTTGGGTGGAGAGCGACTGGAGGTAGCGCTCGATCTCTCGGTCAAAGCTCTGCCGCAGGGGGGCGGGGATGGTGCTCAAGGAAACGTTGGTCAGCCCTTGGTTTTCGAGGTAGATCCGGAGCAGTACTTCCAGCTGGCGCTCGAAGAGGCGTAGGGTCCGGTCCTGGCTAAGCGCCTGGTAGAGCTGGTCGGGCGGCAGCTGGTACAGCTCGGCCGCTGTCTGGGCCCCAAACCGCTCCATTAGCTCGGGCAGGGTGGCGATCGGGGCCGGCGCGGCGTTGACCTTAGCCTCGAGCTGCTGCTGAAGGTTGGTGTCGTCCACGCTGGACACCAACTGGGTAACCCTAATGGCGATGTCGTTCAGCCAACCATCGGCCGGTTTTTCGGCCAGCGCTTGGCTGTAGGCCCGATCTGCCACTCGGGCGGCGAAGCCGGTCAGCCAGCCCTGAAACTCTTCCGTGATGGTGACGGTGGTGGTTTGGGAGTTGAAGAACTGTTGGTCGGCCAGTTCGTTAAACAACCGCTCTACGGTCAGGTGACGCGGCTTGACGGCCAGCTCACCCGCCAGAATGGCTTTGGCCTGGTAGCGGAACTCGATGGCCCTTTGCTCCGGTTCTCGGCCGGCAAATCCCAGCCGTTGGTACAGGCCGTCCAGCACCAGTTCCAGCACCAGCTCGGCAGTTTCGTCCAACGAGAAGGTCTGAACGTCGGTCTGGGGGGCTTGAGGCTGGGCGATTGGCTCCTCGGGCTGTTGGTCGGTTGGTTCGGCGTCACCCCCGCCCTGGCTGTCGGCCCCCGCCCCCGCGCCGGCCCCAGCCCTGTCACCGCTAGGCTCGCCACTCGCAGCCCGACCAGCCGGCTCGTCTACCTGCCCGGTTTGACCAGCCCCTGCTCCTGGTTCAGCTTCAGGCTGGGATCTTTGAAAGGCGGCTCGGGCCAACAACAACAGCCGGCGGATAGTGGCGATCTGAGTAGCTTTGGCCGTCGGCACCTGCCGTTCATCGCCGATGGTGTTCTCCAGTTGGAGGAGGGCGTTTTTTAAGGCTTGCTCACCAGGGTCGTCACTCTGGCTGGACCGCAGGTCGTTGACCAGCTGGGCGTACGGCAGGGAGCGTTCATATAAGTACTCGACAATACTCTCGAGCAGCTGCGACAGGTCCCCGGGAAAGACCCGGTTATCTTGAAGAGGAGTTGCTTCGGCATCGAGCCGTTGGATGTTGTCATGGTTGATGACGACAAACACGGACCCGACCATAGCTCCGTCAATTTCTTGGTCATAGATTTTCTCCGCGTCACCGCCGAAGCCGTTGTTGAGCCGGTCGAGCAGTTCCACGATCTGTTCGAGGGTTAGCGTTTGCCTGATCTGAAACAGCGGCTGGGACTGTGGTTGGTGTGGAGAAAGAGGGCGGGCCGGTTCAGCCATGGTGTGGTTATTATATCGTCCACCAAACAATAGCACGACCGAGTACTTGGGCGGCTGGGGTCGGCAACTACGATTTCAGTTTACTTCTCTCGAGTGCTATAATTTTTTTGTGAACGAGAATCAAGAGCCACCAAGGTCGCACTTGGACCGCATTTCTGAAACAAAAAGAGGACCAGGCCGCCTGCCGGAACTCACACACCTTCAGCAGCAGGATCCTCAATTGTTTACAAGCAGCCCCCCCACCGCTGACCAGTTGCTGGCCATTTTAGAAGACGAACGTACACCAGTTTTAGGCAGAGATGAAATTAAAGTAGCTCGCGACAGAGTTGCCGAGCTCGAAGCCGCCGCCCTAAATGATCCTGAGCTAGCCGAGAAGGTTAAGACTATCTACTCAGCTTTACTTGAACAAGAGCTAAACAGATTGCTGATTGAACAGCAGGACGAGCTTAGAAAAATCGAAAATTACTATGATGGTCGTCGGGAGGACCCAGATGAGGTTAAAAAGGCGCTCAAAAGGATCAGTACAGCCCGTGACAAGGTCCAAAAATTTAGAGTCAGAGTAAGATCGCGCGATCCATATGGACGGCAGGAACAAACAAACAAAATCATATCCAAACTTGATAATTTTCTGGAAAACGAACTGCGGCCGCTCGAAGCCAAAATTAAGAGTGGTACAGCTATTGGTTCTCAACCCGGGTTGCAACCAGAAACTACACCTCTGCCCGTTGATGTTATAGATGACAGCAAAAAATTTAAGGAAGATCTAGAAAAAGAAGTAACAACCTTTGTAGAGTTACAAAGGAATATAGTACGCAATATCTCCTCAGATCTTGATTACGACCCCCGGGAAGGCTCCCCGAGCGACGCTTCCAAGTTTAGAGATAGTTTTAGCTACTTCCAGCTTATATTATTTCCGCACTTTAGAGAGCGAGCTAACACAATTGGGACCGACGAGCTTAAGCTATTCTATGAAATAGAAAAGAGAGTCGCCAACACCAGTCGAGTTACATCTGAAGAAATTGCTGCCAGAATAAAGTTAATAGTTTTTTCTCGTTTGCCCGAGCTGGGTGACTTAGAAAATGAAATCTCTTCTTTGGAAAGTTTACCAGTGAACGGAAAAGCCGGTGATAATCCAACCATCCAACTCGAAACCATTTACACCAGGTTTCAAGCACTGAAATCACAACAAGGATCACCCAACAGTTTGCTAGTTGTTGAAACAACGGGTGATGACAGTCAAGAAGTTCGTGAAGAGATTGAACAACTACTTTCCAAGGCAGAGAGTTTGGTGAAAAATCTAACGCAAGAGTTATATGATTATTACTTTGTCAGTACCCCCCCAAAAATTTCTACAGTTAATCACCTGTGGCAAGAATTAAACAAACCAAGCCCAACTAGCCAGAATGAATTAGCAACTAGAATAAGAGAACTTGAGCATTGGTGGGGCCAGTTTTGGGATGACACAAACAATCAGCCGCGTCCAGATATTGTTCCTGAGTTGGTAGTAGCGGGGAACACGATTTTTCCCGATGGGAACCTCAGCGATCAGATGAACCGTAGTCCAGTTTTACAACAAACTATCCGAAGGTACCAAAGCGCTATCGAGAACTTCTCAAGCTTGGAGTACCAGCTTAAAGCTCAAAGCTTAATTTCGCTGCTAGACACCATTGACCGGCTGAAGTTTACAGGGTCACGGGTGGTAGATAGCACTCAAGTTGGTGAAACCGGCCAACAATTTACCTCCCAAGACCTTAGATCACTAGCTCAAGACTTGGAGAGAGGGAGAACTGCTCACAGGGTTTTGTTAAATGCTATGGGAGCCAAAGGAGATCGGGAGATCAATCGAATTAACAACTCTCTTCAAAAAATTCGCTCCCTAATTCAAGAGATAGAAAACAGACCGGTAGAGCAAATGACGCTCACCGAGATTGCGGACGAATTGATAAGTGGTCGGGCAAAAGCAAACCCTTTTGACTGGCAATATTGGAGGTCAGTTGCTGAAAATACATCAAGATCAAAAGCACTTGTTGACGCATTCCACAACAGAATATTCGACAAAGAGCAAAACCTAAGTGGAGATTATGCAACAGAGCCGGAAAGAATAAAGAAGGAACAAGAGAGACAAACACAACATCACCGAGTCGCTTTAGCAAAGCTCCCACAAACTCTTCAATCGGAAACTGGGAAGGCTTCGGGTAACAGGGACAAGCTGATCGATTCAGTTTACAAACTTATGCAGAGTAATCGAGCCAGCTGGCTGGCCGCCACTACTTATCACAGTGAGCACGGTGAAAATATCAGAAAAGTGTTAAGGTGGGTATACTACACCTCGGCAATTCAGCCTCATGAATCTGGTTACAATCCTTATTTAGCATACAACAGCTTAGCTTCCGAGCAAGGTCAGGACAACCTTGCTCATGCCATAGAAGGCGAATTTCCCCATCTTGATTCCAACTTGGTATCTACGGTGGTAAGTTTATTCTCAAATTTCAGCGTTCTTGACAGCATTCTTCGCGAAGCGAAGCTAAATACCAAAACCACCGGTCACGATCATGCTAGTAAAGTTAATAGAGTGCTTATCCAGAACCCTTTGGCCGCTTACATTCATGAAGCCTACAGGTATGGTGGTAATAAAAAAGACTGGTCGGCTTGGTGGCTAGCTTATTTAGGTGAACTGCCTCCTGGTTATGGTCCGTATAAAGAAGATGGCGGCGTGGTTCTAAACCAACAGGGCACACCGATACAAGTCGGAGAACAGCCAGTTGACCAATCAGCAGACATTAACGAGATTAGGGAGCTGATATTGTTATTCGAAAATTGTTTTTATGACACTTCGGAGTTCGAAGGCAAAATTTACTCAACAGCTGAACTAAACCGGAGTAATCCCGACAACCGCATGCGGCATGTTTTCCCCGACACATTTGATATGCTGATGCTAGGAGAAAGAGAGACGTTAGTGGTGCCTGATGCTGCCAACGAAAGATGGAATGTTGTTAACCACGAAGGCAAGACGGTAATTTATGTTAAACGGGGCGAGATCTTTGATGCCGTAACTAGCCAATTGCTCGCCACGATACAAGGCGACCAGGTTATTGACACTAACGGCACCTCGCTTGGGCATATTAAAAAAGTAAAAATTAAGAATGTATCACTGGAATTCGATGTACCGAATAATTTTGAACTATACGAAGCAGCTGAAACAGGGGGTGAGAATGGTGAGGCAGGATGGAAGAAGCTGCTCACCTTTGACTTTCAAGAGTTGTCTGGTCTAACCGCAGAAGTAATTATGGGTTCTGTCGAACAAGGCAAGCCTGGACTGCTCAATCAATGGCTAAGAACTGCTGGCCAAGTGAAAATGTTTCCGGGCAATCCTCTCAGAAAAGCTATTGAACCAATGCTAACCCGCTTCATTTTTCGATTATTTTCCAACTTTCAGTCAACTGATCCTAGGGAAAGGAAAAATCTATATACCGATATAGTAAGAGAACTGGAAAACTCAATAGAGTCAGGGGGTTTGGCTTCTTATAATCAGGAAGTGAGAACTGTAATTAAGAAACTAGAAGGTGATCGGCGATATAAAGGTATGTCGTCCAATTTGCGACCATGGAACGAGTCTGGTGAGCGGCAAAAGGCCCGCATTAAGTATATGGAGATTTATTGGAGACATACGCATCCAGACGGCCCAAACCCTCCAAAACCGCTTGAACGGTTCGCGACGGTTCGCGATTTAACACCAGAGGAGAATCGTTATTTACGAATTCTCAATGGAAGTGAACCGGTACCAAAACCAGTCAACAGAAGCGGTGACTTTTTCAAACCTAAAGATGAAACTAAGTAGTAGCAATCGCCCAATTAGCTCCCTTGTCCACTCGAAGTTCCACCTGACCCGCCGCCGCTGCTACCAGAACTACCACCTTTCTCCTTCAACTGGAGTTCTCTAATAACTTTAAATATATTGTTTGCGTCCAGAAACCGCTCGTCCTTGATGTCATCAATATATCTGCGAGCGCTCTGACCAATGCTCAAACCTCGCTGGGCGCTGGGGAGAAATCCGACTGTTTTGGTACCGGCGCTATCAGAAATTTCTTTCTTTAACAATCCTCGGAAGTATGGTTCCGGATCTCTTAGTGGTGATACCCCGGCCCTTCGGTTGGCAAGAATGCCTCTAGTTAATCCAATCGCTCCGCCTCCGGCAACTCCACCAAGTGCGATCCCCAAGTCGGCGCCTTTAGCAAATCTTCCTCCTCCTGCTCGCAGCAGACCCGCAAAGGCACTTTCAGTCGCGCCCAGGGACTTCTTGACCTGAGTGACAAACTCGGGCAGGGCAAAAATCAGTGCCAAGCCCGCCAACAGCGGGACCACACTGGCGGTGCCGCTGCCAACTAGGTAGGGTGGTACAAAGCCACCGCCATTGGAATCCCTGGTACTGACGACTATAAAATCAAACACAATCAGCAGTCCCAAGATAGCCGGAAAGACTGCCAGGTTAGCAAACAGGTTGCGCAGCCAAGTGGCAAAAGCGTTTTGGCCTGGAACTGCGCCAATCATCAGCATGATGGGCGCGAACACAATGGTGAGGATAATTTCGAGATAAATGCGGAGCAGATTAAAAAAAAGTCGGAAGACATTGAATATGATGACGATCACGATGATCAGACCTCCAGTCAATCCGGCAAAAAGTCCAATGCCGTCTCCGACTATCCCCAAACCGATGGTGCTTTCGACGAAAGAACCGATGGCGTTCGCTCCTTGACCAACGATGTCACTTTTAAACAGAATATAGCTTCCTAGCTGTAGCGCGCTTCGGTTGACCAAGTCGGTTGCGCCGAACAAGGCGCCCATCCCAAACATCACTAAAAACATCAGATCGATCAGCAAGCCGGCGATAGCGTACGAAAAAGTGACGGTCACCAAGGCAATAATGACGCTGGGAATGGCTTGTTGGGCAGTGACCGCGGTCTGGCCAACTTTTTGGCGAAACATGATCATGAAGCCGATCGCTACCATGACGATGATGAAAAAGAGGTAGGCGATGTTGCGGAAAATTTTCCAGATATCGAGGATAGGGGTCAGTACCGAGAAGCCGATGCCCTGGGCGTACGCCGGTTGGGCCAGGCCGATGTTGAGGCTGTCCATCACGTCGGCTACGTAGGTAGAGGTGCTAGCTGGTTGATTGGCGTACATGCCGCCGATCAGCAAGCTCAGCTGGCCGAGTACGCCGTTATCGCTGGAGAGATTGCCGTTGGAATCGGTGGTGACGATACCCAAACAACTCGCGCAGAGGCCTTTGGCGATCCCGAGCTGGAAAGCATCAAACAAACCGTCTGAGCCGAACTTCCACAAGTCTGGCTGGTCTGGCGCCGCTTGGGACTGGTTGTAGTCCTGAACTTGCTTGATCACGGCTCGGTCACTGGCCGAGATGCCACACACACCGGGCCCGCCGCCCGGGCTGGGGAAGCAGCGAGTGCCGGCTGGACATTGACTGGAGCTGGTGCAAGTGTTGCCGGTGGTGATGACCGGCTCGCTGACGTTGCCGGAGTTTCCGCGGGGAGGGTTTTGGCCGATGGGGATGCGTCCGCTGTCGGTGCTCTGGGCATGCGCCGCAGTCGCGGCCATCAATAGGCCAACAACTACAACAATCCCGGTCAGGAGCGGGCGGACTTTCACTCAGGCTATTGTAGCGTTGTGGCCAGAGAAGTGCAATTTGTGTCCAGGCGGAGAGCCCGGGACAATAAGCGCGGCAGGACAACTGCTTGCCAACACCCGGCCCAGCCGGTATAAAGAGAGTACCTTTCTTCATCGGGAGAGGTAGGGCGCGCGGCCACCGGCCGCCACCGGCCGCACCGTGTTGGCGGCGCTAGCGCTGGCCGCCCCTACTTGTCGCCCCCGCCCCGACACTTTCCTGCCTTTGCTCTAGCAAGCACGCCATAGACAGACAATAATGCTCAACCCGGACACCGTCGCCCAACTGGCCAAGCAGATGGCCGATGCCGGCACGGTAATGGTGGTCCTGCGTTCCCGGCCCAGCCTTGACCAGACAGCCGCCGCTACTGCCCTGCGCCTGAGCTTGACCGCCAGCGATCGCCAGGCAGACTTGGTGGCACCGGAACCGCTGGTATCGGAAACGGCTGACGACTTAATCGGCATCGACCAAGTCAAGACTGAGCTGGGCAACAAGCACCTGTCGATCAGTTTTGAGTACGACGAACAAGCCGTCGACAAGGTCAGCTACCACATTGATGAGGACGAGCAGCGCTTCTACTTGCTGATCAAGCCTCGCCGGGGCCATCGGCCGCTCGACGCCTCGAAAGTCAGCTTTGCTTACACCGGTGCCGAGGCGGACCTGGTGTTTTTGGTGGGTGTCCACTCGCTGGAGTCGCTCGGCCAGCTCTACATCGAGTATCAGGATTTTTTTACCCAGACTACTAGCGTGGTACTGCACAGGTTTGAGCCGGAGATTGGCCAGTACAAGTTTGACTCTTCGGGCATGTCGAGCTTGAGCGAGCTGACCCTGCGCTTGCTGGAAAGCTTGGAACTGCCGATTGATAGCCAGGTGGCCACCAACTTGCTGGCGGGGGTTGAGGACAGTACCGACGGCTTCCGCTCGGCCACCGCCACCGCTGAGACGTTCGAGTGCGTGGCCCGACTAATGCGCTACGGGGCCAGACGGCTGCCACGCCGCGCCACTCCCAGTGTTGATCAAACGGAGCGGACTGCTAGTCGGCTTGATGGACCAGCCGCTTACCCGGGCATTCGGTTGGCAGGGCCCAGCGGGCCCTTGGCTGAGCAACTCCGCTCCCAGGCCCAGTTGAGCGGCTCACTGGCGGACAAGATGCGCCGGCCTGGCCAGGCCGGCCAGCAAGATCAGCCTGGTCAAGCCGGCCAGCAAGATCAGCTCAGTCAGCCTGGCCAGCAGGGTCAGTTTGGTCAGTCCGGAGAGCTGGATTTCTCGAGGTCAAATGACCGGTCAGACCAAACTGTCCACCTAGGATCGGCTAAGAGTGCAGATAAAAGTTCAGCCGAGACTACGGACAACCGCTCGCCAAGCAGGAGTTTACAGAGAAGTTCGAGCAAAAGGACGAATAGAAATTCCGGCAGAAATGCAGGTGGGCGGTCTGGCGGGTCAGCCAACAGATTTGGAAAAGGGGAAGCACGGTCAGGCCCAGATCCGCGCCATCGCCAAAAACGATCGGGGCCGGTTCGGAAAGCTGTCGCCGGCGGCTAGAACCAGTTTCTTGAACCCTGAAGACAGTCTTTCCCCCCCGACTTTCGCGAATTAGTAACCGCTTAATTTGCTATTTGCTGACTGTCCCCTAGGGAACAATTTTTTTGGGGTGTTTTTTTGGCGCACATTTTCCGTGGGCCATTAGTGGGCCATTAGTGTGCCGAAAGTGGGCCTTTTTGGCCCACGCGCTTTAACCCAGTTTTTTTAGATATACCAAGAAAATATTGCCAACTGGAAAAACATCTTTAGTGAGCACACTTGGCTTGTCCTCAGCCTGGAAAGAAACGTAAAAATCAAAAGAGCGAAAGTCAGGCCAAAAACGATCGGCACCGGTTCAGAAAACTACTTGGTGATTTGGCACGCCTGGGCGGCCGACCACGGCTTCCAGCTGCCGGCTTGGGAGCGCAGCTCCACAGCTTGTGAGATGTTGTTGTCGGCGTCCAGGAAGTGGGCTCGGCAATCTTGAAGCGCTTGGGGATTGATCACTTGGCACGGCAGAACGAACGGATCGTAGTTGGGGTCAGACTGAGGCCGGCCGCGGCCGTCGGCAAAGATATCAACTTCACCCCCAGTGGTGAACCGCCGGCAGCGGCCCGGTACCAGTAAGTTGTACTGGAACAGTCCCACGCTGTAGTCCACGCTGCCGCCGGCGCTCAGGCAAGTGTCGTTCAGGGCCAGTGGATTACTGCCGCTCTCGCGGTTGCAGATCTGAGAGGCTTGGCGGGCCAGTTCCTCACTGCCGAAAAACCGGTGCAAGTTATCAACTGAACACGGGCCGGTACCCAGCTGACAACTGCCGCCAAAGCTGGTCAGCTGGCGTCCCCGCTGGCCGCCCGGCAGTTGCTGGTCGCCGCACCGGCCCAGCAGAAAGTCCTCGGTAGTCTGGCACGAGCTCAAGAACCGGTGAAAACCACTGTTGATGCCGTGGAGTGATTTCTGGATCTCGACCATCCAGTGGCCCAGCACCGCTCCCAGAATCCGCGGAGCCTCCTGAGGCTGTTGTTGGATAGCGGGGTTGATCTGGCCACCGCAGCCGTCAGGCAGCCGGCCCAGCTCGTCGAGCACGCACAATTCGCCGGCCGGGTTGGTCCGCCGCCGGTAAGTAAAGCCCCGACTGCCGGTCTCGCGGAACTCGCTAAAGGTGTCGTTGACTCGCAAGTAGCGCGGCAGTTCGGCGGTGCCCTCGATGGCCTGGGCCGTCTGGATAGTGTCCAGCGTGAAGAACACTCCTGCCAAGGTATTCTGGATGTCCTCGAGTTCGACGCCTTGAGGCGTGATTAGGTAGCTCTCGATTGATGTTTTGGCCCCGGGCTGGCCACCGTCGTAAGGCGCTTGCCACAACAGGTTGCTTAAAAAATCGTACGGCAGCTGGTTGGGAACGTTTTGACTGATACTGTCGTCAGCCAGGGACTCGATGGTCCGGGCGTTGTCATGACTGGTCTCGGCCCCCGCCCGGACTTGGCCGGAACTGCCGATGGTGTTGGTCGGTTCGAATGGCAGCTCCTCGGCCGAAAAGTTACACTCCTGGCCGTGGGTGTTAATTAGGTCGGTCAGCGCCAGCACGATCGGGTTGTCGGTGGTACACGGCTCGGCACCATTACAAGTGATGATCGGGCCGCTGGTGTCGGTCAGCAGCTGCTGGAACTGCTGACGCTGATCAGTGACCTGACGACGGAACTGCTGGTTTTGCTGTTGAGTGCGCAGGACGTCGCGGGTCAGGTCCAGGCCGTCTTGGTAGTAGATGTTGGCCGGGTCATTTTCATCCAGTTGCGCAAAGTAGTTTTTATTGGTACCCACGTCGGGGAGGCGAAAGACGATCACCCGGACCTGCTCGTCGGGCTGGGGCGGGTCTTGGGGATCGGCGGCCTCAAGAAAGTTAAACGAGATACTGGGATTACCCGGCGACTGCTGGGTTTCTTCCAGCTTGGTGCTGACCACTAAAAATCCCAGCCGGTAAGCTTGGTTAAGATAATAGGGCACGTTGAGAATGGCGTCGCGGTCAAGGGGATCTGCTTTGTCAAGATTGGAGCACTTAACAGCGTCCAGCTTGGCGATGGCGTCGCGGTAAGTGGCTCGCTGGCCTAGGCCGGGCACCGGCTGATCGTAGAGCGGACAGGTTTGGGGAAACTCCAAGGTGTTGCACATCCTGTCCACCGTTTGGAGTATGTCTTTGGACTGGCGGCACTGTTGTTCCAGTGTCAGTAGTGAGTAGATCGGCGCCGAGCGCAGGCTTTGGTTGGCTTGGTCCGCGCCGCCGGTCGGGCCGCTGGTGTCTCGGAAGCCAAAAAAGTTCTCGATGGAGTCAAACAGACCGCCGCCCGATCCTGAGGACCCTTGGCGGAACAGAGGAATAGTCACTTGGGAAAAGTCAAAGACCTGCTCTGCCTCGAGCTCGAGCTGGATGGGGTTGGGCAAGCCGCTGCTGATGTTGTTGGGAATGTCGCTCGTGTCGCCCTCGATCACGAACTCCGGCACAAAGCTGGGAGCGCTGCACTGAACCTGATAACCTTGGGCCGCCAGGTCTTGGCGGATCAGCTGGCGGCGCTGGGGGTTGGGGATTGGTTGGCTGCTGGGCGGCGCCAGTCCCGCGATGGGGTAGAGAAAGTAGTCACTTTGCGGTCCTTGGCAAACGTTGAACACAAACTCGGGGTCATTGCAGGCGGTCTGGAGAGCATGGCGACAAGCAAAGCTCCAGAAAGGTCGGGCGTCGCGAAACTCGCTATTGAGACCCAGCGAGTTAAAGACCAGCAGGGTTTTTAAGTTTGGCAAGCTGGCCGCCTGGGGAACGACCTGCAGGTACTCTCGCAGCAGCTCCTCAAACCGGCCGCTGTTCCCCTGGGCCAGCGGCCCCGACTCGGTGATGTAGATAGGTTGGCCGTCGGCCAGCGCCGCGAACTGCCGCAGATGATCGAGCGCCGCCTGAGCGGTAGGGAAGGCCGGCAGGACGTAGAGCGGCAGGGACACGCCGGCAATGCCCGGTACTTGGGCTAATCGCCCCACCCACTCGGCGGGGGGAGGGATGTTAGGCTCCTGAACTTGGCTAACGTCGCAGTAGTGGTCAACTTGGCCGGTGATGAAGGTGATGTGGCCGTCGCCGTTGGTGGTGACGCCGTTGATGACGTCGCCCATAAACTTGAGCTCGGCGTCGATACCGCCACCGCTCAGCACGCTGGCCTCGGCACAGTTAACTTCGTTGCGGCCGGCCATGGCGGTGAAGGCCGCGCTATCGGTCCGCCGCGAGATTTCGTCGAGCAGCTGGGCGTACTCGGCTGCCTCGGGCCCAGCTTGCTTGGTGCCGGCGCCCACCCGAATAATGATGTTGCCACCGCTGGAAATAGCTTTGACCACCCCGTCAATGTCAGCCGAGCTGACCAGCAGCGCCAGCGTGTAGTCGGTCTCGGTGAAGTCGCCGCCGGCCAGGAACGGTGCGGCGGTGTTGTTGCCCACATTAACGTCACAACTGCCACCTTGAGCATGGGCCGGTGGGACGAGTTGGAGGGGCTGGGGCTGGGTTGGGCTCTGGACTGGGGCCGAGGTGGAGACGGCGCCGGTCAGTCTGACTGCTTGCCGCGTCAACACCCAACCGAACGTTATCAGCGCCAGTCCCAGCGCCATGGCAAATTTTGTCACTCTTTATTATAGCCTGGGATAGCCAAACCTCGACCCTCGGGTGAAGTCCGGCGACAGTCCGGCGACAGTCCGGCAGAAGTCCGGCAACAGGGACCGACCAAACCGAAGCCAGGCAGTGATGGCTGGTGATTTAAGGATTAGGGAAGTTGGGGACCTGAAAGTTCCCCAACTCCTGGATGCCGGTAAACTCGATAATCAGTCGCAGTACCACGAACGCCGACAGCGCCACGATGATACCGACAATCGAGTAGGTGACGATCTTGCGGGCCTCCTCGGTACTCTTGGCCTGACCGCCGGACAGCATCAGCTTGAAAGAGCCGTAAATCAACATCACCAGCGCCACCAGCCCGATCAGGGTGATGGCTACCGACAGCACGTTGGCCAGCAAGCACTCAAAGCCTTGGATAGTGGCCACGTCACTGGCGTCAGGCCCGTTTTGACTGCTGTAGTCCTGGCCCACGCAGTTGGTGCCCAGCCAGGCTTGGGGACTAAACTGGGCGTGAGCAGTGGTAGCCGAGCCGCCTAAGACCAGTCCGGCCATCACAACCGCTGGTCCCAGCCGAGAGAGAAAACGTTTACTCATTGTTAGCTGACTGAGTGGCCGGCGGCGCCGCTGGGCTGTCGGCCGGTTCTTCGACCTCCAGCATCCTGGCTTGGCCGCCTCTAATAGTTCCTAAGTTGCGGAAGACGTCGTTGAGATCGCTAAACCCTAGGAAATTTAACAACAGGATCAGGATAGCATACGAGGCTGCCACGATGATCAGGCCGACCACCGCGTTGATGAGCTTACCGCGGGCCGCCTCGGTCTTGCCCTTGTCACCACCGGAAGTGATCCATTCCAGGCCCGCCCTGATCAGGAACAACAAGACCAGCAGGGAGGCGATGGCCAGTACCGCCGTCAACAGGGAGTTAATGAACGAGCCGATGTCGGTAGCAAAGCCGGCTGGGACTCTCAGCGAGATATTGCTTAACATTTGACCGGATGGCGTGCCGTTGCCGGCAGTGGTGCTGGTGGTTAACTGGAGGATGCCGTTCTGATGGCTGGTCTGGACTTGGTCGCCGCCGGCCAAGCTGTGGTCCGGTGCCGCCAGCGCCACGGCCAAGCTGATGGACAGGACTGCTAAAACTGCTAAAGCAAAGCGCATGGCGCTATTATAGCAATGTGTTAAGTGTGGCGATGAAGGCTAGAATACGGAAAACGAGAACCCAACAAAGCGGAAGCTATGGTTGGTTGAGATAAAATGGCGCTGACCTTCCGCCTGCGCCACCGCCAGTAGTTCTATCTTCATTAATGAACCGAATGTTCTGGAAGACGTTGTCACTACCGGTCACTCCACCACTAAACCCTAGGAAGTTGAGTACCAGGGTGAGCACCGCAAAAGCGGCCGCCAGAATGATCAAACCGATCACCGCCGCTGTAATCTTATTGCGGGCGTTCTCGGTCTTGCCCTTGTCACCGCCGGAAGTGATCCACTCGATACCTCCCCAGATAAGGTAAAGGAACACCAGCAGGGCCGCGATCACCATCACAAAGCTCAACACCGCTTGGATCAGCACACCGATGTCGGTGGCAAAGCCCTGGCTTGGCTCAATGGTGATGTTCCTAATGTTGCGTCCTTGGGCAAACACGGCTCCGGCCAACAACGGCAACGCGGAAACGGCCGCGCCGGCCGCTGTGCCTACTTTAAGAAAGGTACGGTTCATGCATCCCTTTTTTTGCTAAGTATTTATCCGGCCTCATTAATGAACCGAATGTTCTGGAAGACGTTGTCACTACCGGTCACTCCACCACTAAACCCTAGGAAGTTGAGTACCAGGGTGAGCACCGCAAAAGCGGCCGCCAGAATGATCAAACCGATCACCGCCGCTGTAATCTTACCGCGGGCGTTCTCGGTCTTGCCCTTGTCACCGCCGGAAGTGATCCACTCGATACCTCCCCAGATAAGGTAAAGGAACACCAGCAGGGCCGCGATCACCATCACAAAGCTCAACACCGCTTCGATCAGCGTACCGATGTCCTTGGCAAAGCCCTGACTGGGCTCAATAGTAACACTTCTGATGTTGCGGGTCGGGGCTTGTGCCAAGGCCGTCCCTGCCAATAATGGAAACGCCGCGACCGCGCCGCTGGCGGCAATACTGGCTTTTAAGAGAGTGTCTTTCATGTGACTCCTTCTGTGCTGAAGATAAGCTATGGTGTAATTATTACTGTGTATCAGTCCTATTTTAACTGTAAAGTATTTTTTATCAAGTTGTCTAGAGGAAGTTGGTTCGGGCGCGGCTCAATCGACAATTAAACTACGTTAATACTGTCAATTCCTAGGAACTGGAGAATTGCTACGTAAAAGGCGAAGACCGAGGCTAGGATCAGCAGGCCGATCAGCGACTGGGTGAGGCGGTCGCGGGCCGACTTAACCTTGCCGCTGTCACCGCTGGAGCTGATCCAGTCGAACCCGGCCCACAGCAGGTAGAGCAGCACCAGCAGAGTGGCGATCAGCATCACGGCACCGACAATTGAGCTCAGGTAGTTGCCAAAGCCTTCACCAGGGGCAGTGTCGGCTTCGGGAACGCCCGGCAGTGCTTGCTGTTGGGCTTGGTCTTTTAGGTCGATGATAACTTGGGAGAGGGTGACAGGCATGGGTGGGTTGAGGTTGTTAGTTATGGTCCTGGCACCGGCAGACTACTTGGTGTGGAAGCAGGCGTGGCCCCTTGGCCTAGAAAGTTGAGCTGGAGGATCTGGAAACTATCGCCAAAAAACAAACCGGAGATAAAGTCAAGGATCACGAACGAGCCTACCAGGATCAACAAGCCCAGCACCGACTGAACAATTTTATTTCGGGCCGAGCTAATTTTGGAAGCATCGCCGCCGGCGGTGATCCAGTCGAATGCTCCCCACAGAAAAAAGACGATCACGATTAAGCCTCCCAAGGTGACGGCGGCCCGCCAAATCCGTACGAAAAAGGTAGCAAAAACTAGGGCGGCGGCCGGACCGCTGTCGGCTGCGCCACCGGTGGTGCCCAAGCTGCCGATCGCCGGATTGGTGATCTGGGCGTGAACACTGGCGGCTGAGAAACCGGCCATCGCCATCAGGCTGACTAACAGTCCTAGGATAGGGGTGGTCTTGGAGGTATTTATTGGCAACATATGCTTTTGTTATGGTTGGCCCTGGTCGATCGGCGCCGTGACTTGCTCCAAATTAGCTTGCAGGTTCAAGATATCCAGCCCCACCACAGCGCCAATTAGCCCCACCACCGAGAAGGCCGCCACCACGATGATCAGGCCCACCACTGCGTTGACCATCTGGTCCCGAGCTTTCTGGATTTTACCGCTGTCGCCGCCGGCCGTCAGCCAGCCAAATGCGCCGATCAAAAAATAGACGATCAACAATATGCCCGCCAGGATGGTGGCAAAACCCAGGATCCGCGACACGATTATCTCGCCGCTGGAGAAAGCGGCACTGGGGTTAGAAATCAGCTCTTCGGGAGAGCTGCCGGTAAAATTCTCCGAATTGGGAAATGGCTTGAGGCCGCTGCCGAACTGGCTGCTGATGAGCAGGTTGAAGATGAGAGCGGAGTTGATCATGGTTAAATTGGTGTAGGCGTACTTGTCGGCGTAGGCAGTACCGGCTGGAGTACAAAACCGGGGTTGCCAAAAATAATGGCGCTGCCGATGGCAATTATAGTGTGCGCCGAGACAATGATCACCAGGCCGATGACGCTCATGGTAATCCGGTCGCGGGCGCGCTGCTGGGCGCTGCTGTCGCCGGCACCAACGATGTAGTCGTAGCCAGCCAGCACTATGTTAACGAACACCCAGACACCGGCGGCGATGGTGGCAGTCTGGATCAGCACCGACACAAAAAATAGCAGACCAATCGACCCGCCGGATGCCTGATCAAACCTATCCACTCCCGGAGGAGTGCTAACAGTGCCGAACAGTTGTTGGGCCGGGTTACCGGCCAGCAGGGAGGGGAGAGTGATTAAAGTGGAAAAGGTGGAAAGACCGGCTAAAAACGTCATCGTATCAAGTAATTATACCAAGTTTTAGAACGGAAAATCTGTCTGGGTGATGATACCGATGATCCGTACGATCCAGAACGCGGAGAACAAGATCGCCATGCCGACAATAGCCGTCTGCAGAATTTGCAGGGCTTCGTCGCGTCCCTTGGTACCTCCGCCGATAAACTTGAAACCGGCGAAGATGATCGTCAAAAACAGGACGATGCCGGCCAGCGGGAACAAAGTGCCGATCACCGGGTTGAGCAGATCGGCCGGGGTAGAGAACTGCGACTTGACCGGTTCTTCACCAACGCCCAGCGTAAAACACTCGCCTAAGTTGACGCCGCCGTCTACGCCGGGACGACAGGGCTCTGGTTGACTGGATTGAGCGAGGGCCGACGGCACGATCTCGAGGGGCATATGAAGTACAATTATAGAGACATCTGGACGATAGCGAAATATGGAATCAGCTGTTCAACCAACATCTCAACCAGTTTTTCCAGCAGCTTCTCAGTTGGCCCCTCAACCAGCCCCAGCAACGTCGCTGACGTTCATCAAGTTGGGCGGATCGGTCATCACCGACAAAACTAAGCCGCAGACTCTGCGCGGCCAAGTAATGGCGCGGCTGGTGGGTGAGATCGCCGCCGCTCATCGCCAGACCGGTCAGCGCTACCTGATCGGCCACGGCGCCGGCAGTTATGGTCACGTTTCCGCGGCCAAGTACGGCACCAAACAAGGTTTGACGGACCAAAACAGCGTGCTGGGGATGGCGACTGTCCAAGACGAGGTCGCTCAGCTCAACAGAGCGGTTGTCGGGGAGTTTCTTGCCCGGCGGCTGCCGGCAGTGACACTGGCCGTCAGTAACATGTTGGTCACCAGGGCCGGCCGAGCAGCCCAGGCCGCCGACATCAACCTGGCTGTCCTCGAGCAGTACTTAGCTTGGGGACTGTGGCCGATCACTCACGGCGACGTGATTGCCGACCGCGCCCAAGGCAGCACTATTTGGTCAACCGAGCAGATCCTGGACTTGCTGGCCCGCCGGCTTCCTCGGCTGGGCTATCCGGTAGAGAGGGTCATCCACGTCACCGACGTAGCCGGAGTAGTAATAGATGGGCGGGTCGTGCCCGAGATCACCCCTGAACAGTGGCCTCGGCTCAGCCGGTCTGCCCAGCTAAAAGCTCCTCGGGGGACAGACGTCACCGGCGGCATCCGCCACAAAGTAGAGGCCGCGCTGGAGCTGGCCGGGTTGGGCATCGAGTCGGTCATTCTCTCTGGTTTGAAGTCCGGCACCCTCAAACGCTGTTTGCTTGGTCAAGAGGTGACCAAGACCGTCATCGCCGCTAACTTGGTATAATTCACTTTCTCGAACTTATGTCTGATGCTGTGGCCAAGCCCGCCGTTCCCCGCCACCTGGCAATTATTTGTGACGGCAATCGCCGCTGGGCGCGCTCTCAAGGATGGAACCCGTTTCGCGGTCACCAGCACGCCGTCGATCACGTCATCGAACAGCTGATCGACACCGCCATCGAGCTTGAGATCGAGTACCTGACGTTTTGGGTGTTCAGCACCCACAACTGGCAGCGCAGTCGCTCCGAAGTGCGCGGCTTGATGGACCTGTTCCGGCAGTACTTTGACGAACAGCTGGAGCGCAACCACCAAAAGAGCGTCCGAGTCCGGATGATCGGTAACTTGAGCGGTTTGCCCGAGGACATTCAGGAGAGGGTTCGGCGCGGCCAGGCCAAGACTAAGGACAACACTGGGCTGACGGTAACTTTGGCCATGAACTACGGCGGTCGTGACGAGCTGATCCGAGCAATCAAGCGGCTGGATGAGCGAGCCAAGGCTGGAGAGTTCTCAGTGGACCAGCTAACTGAAGACAACTTTGGTCAGTTTCTTGATACCGCCGGCATGCCCGATCCCGATTTTGTGGTCCGCACCAGCGGCGAGCAGCGCCTATCCGGCTACCTGTTGTGGCAAATTGAGTACGCCGAGCTGTACTTTCCCGAGTTTCACTTCCCCGAGTTTACGCCGGAGCGGTTTAGGGAGGCTGTTGCTGAGTACGGCCGCCGCCAGCGTCGCTTTGGTAAGTGACTGATTGGGGGGGGAGTTGGCTGGATTCTCCCTCCACCGTCGGCTGTCAACTGAATGCAGCCTCCGCCGATCTGACTGCCAACCCGCCTTACAAAATCGAGATCCCGAAGACTTGGGACACGATCTGAATAATCCAGATACTGCTGAACAGCAGAATGAAGCCGATGATGCCGGCGGTGATGCGTTGCCGGCCGGCGTCGATCGATTTTTGGGTAGCCGACTGCGACAAGATCTCGAACCCGCCCCAGAGGACGGTGACCAGCAGGATCAGTCCCGCCAGCGGAAAGGCGAATGTTAGCACCCGGGAGATGATGCCGCCGGGTTTCCGCAAATCATCGTCAACACCCTGGGATCGTTTTAATGGATTGAGCTGGTCAAGGATGGCGGTCGTTACCCCTTTTTTCTCGTCAAACTCGAAACCAGGTTGGCCCTGAGGGCATCCCAGCGGAGCTTCGCCTTTCAAATTAGGACAAGCGTCCAGGCTATTGATAACTCCATCTCCGTCAGCGTCACCACCCGGGGGTAAGTTGGGATTGGGAACAACAGGGTTAGGACAGCCATCGTTTTCTGCCGGGCCAGCCGCGTTAGGACAGCGGTCTTCATCTTCAGGCACACCGTCGTTATCCTTATCCACATTTGGGAGAACTTCAACAGCAAAACTACAGGTGTAGTTTTGCACACCATTGTCAAAAAAGATTTCGCCCCATACCGGACCAGTTTGTCTTTCAGAGGCAGCTAAGTTAAGTATTGGAGGTTGATTGCCACAGAGATTTGGATCATGAGCAACAATTGGCCTACAGTCAAGTTGTTCAGTCGAGTCTTGAATTGAAACCCTTACAAGGCTGTCCTCAATATTAAAATTTCCCACTATTTGGAATACTTCACCTTCAACCACAGGATCTTGAATGAAGTATTGAGTGCCGGCAGGAAGTGATAAACTTCTGCAGTCAAGAGGTTGTCTTTGAGCCAATACTAAGTTTGGTGTGACGAGGCTAAACAACGCTACCAATACAGCGACCAGCAAGAAAAGACTCGCAAATTGTACGCACATTCGTTTCATATAGTTACTCGCCCCCAAATCCCGGTATCTTCAAAATGTCGACACCAATAAACTGTAGTATCGCCACCGAGAAAATGATAAACAGCAACCCGATGATAGCTGAGGACGCAAGCTCTCGGGCGTCGCTGGTCCGTTTGGGATCGCCCTGAGAAGTGGTGAACATAAATCCTGAGGCGATAATTAACACAAAAGCAACCCCTCCTCCCAGGCTTAGACCGATAGTCAGTAGGCTATTGACTAGTCCAGTTGGCCGAGTTTCAATGCAGCCAAACCCAGTCCAAATTCGCTGTCTGTCTCGTTGTGTTGAGGAAGACTCAAGTCCGGAACAAGCCAGGCAAGCTTCTCTGAGATCGGGGTTAGGGACCTGCGAGCAGAGTTTGAATGGCTCGGTCTCAGGTTGAGCACCAGGAGTTAAATCAGAACAATTTGCGCTTTGTGAACAGTCCCAAACAGGGTAGTTGCTTACAGAACTAGGTTCACACTGTGTTGGTATGTCTCCTACGCTGCATTGGGCGGATAGTTGGTCATTAAAAAAAGCACAAAACGGCTGTTGTCCTAAATTAGTCACAACACAGTAGCTGGGAAAGTTACTGTCATCAAAATTATTACACTCTGACGAATCCCTGCACGCCCTATCACGTACTGTTGAAGCACTTGGATTAATAGACTCTTTAGCTAAAAGACAACGATACTCATTACCGTCTTTAGTAATTCGACATGTCAATTCACCAATACTAGGGGAAGATGAGCAAGTAGTATTGGAGAAGGGGCCGTTGTTAGTATTACCGCAAATCTCACCCCATTGTTTAGTAACAACTTCATCATCATCAATGCAGTCGAAGCTACATTCCCCTCCGGGAATACAACCATTGGTTACGTTACTTCGGCTGGGAATGCATTTCTCAGGGATTGGTGAGTATCCAGCTTCACAATTTGTTGCGTTTTCGTCTATTACTACTACCCCGCTATGAGAAATAATACAAGTAAAGCTGCCTTGAGCTAGAGATTCGTTTGGAACTAGAAATAAAAACCATGCCGTTAGAACAAAACCTGCGACTATCGGTACGAATTTATTGATATTCATACATTGTTATAGCTCAATCTCAAAATTAAATTGTTAGAAAACAGCGTTTCAGCTTACCAAGGTGTTATAGCAAGTTTGTCTTAAGATCTGAGCTATTTCCTACTCGCCTTTAAATAATTTCTTCACATTACTTGCGAAGCGACGAGGTATGCCATCTGTTGCTATCTCCGACACAGACTTGTGAATTACAGTGTTTAACTCTGAGGCTCTAATAAATGGGTTAACTGATTGGTTGTTAGCATTGCCTTCTGTCTGTCGATTTCCGACTAGGTCAAGATTTTCTTTATTTTGATTGTTAGATAATACAGGAATTATTTCACCACTGTTGTTTTCGTCACTTTCGTTATATGGAGCGGCCCGTTGAGGTGATGTCGCTGGCTGGTTTTCGTTTTCATCTGCTTCATCATTCTCTTCCTCAGGCACCATTTGGTTAGAACCACTGATCGCCGTATCGATCTCAGTACGTGTAGATTCCAAATCTTGGATAATAGAAGCAATTTCTGCGTGATCAATAGCTATTATTTCTCTAACGACCCTGTTTTGTTCCCACTCTTTAAGAAACGAGTCTAGTTTATCTATCCAGTCATTCAGCTCTCTCCTCTCTATTTCTAGCCGGTTTAGAAAGATCTTTTTTAGTTGGGGATCAGATATCTTGTCTAGGGTTTGAAGGATAAAGTCTGCTAACTTGGGAGAAGTGGTAACGGCATCTAACAGTGGAGCCAAAGCCGCAAAGAACCTCCCTACCTCTTCTGTTGCTAAGCTGTCAGCGACTTCTTTCTCCACGGGGTAGAGAGACGAAGAAGGATCCGGACCGTATGGATCTTTATCAGGCTCTGGCTTTGTAGTTGGTTTTGCGGATTCAGAAGTAGCTTTCTGATCCTGATCTGGTTGGTTTACCTCTTCTTGAGAAGCGTCGGGTTGAGAAGTAGAGACTTCTTGAGGCGATGGTTCCAGCGCTGGTTGCGGTTGAGCTGCTTCTTCCATTGTTGGCTCGGGCTCAGCGAGTAGGGGTGGAGGTTGGTCAGTAAGGTTTGATGGGACGGCGACGGGTGGCTCGGGTAGTGGTGTTTCAGCAGCGGGCTCGGCCGGTGGTTCAGTGGCTGTTGGCTGGGGCACAGGCGGTCTTTTTTCCTCGAGTTGACTTATATTGTCTTCAAGAACTTGTAGTACCTGCTCCAGTTTATCGAGCTTCGAAGCTTTTAGTGGTTGGCTGGCTGGTTCTTGTTGAAGTTCCTGGGGTTGTCCAGAGGCTTTAAGCAGTCCAACTTGAGGTGGAGTTTGCTCCAAACCCGAGTCTGATTGGCGCTCTTCCCCTTCTGCTTGTTGGTTTGGGCCAGGTGATGGTTGTTCGAATGCTCCAGGTCCAATCATAGGCAATGTATCCGTTAATTAATTACTTCAAGCCACTAATATTGTATCCGATGTCCGTGGAGATGAGAATTGTCGATCGCGGGCTGTCGATCGCGGGCTGTCAAACCAATATGATAACGTCGATCGTGGGTTGGGCGACTTATACATAACATGCCGGCAATGCCGAGCGCTTGATTTGCTACACTAAAGCCATGAGGAAAAGACTGCCTGGCATTAGCCTGGCGAAGCTGGGGGGCGTGCGCGAGGGCGTGCGCGCGGCTGGGTTAGTAGTGGCGGCACTGGCGTCAGTGCTGATGGTAGCGGTACTGGTGACGGCAACGATAACATTGATACCAGCCGAGCTTGTCCAAGCCAAAGACCCAGTCGACGACATCCAGGACCAGATCGACGAGCTGGCCCATCTGCGCCAACTTTCCGAAGACGCCACCGAACCGCTGGAGTCGGAGGTAGACAACTTGGAGGCCAGGGTCCAGAATGCCCGCCACGGCATTGCCGCCGCCAAAAAACAGGGCGCCAAGCTGGCCGACGACATCGCCCAGCGCGAACTGGAACTGGCCGGCCAGTTCGAGATCCTGTCCAAGCGGATTGCCGCCCAGTACAAGCGACAGCGCCACGCTTCACCGCTGATGATTTTTTTCGCCAGCCAAAACGCTACCAAGCTCAAGCAGGGCTTGGCGTACCAGAACACGCTCCAAGTGCAGGACAACCGGCTGATCGGTCAGTTGGGCAGCGACATCGAACAGCTGGAGGCGGACCGGGCCAAACTGGAGTCTGACCAGCTGCGGCTGGCCGCGTTGGAGAAACAGCTCGACGACCAGGCTGAGTTTTTCCGCGGCGAGATCGCCAAGGCGCGCGACTACCAGCAAGTGCTGTCTAGCCAGATCGCCGAGCTGACCGCCAAACAGCAGGCTATCATCAACGCTCGGCAGGGCACTTTCACTACCAGTGTGGGAGAGGTGCCGCTGGCCGATGACTTTAACGCCTCGATCGGCTTCAAGGCCCAGGCTCCGAGCAACTCTTTCGCGGTCTTTTCGTTCGGCGCCTTTACTCATCGCAACGGCATGAGCCAGTACGGCGCCAAGGCCCGAGCCGAGTCTGGCCAGTCTGTCGAGGACATCCTCCGCGCCTACTATCCCGGCACCACTCTCAAGAAGGACTTTCCGGCTACCGGCAGTATCAGCGTCCAGGGGGTAGGCACCATTCCGTTCGAGGAGCAGTACCTGCAGGGTATTTTTGAGATGCCCGGCAGTTGGCACATCAACGCGCTTAAGGCCCAGGCGATCGCGGCCCGGACGTTCGCCATCCGCCACACCAACAATGGCCAGGGTTCAATCTGCACTACCGAGGCCTGCCAGGTTTTCAAGAACCAGCGCAAGGGTGGTAACTGGGAGAAAGCGGTCAACGAAACGCGCGGCTGGGTGCTGGTGGACGGCAGCGGCAATCCTGTTTCGTCGCAGTACGCTTCTACCCACGGCGGCTACTCCAACACCGGCGGTTGGGACACCACTGACGGCAGTGGCAACGGTGACTGGGCCTCGCGGGCTTGGGACGCCAAAGCGCCCAGTCCCTGGTTTTACAAAGCTTGGTACCGGGTGGGTTACAGCGTGGGCGGTGCCAGTTGCGGCCGGGGCCATCCCTGGCTGAGCGAGCGCGAGTTTGCCGACATTATTAATGCTTGGATCGTTCGCGGTAATCCCAACGGCGCCGACGCCGGTCGGATCCAGCCGGTCACCATTAACGACTGCCCAATCGGCACTGGCGGCGGCAATCCCTACTCAATCGACGAACTGCGCGACCGGGCCAACAGTTCGGGCGGGGCGGTGACCAGCATCTCCGGCGTGTCGGTCAGCCACAGCTCTCAGGGCCAGACAGTGACGGTCTCGGTCAACACCAACCGCGGCACCCTCAACATTCCCGGCAGTGAGTTCAAGACGGCCTTCAACCTGCGCGCTCCCGGCCACCTGCGCATTCCCCAGAGCGGCTTTGGGTTCTTTAACGTCGAACACAAGCGCTAGCTGGCGGATTGATGGGGGGGGTGAATCGATGGAGACATTTCGAAGGGAGCATGTCGATGGGGAGTTTTTTCATGTTCATTTTTTTGGGGCATCTGTTTTTTTTGAATTTTTTTCAGTGGGTCATTAGTGGGCCGAAAGTGGGCCATTTTGGCCCACGATCTGTAATCTTTTTTTTCATGGTGTCCAAATTTTCGAGCACAACTTGCGTGCGAAAGACAACCCGCCGCCCTTGCCAACCGCAGCGTCAGCTTAACGCAAGCCGCAGGCGGTACAATGGCTGGCAATGGTCATCGCCAAGCTAGCCCTCCACCATTTTCGCAGTTTTTCCTCAGGTGTGTTTGAGCTGGCGAGCGG
>Ga0210057_1001959_pt1 | contig 30423 bp, 27 predicted proteins | sample CryGeyCG2114_010_2_FD_183968 | JGI IMG/M metagenome (GOLD analysis project Ga0210057, IMG submission 183968) | Groundwater microbial communities from aquifer - Crystal Geyser CG10_big_fil_rev_8/21/14_0.10 (SPAdes) (version 2) | ecosystem: Environmental > Aquatic > Deep subsurface > Groundwater ...
TTTTGGGCTCCTCGTTCGAAGATAATACGATATACTCGTATTATCCTTCTCATTCGGGCCCATAGTATAGCGGTAGAACGCGTCCATGGCATGGACGAGGTCGGGGTTCAACTCCCCGTGGGTCCACAAAAACAATGAACGCAGAGAGTATGTTTCGTAGGATACTGATGTCTTCAGAATGTATCCACCGCCTTTCCAAAATTTCCCCATTCCACAACATCCTTACAAACTCCAGTTTGTAAGGATGTTGTGGAACTTCCGGAAGCTCGATCTTGAGAATTGATTAGTGCGAGTGCCAGAGAATCTGGTTCGTAACATCGTGATGGAAGATGATTTCCGAATTCTTGACCCGCGTGCCGAGTTCTTTCGGGCTTCGATCTGCCACGGCTTGTTTAAAGGTTAGATACTTCTGCTTGTTGTTTTCCCCGAGCACTTTACCGACAAATGCGCTTCTTTTAAAGTTTTTAATTGCGTCGTGGATGGTGCCGGGGAGGAAGCGCACTCGTTCGCGTTTGTCTCCCTGCTTGGAGAGTTTTTTTCCTTCCAGTCCGGTCCGAATAATGGTGTACAGAGCAAGATAGGGGTTCGCATCGGGCGCTACGGAGCGGATTTCAATGCGGGCGGTCTTTTCGTTCCCGGCCGGGATACGAACCATGGATCCGCGGTCGATCGGAGACACCTTGATTTGATTCGGTGCCTCGAAATGAGGATCCAGACGGCGGTATGCATTGACACTCGAGTTCAACGTCAGACAGATTTCAGGCGCGTGATTCAGGATGCGAGAGATAAAATCCCACGCGAGAGGGGAGAGGCCCTCTTTGCCGTTTTTTTGGTAGAAGACATTTTTCCCATCTTTCCCGAGCGAAAAGTTCGTGTGCATACCGTTCCCGTTAACACCGGTCATTGGTTTTGGAAGAAATGACGCCGTCATTCCCATGTTCGCCGCTATCTGCCGGCATATAAGTTTGTACAGTTGTATTTGGTCACACGCACGCAATGCCTCAGTGTAGGAAAAGTTCATTTCAAATTGAGACGGGGCGACTTCCGGGTGATCCTTTTCGTTTTGGAAACCCATCGCCCATTGCGCCTCGGCTGATGCATCAATAAACTGCCGTAGACGATCCAAGGGGAGAGAATGGTAATACCCACCGGTAGAAATAAATTGGAAGCTTCTCCTCTCGTCATACAGCTGTTCCGCATCAACCCCATCAAAAAGAAATCCTTCAATTTCCGCCGCCGCATAGGCGATATACCCCTGCTGTGCTTTCAGAGTGTTCGTGTATTCCTGCAGGAGGCCGCGAAAGTCGGATTCGTACTGACCTCTCTCGCGGTTCATGATATTCGCAAAAAAGATGACTTTCCCCGATCCGAAAACATCAGAAGGGAGCCACAGAATACTCGACCAATCCACGTTAAGGCGGAGATCGGATTCAGATTGAGCGGTGAAGCCGCGAATGGAAGACCCGTCAAACGTAAGATTGTCCGCGGAAGAAAGAAAGTACTTTTTGTCGTAATCAAGCATATGGAAACGGCCTTCGATATCCGTGAAGCACAAGGTGATTGCTTTTAGATGTTTTTCTTTGGCAAGGTATGCGCGATATGTTTTTTCCTGCTCATCCGCATCGACGGTATCTCGTTTTTCCTTTGCTTCCAGATTCATCCGCTCAAGTTCCTCATACGGGATTTCCAGGAACGTTTTTAAGGGTGATTTTATTTCGGACATATGTTGATTGATTAATTATAAATATCTATAAACTAAGAATAATGATAATACTAATTAATATAATCACAATAGTCTGTAAGTTATATTCAACCTCGGATAATCATCTGAAAAACGCTTATATCGGTAGTACAGACCTCCCGACCACCAGGCTAATCACACCCTAAATTGTGCCCGTAATGCCGGTGGTATGACCACTTCTACCCTGTGTGGAAAAACTTAGATACCGCAGAGTAACGCCAGACTAATAAACACATGTCGCATTGACAGACACGCATCCCGTACTTGAGATGTTGTACACTGACCACTGCATATCATGCGGGTGCATATCATTTCTTCTATCTACACCTATGCAAAACAAAATCAAAAAATCGGATTTTTTTGAACAGGTTACCGCTTCGGTCGGTTCCGTTCAGTCAGTAGTACTACACACTGTTTTTTTCATAGTTGCTTTTGCCGCCAGTCTCTTTGGCATTACCTCATGGACCGCCATGCTCCTCATCGTTACCACCATTGTTTCATTGGAAGCGATTTATTTGGCGATTTTTATTCAAATGACGGTCAACCGCCACGCACACGAGTTGCGCGGGGTCAGCGAGGACGTCGAAGATATTCAAGAAGATCTTGAAGAGATTTCAGAGGACGTCGAAGAGTTGGGCGAAGACGTTGAAGAAATTCAGGAAGATATTGAGGAAATGACTGAGGAAGAAAAAGCGGAACAGTCGCGTAAAAAGAAACAGGCCGTTACACTTGATCAACTCACTTCCGACGTACGGAAGGTGCTTGCCGATCTGGAATCTTTCAAAATAAAATAAAGGAATTTCATTTAAGACTGATCCCGACATCCATTTTTATTCACAGATAGATAAGACAAACAGCTCGTTGCGACTCCGTACACAGCGCGGTACACTAACCGGGATTCTATGGAAGGAGGACTACACATCGCACTTGCGCCATATCGGTTGGGGGAGTTGTGGGGGATACCGATAACATCAACGCTGTTCACCAGCTGGTTTGTAGTCATCATTCTTCTTGCGGGTGCTTTTTTTCTGGGGAGGAATTTGAAAATGGTTCCCGCGAAAGGGCAGGTCGCTGTTGAAGGGGTTTTAGGGGGGGTATTGTCGTATATGGAAGAGGTACTGGAGGACCATACGCTTGCGCGCAAGTATTTCCCGCTCGTCATCACTATTTTTCTCTACATCGCAGTGGCCAACCTTATCGGACTATTCCCGTTTATCAGCGCTATCGGTATTCACGGGGAAGGGGGGCATGGCGAATTAATCCCGCTTTTCTACCCGGTCAATACCGACCTTAATGTCCCTTTGGCGCTTGCCGTAATCGCCTTCGTCACGATTGAGTTTGCAGGAATAACCGCAATGGGCTTCTTGAAGTATGCAGGGAAGTTTGTTAACTTTAAGTCGGTCATCGGCTTCATAGTCGGGATCATCGAGCTCATAAGTGAAATTGCTCGTTTGTTGACGTTTTCTTTCAGGCTCTTTGGGAACATATTCGCAGGGAAAGTTCTGATTCTCTTGGCCCTCGCATTTCTTCCGTACCTTCTCCCTGTGCCACTGTTGTTCTACGAAGCGTTTGTCGGCGTCATCCAGGCGATTATCTTCGCTTTACTGACGCTCTTTTTTATTAAAATCGCAGTGACCCCCATGGAACATTAAGTGCCAATGCGGGGCGCGGTGAGTTGCATCAAAGATTAATTAATTATCAATCAATAAAAATTTATGGATATTGAATCAGCAAAGGTTCTCGGCATGGCTCTCGCGGTTGGCTTGGGCGTCATGGGTCCGGGCATCGGTATCGGCATTCTTGTGTCGCGCGCTTTGGAGGCGATCGGCAGGAATCCGGAAGCGATGGGTAAGATAACGACGAACATGTTCATCGGCATCGTCTTCACCGAAGCACTTGCAATTTTCGCTTTGGTCGTGGGCTTTATCATCAAATTCACATAAACACTCCGCTGTTCCTATGGAGAAGATACTCGAAGTATTCGGCATTGATTGGAAACTCCTTATTGCACAAGGAGTGAATTTTACAATACTGTTGGTCGGACTCTCATATCTGCTCTATAAGCCGGTTCTTAAGATTCTTAACGAACGGGAAAAGAAAATCGCGGACGGCGTGAAAGCCGCTGAAGTTGCGGAAAAAGCGGCAAAAGACAACCAGGCCGAACGGGACGCGATTGTCACCTCGGCCCATAAAGATGCGGACACTATCGTCGCCAGAGCCACAGAAGAAGCTAAAAAAGAAAAGAACAGTCTGCTGAAAACTGCTCAGGAACGGGCGGAAGTGGTTGTCAGCGATGCGCGCCTTGAAGCGGAAGAACTGAAGCTACGTTCCGCGAAGGAGAGCGAAAAGGAGGTCGCTCGCATCGCAACGCTCGCGGCTGAAAAAATCTTGAGAGAACAATCATAATCATATGTCACTCGTTCACGCGTACGCAAAAGTCATACAAGAAGCAGAGTTGCAAAACAACACCGCGGTTTTTTTCGGTAAACTCATTTCCTTTATGAAGGCACGCGGGCACATCTCTCTGCTTCGCGAAGTTGTACGCGTTCTGGAAAGAGAGCCTCGGGAACCGAAAGCCAGAATCACGCTCGCTCGTGAATCTGATGCATCGAAACTGAAAGGCCCGCTCGCTGACCACCTTTCCCGTCTCGGCATCGGTGCAGGAGAGTCCGTGGTTTCTATTGATCCGGATATGGTAGGAGGGTACCGGATCAAGGCCGGCAATACACTCGTCGACAGGAGTTTCAGAAGCGCATTAGTTTCCATTTATCAACATACAACTCGACAATAACGTTATGGATGCATCTATCATCGATCGACTGAAGAGAGAAATTGAATCTTTCTCGTCATCAAAATCTCCTGAGGAAGTCGGCATTGTTCGCAAGGTGAGCGATGGTATTGTCGAAATAGAGGGTTTGGAAAAAGCGGCGATGGCCGAAATGGTTTCTTTTGATGAATCAAGTCAGGGAACAGTCAAGGATGCTATCCAGCATGACGATGCTTTGTACGGCGTTATTTTGAACTTGGAAGAAGACACGGTCAAAGCAATTATTCTTGGGGACTCAAGCCGCATTCGCGAAGGAATGCTCGTTCGTTCAACCGGCACACTGCTCTCAATCCCGGTAGGAGAAGCCGTTGTAGGGCGTATTGTGAATGCGCTTGGGCAACCGGTCGACGGCAAGGGTGCTATCAAATCCGACGGTACAAAACCAATTGAACGCGTCGCCTATGGCGTTATCGATCGCTCTCCGGTCGATACTCCGCTCCATACGGGCATCAAGGCAATCGACTCTTTGATTCCAATCGGTCGCGGTCAGCGGGAACTCATCATCGGCGATCGGGCAACCGGTAAAACAACAGTTGCTATTGATGCCATTTTGAACCAATTGAATGAGCCGAAAGAAACTCGTCCGATCTGTATTTACGTAGCCATCGGCCAGAAAGAATCAAAAACGGCGCGTATCGCTGCATTGTTGGCGGAAAAGGGAGCGATGGAATATACCGTGATCGTTGATGCGCCGGCATCAGCGCCCGCCGCATTCCAGTTTTATGCGCCCTATGCCGGAGCAACCATCGGCGAATATTTCATGGAACAGGGGAAAGACGCGTTGGTTATTTATGACGACCTTTCCAAACAAGCCGTTGCGTACCGTCAGTTGTCGCTTCTTTTGAGGCGTCCTCCGGGTCGCGAGGCGTATCCTGGTGACATCTTCTACCTGCACTCACGTCTCTTGGAACGCGCCGCCAAACTTTCGAAAGAGAAAGGCGGCGGTTCGCTGACAGCCCTCCCGATTGTCGAAACACAGGAAGGAGACGTGACCGCGTACATTCCGACCAATGTGATCTCCATTACCGACGGTCAGATGTTTTTGGAAGCGGACCTTTTTAACAAAGGAACGCGCCCGGCGATCAATGTCGGTATTTCCGTTTCGCGTGTCGGCAGTGCCGCACAGACAAAGGCTATGAAATCGGTGGCAGGGCGCATCAAGCTCGACCTCGCGCAGTTTAGGGAACTGGAAGCATTCATGCAGTTTTCGCAGGACCTGGATGAAAAGACGAAAAACCAAATCGATTCAGGACGCAGACTTTCCGCGATCTTGAACCAGAACAAAAACGACCCGATGGGCTTCTACAAACAAGCTACGGTTATCTTTGCCGCAACGAAAGGATATCTCGATGCGGTAGCTCCCGAACACATATCGGATGCCGAAAAGAAACTGATTGCGTTCATGGAGCGCGAGCATGCGCAGATTCTCAAGACCATTGAGAACGAAAAGGCCATCTCGAAAGATACCGAAGAGAAACTCAAAAAAGCTTTGGAAGAATTTGCAAAAACTCTCTCATAAGCGTCATTCATTCGGTTTAACAAAATTATGTCGTACCACAGGCACTTCTTGTTTTCTAACTCGCTTCGCTCATAATAAAACAATGTCGCACCACAAGAGTACTAATAATTTTCTAAAACCTTCGGTCTAACAAAATTATGTCGCACCACAGGCACTTCTTGTTTTCTAACTCGCTTCGCTCATAATAAAACAATGTCGCTTAAAGATATCAAAGTAAAAATAAAATCTGTCGATAGGACACGAAAAGTCACCAAAGCGATGGAGACCGTTTCCGCGGTTAAGATGCGCAAATCACAGATACGGGCGCTTTCCGGTCGTCCCTACGCGCGAGCGACGCTTTCAATTTTAGAGCGTTTGGCGCCATCTCTTTCGGCTGTAAATCATCCGCTGACTATTGAACGGTCGTTGAAACGAGTTGCCTTGGTGGTGGTTACTTCGGACAAAGGACTCTGCGGAGTTTTGAATTCCGGTGTGCTCAAGGTTTGCAACCATATCGAAATTGAGATGGTTGATTTTGGAATTGACAAGAATCATGTTGACGTATTCGCTTTTGGTCGCAAGAGTGCCGAATATTACACGCGCCGGGGATTTACAATCAAAGAACAATACGCGAATGTCTCCGACGACGTGTCGATTACGGACCTTACCGCCGTTTCCACATCACTTACCAGAGGGTTTATGCTCGGCGCATACGACCGCGTGTACATAGCATACTCGAACTTTCGTTCAACATTTGAACAGGCGCCGGTCATTCATCAGGTACTCCCGCTTCGGTTAGACACTATTTCAGGCATCGTGCAGGGGATAACACCGGAGAAAGGATTTTTGGCCGATACTAAAACCGGAACTTCACCTACGTTCTACACGGTAGAGCCTTCACCGGAGGAAATACTGGATGCGGTACTGACGCGCCTGACCTCCGTTATCCTCTATCACGCGCTTCTGGAATCGAAAGCATCGGAGCACTCCGCTCGAATGGTTGCCATGAAGAACGCCGCTGATAAGTCGCGTGACCTCTCCAAAGCGCTGACGAGAACCTACAATAAGGCCCGGCAAGCGCTCATCACCCGTGAGGTTTCGGAGATTGTCGGAGGTATTGAAGCAATGGCAACAGACTAGGAATTGGAAAATAGGTTGTAGGAAACAGAGGGCAGTATGAAAAAGCACACAGCATTAAAAAAAGTTGATTTTAGTAACGGTAACCTGTAATCTACTCCCTGTAACTTAATATTATGAAAGGAACAATTACACAGGTTATCGGTCCGGTTGTCGACGTTCGTTTTGATACGAACCTCCCGTCAATAAAAAACGCTCTGCTTTGGGAAGATAAGAAACGCAAGGTTGTTTTGGAGGTTGCTCAACATGTGGGCGTGAATCGCGTGAGGACAATTGCGATGGATGACACGTCCGGATTGGTACGCGGGATGGAGGTGACCGACACCGGCGGTCCCATTTCAGTTCCTGTCGGAGAAATCTCCCTCGGTCGACTGTTCAATGTTTTGGGTGACACGATTGACGGTAAAGAAGCCATTCCAAAAGACGCTCCGCGTTCCTCGATACATCGCGAAGCTCCGCCATTTGTCGAACAGAAGACCAAAGCAGAAGTTTTTGAAACGGGATTGAAAGCAATTGATCTCCTCGCCCCATTTATCAAGGGAGGCAAGGTTGGTCTCTTTGGCGGAGCGGGTGTCGGGAAAACCGTGTTGATGCAGGAATTGATCCACAATGTTGCCTCGGAGCACGGCGGTTATTCCGTGTTTGCCGGCGTGGGAGAGCGCGTACGCGAAGGCAACGATCTTTATCACGAAATGACCGAGTCCGGTGTTATCAATAAACTGGCAATGACGTTCGGCCAGATGAATGAAGTACCGGGCGCACGCGCAAGAATTGCGCTGTCCGGACTCACCATGGCGGAACATTTCCGCGATGTCATGGGGAAGGACGTGCTGTTTTTCATGGACAACGTATTCCGATTCGTGCAGGCGGGTAGCGAGGTGTCGTCGCTTTTGGGACGCGTACCTTCAGCCGTGGGTTATCAGCCGACTCTTGCTGAAGAGATGGGCAGTTTGCAAGAGCGCATTACTTCAACGACAAAAGGTTCCATTACCTCGGTTCAGGCAATTTATGTTCCGGCGGACGACCTGACCGACCCCGCGCCGGCTACAACCTTCTCGCACCTGGATTCAACAATCGTTCTTTCTCGCCAACTGGCGTCTCTCGGCATCTATCCCGCGATTGATCCGTTGGATTCCGGTTCAAGCGCCCTTGATCCCGATATCGTGGGCAATGAACACTACGAAGTTGCAAAACAAGTGAAGCAAATTCTCCAGAAATACAAGGATCTTCAGGACATCATCGCCATCCTCGGCATTGAAGAACTGTCTGAGGACGATAAAAAAGCGGTATATCGCGCACGAAAAATCCAGAAATTCCTCTCACAGCCGACACATGTTGCCGAAGCGTTCACCAGTATTCCGGGTGAGTATGTACCGCTTGAAGAGACAATACGCGGGTTCAAGGAAATCATTGATGGCAAACATGACTCGAAAGATGAACAGGCATTCTACATGAAGGGCGCTATTGATCAGATAAAATAGATTTTGGTACATTAGCATCTCCTAGTCTTTATGTTTGTCACTATTGCCAAAGTACACGAAAATCTCTTTTCAGGTGAGGCGGACTCTCTGACTGCCCCGACAACGGAAGGGTTGGTTACCATCCTGTCAAAACACGAACCGCTGGTGGCGAACCTGAAAGCGGGAGAGCTTGTGGTTCGTATCAGTGGGGAAGAAAAAAAGTTTACTATTGTCGACGGTGTGTTGGAGGTTTCCGGCAATCAGGCAACAGTCCTTTTGTAGAGAAATTTTTGCATACTATCACTTTCATGGTATAACCATGAGAGTATGGGCGAAAATAGGATTGAACAATTACTTGCGTCACAACCGGTACACGAAACTCCCGAAGGGGATCCGCCGAAACCGCATGTTCCTCCGTGGCCCGGAAAATAAACTACCCCACGAGCTGTGTTGCGAGGCATTAAGGAGACATCTCTGCCACGGAGATGAATGGACAGCTAGTAAAAAATTTTAATAAGCTCAGTGTGTTTTTTATATCAACACTCTCTTTTTGGATAGTTGTCTTTCAACGGTTATGGCTGTTGCGCTCGTTTCAACTCTCTTCGGTATGACAAGAGAGGGATGAACACCAAGGTCAAAATGGTTCCGTAGAGAAGACCAAACGCGATGGTAAAAGCCAGAGGTGCCCACATTGCGGAAACAAACGTAAGTGGGATCATGCCAACCACGGTGGTAACGGTCGTCAGAAGAATCGGCCGCATGCGGCTTTGTGCGGTATCCAGAACCAAATTTTCGGGGGACACATGCGGGTTTTCCTTACGACGATAATTCATCGCATCCAGAAGCAAAATGCCATGGTTGATGATAACGCCGGCAAGGGCAATAATTCCCAAGAATGCGGTGAAAGAAAGAGGTTGACCCATGAGCCACAACCCCCACAAGACGCCAGTCAACGAAAGGGGGATGGCGGAGAGCAAGCGAAGCGATCGGCTGAATGTATCGAATTCAAGAACAAGAATGCCGAACATTAAAACGAGTCCCGCGATCAGCGCAACGATCATTTCACCAAATGTCTTTTTAATTTCCTCATCTTCGCCTCCGTAAGTGAGGCGCACACCCTCGGGAAGTTCGAGTTTTTGAGCAGTGTCTCTCACTGCGTTTGTTACCTGGACAACGTTTGATCCTTCAGCAACATAAGAGTTTATTGACCCGATCCGCATCCCATCTTCGTGCGAGATAACTGCGCTTGTTCGCCCCGCAGTAATTGAGGTCAAAGACCCCAAAGGTACGATACCGCGCGGAGTTGCAATCGGGATATCTCGAATATCATCAGCCGTTGCAACTGCCGTATCATCGGGTCCGGTGAAACTTGAGTTTAGGTTGAACATGACCCTGACCTCTACGTCGTCTCCCCCGATACGGACTTTTGTCGCTTCCGTACCGGCAACCGCTGCCCGTAAGGTAGAGGCGAGATCAACAGCTCCAAGACCGTATTTGTTTGCTTTTTCACGATCTATGTCGACTCTCAACTCCGTACCGTCTTCCGCAAGCGAAGAGGTAATGTCGCGGGTTCCGGGGGTCGTTTCCACTATGCGTTCAACCATTTCTGTCGCGGTCGCAAGCGTATCGGAATCCTCGCTCCAAATTTTGACGACGATTGGTGCGCCGGACGGAGGACCATTTTCAGCGTCAAAAACGGATACTTTTGCATTTCCGAAGTTCTCGTCGGCATATTTCCGGCGGAGTATATCCGTTATCTCAAGACTGGTAAGCTCGTGGCGTTCTTTCTCAAGATTGACGGTAATATTCGCATATTTGGTTCCGCTTCCCGAGCCGTTCGCGTTGAATGCGCTGGTCGCTCCCACGGTCGTCGTGAGGGAATCAAGATACGGTGTTTCCGCCGCGATTGCTTCGACGTGGCGTGTTACCGCGTCAGTCTCCGACAGCGTTGTTGCTTGCGGAAGTTCAACTTCAATATAAAAGAGATCGAGATCGGACGACGGAAACATCACCACCTTCAAGGCACCGGATATCGGAAGCAGAAACGCGCCAATGAAAGAAATAGCAAGAAATACATAAAAAAACCGTTGCGCACTTTTCCGTTTGAAGAGCCATTCCATGCGCGTGCGATACCAGTTCCCGATACCTGCCCACAAGCGTTCACGTTTCTTAGAAAAGCGCGACTCTTCGTGCTTGATGAGGTGAAGCGCGATTGACGGGACGAAACCAAGTGCGACGACGATTGATGCCAAGAGGACAACGACGATTGTAAAAGGGATGGATCTCACGAACTGCCCTACAATGCCGGAAAGGAAGAAAAGCGGAATGAATACCGCGACAGTTGTCATGGTCCCCGCAATCAGAGGCCAACTGAAGTCTTTAATTGCTTTGCGTGCTGCATCATGACGATGCAAGCCCGCTTCGCGATTTGTATGAATTCCTTCAACCATGACGATTCCCGAGTCAACCAGAATGCCGATTGCGATGATGAGGGAGAAGAGCGATATGAAATTAATAGTGTTGCCAGTTGCAAACATGCCTACAAACGCGATCATAAAGGAGAAGGGAATGGCAAGTGCGGCAACCAAAGCTTCCTTGAAGCCGATGGCGACGAGAAGTACCAGCGTCACCAGCACGATGGTTTGCAGACCTGATGTTGAAAGATCGCTGATAGATGTTTTTACTTCGTCAGCCGCGTCATACGTGATCACCGCTTCGGATCCTGCGAGGAGCGTTGAATCAAGTTCCTTGAGCCTCTCTTTCACATTTTTGGACACGTCCAGGATACTGCCCCCCGCTGATTTATAGATATTCAAAGAAAGCGCGAATTGTGACTCCCCGCCGTCCACCTTGATACGAGAAATGCTTGTCGGTTTCTCAAATCCGTCAATCACAGTCGCGATTTCGGAAACGGTAATTTCACCGGATGGTGTCGCAATAGGTGCATGGCGGATGGCGTCAGCATCGGTTATATCTCCTTCAAACTGGATCGGGTAGTCGATGCCGGACACGGTAATAGCCCCCGCAGGAGCTGAGGCATTTGCCGCGCGTAAGGCACTCATAACCTGTTCGACTCGAATATTGTTTTTTGCCAAGAGATCTTTGTGTGCGATCACCGAGACCTGACGTGCACGGGTTCCGGATACTTCAACTTTTGAAACGCCTTTAACCGATATCAGGTTATCTTTCAAGTTTTCGCCCAATGTGGTCAGAGTTTCCGGAGCCAAATCCGTGCCGACACCAAGCATGAGGATTGGCTGATCCTGAAAATCGACTTTAGTGACGGTCGGAACTTCGGCGTCCGACGGCAGATCGCGGCGCGCACCTTCGACAGCATTTCGTAAATCCTGAATTGCCGTGTCGATGTTTGCGCTCGCAATAAATTGCGCGGTGATGATGGAAACCCCGGAACGGGATGAGGAAGTTACCTTGTCGATGTTGGAGACATTTCTGACGGCCGGTTCCAACTTGTCGGTAATCAAGCGCTCAACGTCGGAAGCGGTTGCGCCCGGCAAGACCGTCGACACAACACCGATAGGTATGACCACTTCAGGGTTTGATTCTTTCGGCATTGAGAACAGTGAGTAGGCACCCGCTATCAAAAGAGACACCATCGTCAGGACGGTGAATGCACGGCGAGAGAGGAAAAAGTTCCAAAGTGGGTGCATAAAAATCTAAAAATTAACTTTTTCTCCCGCTTTACGTCCGCGCACATCGCGCACCACGAACTCGTCTCCGGAAAGACCTGTTACGGTAATGCCGTCCGCGGTCACCAACCCGGTGGTCACCTCTATGGTTTCGAGTAAAGCTTCTTCAGAGACGACAAATACAAATGCCCCCAATGGGGTGTATTTCACACTCGAGAGAGGAAGGATAAATGTTTTTCCTGATACGGCCGATGTTGAACGAATACGACACACATCGTTGCCGACTGAAATCACATCACCGGACGATGCGTTGCAAGAAACGACAGTGCCGGGAGCGGGGGCACGTACGATTGTTTTTTGATAGGCGGAAAGAGCAGCGTCATATGCGCCCTGAGCTTGTTTGACGGTTGCGGTGGAGACGGCACGATCGGTGTCTTCCGCGCCCGAAAGACCTTCCTCAAGATTTTTTTGGGTAGTTTCAAGAGATGCCCGTGCAGATGCGATCGACGAGAGAACAGACGTCAACGCCGTCCGCGCGCCGGTCGCTGCCGCTTTGTATGTCGCGATGTCAGTATCGGTAACCCCATTTGTCGCAATCGCTTCATTGAGAGACGAGATGAGTGTGTCGATAAATATCCGCACCTCCCGTACCTCCTTTTCCGTTGCCGTCAGCTCACTCGAAAGATTCGAATTGGCCGTAATGGTGTTTGCTGTCGTTGATTCGCGTAAGAGCACCGTTTTGAGCATGACACGTTCATTGACCAGTTCGATGCGGCGCTGGCTGTTGCTTGAACTGAAAATAGGTTGTGGCGTATCACTATCGGGATTCGAGAACACCTGGCCGGCGGTATCTCGAACCGCGCTATCCACAATGCCGTATGCGGACAAGAGAGTCGCCACAGCGGCGCTTTGCGCATTTTCAAATGCTGTCTCCAGAACAGCAATCTTTTCCGAACGAAGCCCTCCTTGTGTCTTTTCAAAAGACGCTTTTGCCGCTTCCAGTGATCCTTCCGCTTGAAGCAATGCCGCTTGCTGAGCCGAATTTTCAAAACGGGCAATGATAGCACCGACAGAAACTCGAGTTCCGGTAGGGAGTACGGAGACGATTTTGCCGGAGGTCTCCGCGCGGATCACTACCTCAGAGCCCAGGGCGCTCGGTTGATTACCCGTGTGTTCTCCGTCACCGGAAACCGGAATGAGTTCCACGCTCGGGGGTTTACCGGACAACTCGTCCCCAACGGTTTTTCCTCCGTAGTAGTTTAGTGCGGTGTATACAACACCACCAGCGACTGCCACCAAAGCAATTGCCACGGCCAACTTTTGTCTGATTCCCAAATCGTTAAAACGTTTCCAATATGTCGAAAGAGCGCCGGTAAGCAGTTTTTTCATATAATCCCTCATTGGTTAACTGACTGTTTTTAAAAGTTCTCGAATAATCGTTTCTTTACCTGAGCTGTGTGCTACGATTTTCTCAAGGCTTTCAAGCCGTGCGGCAACGATAACCTCACCGACCTGGAAGGTGAGCAGGTGGCTTCCTTTCCCTAGCTCCAAAGTCTTCCGTAAATCAACCGGAATTACCACCTGCCCTTTTTCACCGACAGTCATGGCTCCATGAAAGACCGGCCTCGGATATTCGCAATTGTCTGTTGATTTTTTCTTCACGGCGCCACAATAGCATACGATGCACATTTCCTACAAGTATGGATATGAGTAGACAATAAACGTCGTGCCAAGCATGGGTAGCCAAAGTTGCGTGATAAGATAGTTTTCTAAAGCCCCCGTCACCAATTTTCATGAAAGATCAAAAAAAGAAAATTTTCATACTGATGGGGAATCCGGACGGAAATTCGCTCTCTTCAAAGATTGCCGATGCCTATGAAGTAGGCGCTCTGGACGTTGACTACGAAGTCCGGCGCCAGAACTTGAACGAAATGCAGTTTGATCCGATTCTTCATCGGGGGTACAAGGAAATCCAGGAACTGGAACCCGACCTTAAGACTTTCCAGGAAAATGTAACATGGTGCGACCATATCGTTGTCGTGTATCCGAACTGGTGGTGCACCATGCCGGCGCTTTTGAAGGGTCTGTTCGACCGCGCGTGGTTGCCGGGGTTTGCATTCAGTTTCAGAAAAAACGATCTGTACGGCTGGATAAAACGTCTCAAAGGGAAGACGGGGCGAATCATCATCCTCGCCGACATTCCCGAACTTCTGACGTGGTTTCTGTTCGGAGAATTCACCAATGAGCTTGCTCGGGCGACTTTGGGATTCGCCGGCATCCACCCGGTCCGCATCACCGTTTTCTCTCCGTCAGAGAGATGTTCCCCCGATACTCGCCTCACGTGGATTCAGAAAGTAAAGAAAATGGGACACAAAGGTCGCTAGCTGGACCGTTGCGCATAAACACTGTACGCTTGCCTGATCATGGGGCTTTCAATCGGCATTGTCGGCTTGCCAAACGTCGGGAAATCGACTTTGTTTAACGCGTTGACGAGAAAAGGCGTTCCTGCGGATAATTATCCTTTTTGCACCATCGATCCGTCGGTCGGTATTGTTCCGGTGCCTGACCCGCGTCTCGATGTTCTTACTAAAATTTCCGAATCTGAAAAAACAATCCCCGCAGTCATCGAATTTGTGGACATTGCCGGGCTGGTGAAAGGGGCATCGGAAGGGCAGGGTTTGGGCAACCAGTTTCTTCAGCATATCCGCGAAGTCGATGCCATCGCCGAAGTGGTGCGCATATTCGATGATGCCGACATCACGCACGTCGAAGGTGGGGTTGACCCCGTGCACGATATTGAAGTCATTAATCTTGAACTCATCCTTGCGGACATGCAGAGCGTTGCTAAAAGAATGCAGAGTGTCGAGCGCGATGTGAAGCGGGGAGACAAAGAGACGCTCGTAGAAGATGCGGGACTTAAAAAAGTAAACGAGGTTTTACTCGCGGGGAAATTTGCAAAAGAAGCTTCGCTTTCCGAAGCGGAAGAAAAAGAAGTGAACAAACTCCAACTGCTCACCATGAAGCCCTTGATGTACGTACTTAACAAGAAAGCGGGCGGACATAATCTGGATGAGATGAATGACGAACGATGGAACAGGTTGTTGTCTTTTTTGGATTCGCTCGGTGCTCTGTATGTCATCGTCGATGCGGCTATTGAAGGGGAACTAAGCGATGTCGCACCCGGGGAAAAGGAGGAACTGCGACGCAGTTTTGGAGTCTTTGATGACGGTGTCGATAATCTCATTCGCGTTGGGTATCAAACTCTCGGGCTCATCACATTTTTGACTACCGGGCCGGACGAAACTCGCGCATGGACCGTCAAAGGAGGCAGTACCGCGCCGACTGCGGGCGCGGCGATCCACACCGATTTCAGGGACACATTCATCCGCGCAGAAGTCGTTTCGTATGGCGATTTGGTTTCATCGGGCGGGTACGCGAAAGCGCGCGAGCGCGGGCTTTTGCGAACCGAAGGAAAGGAGTATGTGGTCAAAGATGGCGATGTGATTGAATTTAAGATATAGGAGATGCCCGCCCCGTAGTGAAGCGGAGCTTCTACTACTGGGGTAACTTGAATTCAAAATTTAACTCTTGACAACCAGAGAGAGAGAGAGTACCATTTTAGCCATTAGCAGATAATTAGCTAGTCTAGAGCCTAAAAATAAATCGTATGGACGAATCACAAAAGTGGACCCTCGGCACTCCGACCCCCGATGGTTCAGGCAGAAACCATGTACACACTCCAGTACCAGCGCTGGGGATGGATGGCAACACGACAATCGTGTGTTCCCAGTGCGGAGCTACTATACCGACCTTTGGTGCAACAAGAAAAGGTCCGAGAACATGACACCCTGTTTCGGGTGAAGAAGAATTAAATCCAAAATCTCCTTACGGCGGCTAAACGGCGCTCAAATTTTTTCTATTTAAAAATTCCGTATGATATATCATACGGACGCATTTCAATTTATTTTACTCGCGAGGCGAATTACCGAAAAGTAAAAAATGAAGAGGGTATTTCTTTTTTAACCATGCGAACGTGAATGCTTCCGGGTAAATCTTTTTTCTCTCTTTCATGGTTTTATTCATTTCGGCAATTGCTTGTTCATATCCGGGGATGGTGTCATCCAGCCATCGTTGCACTCGAAACACTGTGTCGGGCCCTACCTTCATAGTACGCATGATTTCTTCTCGATTAACGCCAGCAATAATCTTTCGTGCAATAAGGACACGTCGTCCCAGCATGATGCGTTCGCTTGCGGTTAAAAGATCACGAAGAAATGTTTTCATTGCCACCCGGCCTTTTACCGAACTTGCCGCTGTGTAGAGAGCGTCGAGAGTTTCAATTCTTTCTCGGTCAGTCAAGTCATTTATTTTCCGTTTCATATTTCCGTATGATATATCATACAACAGAAACAGACCATACTCTTATAGATTATTAATGTGGATTTTTAAGAGGTATATAAGAATGGTATAATCATGCATCATGGAACCGACACAAAAACTAAAAGTCACCCCAAAAGATTTTTTTCTGTGGCTCGGTGCCATGGCCGGACTCTATGTGTCCGCGGTTTCGTTGATACTTCTTATCCATCAATACATTACCGTCCTTCTTCCTGATTTTAACGAATACTATGACACATCCTCGGGCGCAATCCGTTTTTCAATCGCCGCTTTGATTGTCGTTTTTCCTCTGTACTTATGGCTCACGAGGATGTTGCACCAGGACATCCGTATGGTCCCCGAAAAAAAAGATTTGTGGGTGCGCCGCTGGCTCGTTGTTCTTACGCTCTTTGTTGCGGGATTTACCATTGCCGCAGATCTCATCACTGTTATCTACAGTTTTTTAAATGGCGACCTGACGCTCAGGTTTCTGCTTAAAGCGGTGAGCATTGTTCTGGTTTTGGGAGGTGGGTTTTGGTATTACCTGCATGAGTTGAAAGGAACGTGGATTGTGAAAGAAAGTCAATCAAAGCTAATCGGAGCCGGTGTCTCTTTACTTGTTCTTGTCGCGGTTGTCGGAGGTTTTTTCATCGTCGGCTCTCCCGCCGCAGAGCGTTCATACAGGCTGGATGAACAAAGAACGGGAGACCTTCAAAACATACAATGGCAAATCGTTAATTATTGGCAGCAAAAAGGACGCTTGCCGGGAAGTTTTGCGGACCTCGAAGATCCGATTTCGAATTTTTCCGTGCCGCATGATCCTGAAACCACTGAACCGTATAGGTATGAAAAAACCGACACACTCGCTTTCTCTTTGTGTGCAACATTTGACCGAGAAACAAGAAAAGCGCCCGGAGCCCGACCTCTTTCTCCAATCAATAATGAAAACTGGAGTCACTCTGCGGGGTTGGTGTGTTTCGACAGGACTGTGGACCCGGAATTGTATCCAATTTTAAAAAAGTAAAATTCACTCCTTGTCCATTTAATCTTTTGGCTTATCATGCGAATACATGAGTGCATATGACCATGCAAGTATAGAACCAAAGTGGCAGAAACGCTGGGCAGAGCAGGGCGTATATAAAACGAAGGATAGCGTCGCCGGAAAAAATAATTTCTATACACTTGTTGAATTTCCGTACCCGTCGGGGGATCTTCACATCGGCCACTGGTATGCTTATAGCGTGCCCGATGTGTTTGCGCGGATGAAGCGTATGCAAGGGATGAACGTCCTTTTTCCGTTCGGGTTTGACGCTTTCGGGCTTCCCGCGGAAAATGCCGCGATCAAGCACGACATAAGCCCCAAAGAATGGACGGAAAAAAATATCGAGAAGATGCGAGTGCAGATGCACTCGATGGGCAACTCATTCGACTGGGATAGGGAAGTGATCACCTGCCATCCTGAGTATTACCGTTGGACGCAGTGGCTTTTCCTCCAGCTTTTCAAGAAAGGGCTTGCGTATCGCGGGAAAGCGCTCGTCAATTGGGACCCGGTTGATCAAACAGTTCTCGCAAATGAGCAGGTATTGCCCGATGGAACCGCAGAGCGGAGCGGCGCGAAGGTTGAGAAGAAAGAGCTTGCGCAGTGGTTTTTGAAAATCACCGACTACGCCGACCGCCTCATTGATGACCTTGATGCTCTGAACTGGCCGGAACCGATAAAAGACGCACAGCGAAATTGGATTGGTCGATCGGAGGGAGCGACCATAGGATTCAAGATTCAAGATTCAAGATTCAAGAAAGAGGCGGGCGAGATAGAGGTGTTTACCACACGCCCCGATACGCTTTTCGGCGCGACCTACCTGGTGCTCGCGCCAGAACACCCTCTCATACCTGAACTACTTGAACACATCGCCAACAAAAAAGAAGCACTTCAATATATTGAAGTGTCTACCAGGAAGTCGGAACTTGAGCGTCAGGAAAACAAAGAAAAGACCGGTGTTGAATTAAAGGGTGTAAAGGCCGTCAACCCGGCAACAAAAGAAAAAATTCCGGTTTTTATTGCCGATTACGTTTTGTCCGGCTATGGCACCGGCGCCATTATGGCGGTTCCTGCGCACGATGGGCGGGATTTTGAATTCGCGAAGAAGTTTGATTTGCCGATACGTAAAGTTATTCTCCCCCCAAGCGCACTTTCTATTGTACGAAACGCAGAAGATATTGCGGCCGGAGCACAAGAAGATATACGCCTTGTCGCCGACTGCTGGAGCGGAGAAGGTATGCTCGCGAACTCCGGCTCTTTTAACGGGCTCTCAAGCGAAGAAGCAAAAAATAAAATCACCGAATCCGTCGGCGGGCGCATGGTAACGCGGTACCGGTTCCGGGATTGGCTCATCTCGCGCCAGCGTTACTGGGGCGCACCAATCCCCATCGTCTACGACCCGGAAGGACAACCGCACCCCGTCCCCGAAAAATACCTCCCATGGCTTTTGCCGGAAGATGCCGATATCAAACCAAAAGGCACTTCGCCCTTGGGAAGCTCGAAAGAGTTGAAAGAACGGACGGAAAAATTGTTCGGGAAATGGTGGACTCCGGAAACCGATACGATGGACGGATTCGTCGATAATTCCTGGTATTTCCTCCGGTATCTTGATCCAAAAAACAGCAAAGAGTTTTCATCACTTGAAAAACAAAAAGCGTGGATGCCCATCGCGCGTTATTCCGGTGGCGCCGAACACACGACCGTTCACGTCCTGTACTCACGCTTTTTCTGCAAAGCTCTCTACGACATGGGGCTTGCAACGGAAAAAGAACCGTATCGGGAACGGCTGAATCGCGGAATCATTCTCGCTGAAGACGGCAGGAAGATGAGCAAGCGATGGGGGAATGTGGTTAATCCTGACGACGAAGTGAAGCGCGTCGGCGCCGATGCGGTTCGAACATATCTTGCCTTTATCGGTCCCTACAATGAGGTTGGTTCGTTCCCTTGGTCCACCAACGGCCTTGTCGGTGTCCGGCGTTTTTTAGAGCGTGTGTACGAGTTGAGAAAAAATATTTCCACCACAACGTTGCCGCCCGCAAGTGAAAGGGTTTTACATCAGACTATAAAAAAGGTTGGGGAGGATATCGAATCGATGAAGTTCAATACAGCCGTTTCGTCGCTCATGATTCTGTCAAACGAACTGGGAAAACAAACATCGGTGCCGCGGTCCGCATATGAAACATTACTGGTATTGCTTGCGCCGTTTGCTCCCCATCTCGCCGAGGAAGTGTGGGCAGAATTGGGTCACAAAGAGTCAATTCATATCGAAAAATGGCCAATATTCAACTCGGATAAGCTTGTCGGGGGTAAGGTTACTATCGCAGTCCAAATCAATGGAAAAACAAAAGGAACCGTTATTACTGAGCCCGGTAGCAACGAAGGTGATGTTGTTGCTTGTGTTCGTGCGGACGCTAAGCTTTCAAAAGTGATTCCCCTAGAGCCCAAAAAGGTAATCTTCGTCACTGGGCGAATAATCAACTTTTTGACCTAGGTGTGGATATCTTGACCTTGTTGTATATTTTGGCGAAATGTTCACTCTAAAAATATTCAGCTACTTTCTTATTTAACCTTTTGTTTTATTGATAGAATTGAGGTTGACCACTTAATCACTCAAACAATATCACCAGATTCAAAACCGGGTTGACAAAAGTTTGACTCAAAAGATATTTTGTGATATAAGAGGTAGAGACAATAACCAAGCAAAAACCATGCCAAAACTTGCATTCAAACCATCCTCAGTTTCAAAGCGCCTCATTTCGGATCTCCCTGAGCGATCAAGAGACGTTATCGCCTCTCGTTACGGGTTGGGAGCGAAATCAAAATCCGAAACACTCGATGCTATCGGAAAACGCTATGGCATTACGCGGGAGCGCGTCCGCCAGATCGAAAATCACGCCATCAAACTTATTCAGGAGTCGGAGGCGATTGCAAAAGAAGTAGCGGCATTCAAGTCTCTCGAATCTTCCATTCATGAGCTCGGCGGTGTTCTTTCCGAAGATTCTCTTTTGAGCCACTTCGGAAAAGACGATGAAACGAAGAACCATCTTTATTTCCTCCTTGTCGTAGGAGAACCGTTTTTGGTTTCAAAGGAGAACGACGATTTCAAGACTCGCTGGTTCGTGGATAAGGATCTCGCAAAAGCGGTTGAAGACGCTCTGAAGCAGGTACACGGAAAAGTAAAACCGTCTGACATTCTCTCCGAAGACGATTTGGTGGAACACGTAGTTTCGTGTTTGGTAAAGGTCAATGCAAAATACAAAGACAAGGAGACGGTAAAGCGATGGCTTGAACTCTCGAACTGCCTCATGAGCAACCCTTTGGGTGAGTGGGGACGCGCTTCGGCACCGGGTATTCGCGTCAAGAATATCCGCGACCACGCATACCTCGCACTCAAACGCCATGGCTCTCCGATGCATTTCAGAGAAGTTGCCAAGGCAATTCAAAAATTGTTCGGCAAAAAAGCGCACGAAGCAACCACTCACAATGAACTTATCAAGGATGATCGTTTTGTCTTGGTAGGACGCGGCATCTATGCCTTGAAGGAGTGGGGGTATCGTACAGGCCCTGTTGTTGAGATAATCAAGCATATTCTCAAAGAGTCAGGTCCTCTTCCCAAAGACGAGATTATGAAGCGGGTGGGGAAGGAGCGCTATGTCAAGCCAAACACAATCGTGGTCAACTTGCAAAATCCTGCATTCGTAAAATCAGGAGGGAAGTACAATCTCAAGGGATCCTAATACGCTTTTCTTTGTCGATTTGAAAAACGCGAGAACTTTTCTCGCGTTTTGTTTTAACTCGCCGACGAACATCTGCTTTCGTGCTATATTTTTTTCATGACACGGCGCATCGTTGTGCGCATCTTTTTGCTCCTCGCACTCATAGCGGTGCCTCTTACCATTTACGTTGCGCCAGGAGTAGCTGCGACTATCTATCGCGTCATTTTGCTTCTTGCCCCCATCTGGCTTCCTCTTGCCCTTGTCGCCCTGGCCATTCCGCTGTGGTTCACGTTCGTGCGGTCGCAGTATGTGTCGAGCATTCCATATACCGTTATCGAGCTGAAACCGGGACCAGAGACGGCGAAGAGCGCTCACGCAATGGAAATAGTGTTTTACGCGCTGTATTATCGAACCACCATATCTTTGGCATCTGCCGTACTGCTAGGACAGGTGAGACTCCCGTGGTCCTTTGAAGTGTACGCACACAAAGGGATCGTGCGATTTTTCGTGTATTTGCCGACAGCGCACCGCGCGGCGGTTGAGGCGCGTATCCGTGCCGAATATCCCGATGTCGATATTGACGAGGCGCGAGACTACTCACGTGAGCTCGCCTTCGACCCGTTTTCCATGCGTCTGGATATGCGGGAATACTCGCTTTCAAAGCCGGACCCGTATCCGATAAAGACGTACGTTGCATATGAAGAAGAGAAAAATCCACGCTTCATGTTCAATGAATTTTTGGAGGGGCTTGTCTCCTTGGGGGAACATGAACACTTATTCTTATCGTGGATTGTGATGCCACATCAGAGAGAGAGGAGGAAGTGGTGGCAGACGCCGGTGGATATGCTCCACGCCGACGCTGAATCTGAAATCACAAAAATTGTCGGTGCTCACGGCAACCTGCATGAACTGTCATCAAACAAACAGGTGCTCGTTGCGGCAATTGAGAAAGCGCTACAGAAACCTTCATTTGATTGTGGAGTCCGCGCACTCTATATTGCACATCGCAAAGAGTTTAATGAAAATCGGGTCAATGTCCTCGATACGCTTCTTGAACAGTTCAATGATCCGGAATTGAACGCGTTCGCGTCGTATGATCCTCGCGAGCAGGTTGGGTGGCCATTGTCGGAGGCGTTTATCGCGGCACCCATTCTCTCCATGAACTATCTCATGAATCTTTACCGGAGGCGCGCTTTCTTCAACCCGCCGTACTATGGACGTTCATTTGTTCTCAATACGGAAGAATTAGCAACGGTCTTCCATCTCCCTCACATAGCACACGCCTCGCCCTTGGCGAAGGGGAGTGGGGTCCATCTCGAACCGCCTGAAAATCTTCCGGTATGACCCGGTAGTGAATTTTGGCAAAATAAAAATATATCTTATGAAATGCGCCACTGTCGGTACTCACATCCACAATCGTTTCTTTCACTCATGCGCTCGCAAGGCGAGCATTGCCAAATTCTACTACCGGGTATGACCCGGTAGTAGAATTTCATTTTGATTATGTTCTATGTTTATGTACTTGAAAACAAACAAGGTGAACATTACATCGGTTTCTCGGAGAATCTTCGTCAACGTCTCACGGAACATAATCAAGGGAAAAATCTTTCAACCCGGAGCAGTTTCTGGCGCTGTATTTATTACGAATCCTGTCTTGAGGAATCGGATGCGCGCCGTCGTGAAAAGTATTTAAAAACGAGCCAAGGGAGAAGGTTGCTAAAGCGGAGAATAAAAGATTATATGTATAAACGGCGCGTTAAATGAAATTTCACTACCGGGTGACCTCGTGGATTAAAAAATACCCCCTTGAAGCAGGGATGATTGTCTTGTTTGCGTTGACCCTCTTTGCCGTAGGATTCATTTCCGCTACTCCAAACTACCCGGAAGGTTCCGTCATTACCATTCGCTCCGGTTCCACCATCAGCGAAACGGCATCGCTCCTAAGAGAGGATCACGTGATTCGTTCAGGATTCGTTTTTTCGGTGTTTGTGAGAGTGTTTAACAGCCGCGGAGGTGTTTTGGAGGGGACATATTCGCTCCCCCGTAAAGAAAATGTTCTTTCGCTTGCGTATCGTTTTGCGAAAGGGATTACCGGAACGAAGCCGGTCAAGGTAACCATACCCGAGGGTTCGACGACACGGGAAGTGGGCGAGATACTTCTCGCCGCTCTCGGCGATTTTGATATTGTTCGTTTTCAGTCGCTGGCAAAAAGTGAAGAAGGATACCTTTTCCCCGATACGTACTTTTTCCTTCCGGGGACTCCTCCGGAGACAGTCATACAGGACATGCGTTCAACCTTTGATAAAAGAATCAAACCGCTCGAAGAGCAGATACGTACGTTTGGCGTTCCGCTTGACGAGGTGGTTATCATGGCGTCGATTCTTGAGAAAGAAGCGCGGCAAACGGAAACCAGACGCACCGTCGCGGGAATACTATGGAAGCGTATTGATAACAATTTTCCTCTTCAGGTTGATGCGGTGTTCGGTTATATTTTTAATCGTGCGACCTACAGTCCGACCTTTGAAGATTTGGAAGTCGATTCGCCCTACAACACCTACAAAAATCTCGGTCTTCCGCCGGGACCCATCGCAAACCCCGGACTTGACGCGATAGAGGCCGCCATTACTCCCATACAAACCCCATACTTTTTCTATCTCACCGGAAAAGACGGAAACATGTACTACGCGAAAACCTTTGATGAGCATGTGGCAAACCGAGTGCGACTTCGTTGACCGTATTGCTCTCGTCGTGTCTTGTCGGTAGAGTACCTAGATGAAAACAGTATTTGTCGGCCTTTCAGGAGGAGTTGATTCCGCCGTGTCCGCGTATCTCCTTAAGAAGGAGGGTTACAAGGTAGTCGGAGCTTTCATAAAAGGGTGGGAGCCGGACTTTTTGCCGTGCACGGGAGCTCGCGACCGCCTGGAGGCGATGCGCGTTGCCGCACATCTCAACATCCCCTTTATTACTTATGATCTTGAAAAGGAATACAAAAAAGAGGTCGTTGACTATTTTGTGGAAGAATACCGCAAGGGCCGGACGCCAAACCCGGATGTTCTCTGTAACCGGACGATAAAGTTCGGCGCGTTCTGGGAAAAGGCAAAGGCAGACGGTGCGGATATGATCGCCACGGGACACTATGCTCAAAATCTATTATTGAAGTCTGACTTCAATAATGGGAGGTATAGATTATTTCGTGGCGTTGATGATTCAAAAGATCAATCATATTTCCTGTGGACGCTGACGCAAAACGATTTGACGCACAGTATGTTTCCGATAGGGGGTTTGCAAAAAGCAGAAGTGCGCACCATCGCGAAGCGCGCAGGTTTGCCGAACGCCGAGCGCAAGGATTCCCAAGGCCTGTGTTTTTTGGGGCATGTGGACATGCACTCATTTCTCAAGCGCTACATTCCGGCGAAACCCGGTTTTATATATGGAAATAACGGGAAGGTCGTGGGAGAGCATGACGGTGTGGCTTTTTACACTGTCGGCGAGCGCGTGCCGGTTCGTACGGGCGGTAAAAAAATGTATGTTGTCGCTAAAGACATATCCTTAAACACCCTCACCGCTTCCCCCATGATTGACGTCGGACGTCAATCATGGGGAGAGGGGAGGAAAAGAATGCTTCTTAAAGACGCGCATTGGATAGGGGGAGCGCCGACTCGGGGAGAAGTATATGAAGCGCAAACGCGCTACCACGGAGAAAAATATGCGGTGAGCATTGTGGGGAATAGCGTTCAATTTGAAAAGTCGGTCCTCGCGGCGGATGGCCAGTCGCTCGTCGTGTACCTGCCTGCGCCGCGAACGCCGCCTGCCCGTGCGGGGCACGCAGACGGGCGGCAGGCAGGTGACAAAAATTCCGGAGAATGCCTTGGGGGTGGTATCATTGCCGAATAATGCCCTTAATCGTCAAAGGAGATGGAACGCGTGAGCCATTTGAAATAAAAAAATTGGTTGCATCACTCAAGCATTCCGGTGTTGAGGATTTTCTGACGCAAAAGGTTGCGAACGAGATTGCCGGGAACGTCACAGAAGGGATGACCACGACCGAGATTTACAAAAACGCATACTCGCTCCTTCGGAAGGAAGAGCGTTCATTTGCCGCGCGCTATTCCATGCGCCGGGCGATTTTAGATCTCGGTCCCACCGGATTTCCATTTGAAGATTACATCGGCGAGTTGATGCGGGCGAAAGGATACACAACGCAAACCCGAGTCATCCTTCAGGGAAAGTGCACAACGCACGAGGTTGATGTTGTTTTGGAAAAAGACGGGAAACGCTACGGTGCGGAATTAAAATTTCACAATACGCCGGGTTTCAAAACAGATGTTAAAACAGCTCTGTATGTCCGCGCACGCTTCACGGATATTGAATTACATTCTCACGAAGAAGGGCAGAAGTGTCCGGTTGACGGCGGGTGGCTGGTTACGAATACAAAATTTACATCGAATGCGCTTGAATATTCCGAGTGTGCCGGCATCACATTGCTAGGATGGAATTACCCTCGGGGAAGAGGGCTCGCCGATATTATTCAGGAAACTAAAGTTTATCCGGTAACGATACTCACGACGCTTTCGAAAGGAGAAAAAATGCGCCTCCTGGAAAACGGAGTTACGCTCTGCAAAATGGTTGTTGACAACCCTTCGACTTTGAAACACGCAGGTATTACGGGACGAAAATTCAAGAACGTTGTTTCCGAATCCGAGGGTGTGTGTAAAGCATAGTATGGGATACGTGCGAAAACTTTTTGATCCGGCTTCAAAGGAGCAATTCAAGATAAGTCGTTCAAAGATTGATGTCTTTTCGGACTGTCAGCGTTGTTCCTATCTTGATCTACGCCTCGGCGTCTCCCGGCCTTCAATGCCGAGTTTTACCCTAAACAATGCGGTAGACGAATTATTTAAGCGGGAGTTCGACATACATCGTGAATCGGGGACTCAGCATCCGATTATGAAGGAGTACGGGATAGATGCCGTACCCTTCAAAGACGAACGGATGACGGAGTGGCGCGACGCCTTGAGGCGCGGCATCGGGTTTCACCATACTCCGACGAATTTTTACGTACGTGGAGGCATCGATGACGTATGGGCCAAACCCTCGGGAGAGCTCATCATCGTCGATTACAAAGCAACATCAAAAAAAACTGCTCCAAAAACTGATGTCGATCTCTATGACGCATACAAAAAACAAATGGAAATATATCAATGGCTTTTCAGGAAAAACGGTTTCAAAGTTTCTCCTGTCGGCTACTTCGTGTATGCAAACGCTCGTCAGGACAGCGAAATAAATGCGTTTGATGCGAAACTGGATTTTGAAATCAACCTGGTTTCTTACACCGGCGATGATTCCTGGGTTGAGCCGAAGCTCATGGAGATGAAGGAAGTGCTTTCAGATGATTCCGTTCCGCCGGTCGGCACCTCTTTCGGCGGAGTTCCGTGCGAGCACTGTCTTTATAGGGAAAAAGCGGGGAAAGCTTTTCAGAGCATGGCCACCCATGTAAAGCCGAAAACAAAACCCGCAAAAAATGTTAAAAAGAAAACAGATGAAACAAATAAAGGCCTATTCGATTAAAGACTTCAAGGAACGTGTCATTTGCGTTGTGCAATCTATTTCCCGTGGAAAAACGATGACGTATGGCGAAGTTGCCGCGAGAACGGGGCACCCAAAGGCGGCGCGGGCAGTTGGCGCCATTATGCGGGCGAACAAGGACGTCAAGACGCCATGCCACCGTGTTGTCGCCAAAAACGGCTTGGGCGGCTACAACGGTATCCGGGGTTTAAAAAAGAACCTCTTGCGGGAAGAAGGTGCTCTTTAAAATCCCGAGATTGGTTTTGGGATTTTTTATTTCCAATCAATAACCCCTCGCCCGTGTTTTTCCAGGTACTCGTTCGCGGCGATAAAATGATTGTTGCCGAAGAAGCCGCGGGAGGCGGAGAGGGGAGAGGGGTGCGGGGATTTCAATACCAAATGCTTTTCCCGGTCAATTAAATCCTCTTTTTTGCCTGCGAACGCACCCCAGAGCATGAAAACGATATGCTCTTCTTTTTGGGACAAAGCGGAAATAACCGCGTCGGTAAAGAGGTGCCACCCATACTCAGCGTGTGAATTCGCCTCGCCGCTTCTCACCGAAAGCGACGCGTTCAGAAGCAAAACTCCCTGCGCGGCCCAGCGCGTTAAATCGGGATTTCGGTTTACCGAAATCCCGAACTCCGATTCAATTTCCTTGAACATATTCTGCAAGGATGGGGGAATGGGATTTTTGGGAAGAGTTGAAAATGCCAAGCCGTCCGCGACCCCCGGTGTGTGGTAGGGGTCCTGCCCTAATATGACCACGCGCACTTCTTCCGGTTTTACCAATTCAAAGGCGCGGAACACGCGCGAGGGATGGGGGAAGACCGGTCCTTTGAGATATTCACCGCGCACTTTCATCCGTAGCTCTTTGAAATATGGCTTCGCAAATTCTTCTTCAAGAAGCATTTTCCACTCCGGAACAATCTTTATGTCGTCATTCTGCGCTATTCCCATACTTTTACAGCGTACACCTCAAACAACATTAAGACATACCGTACGATGCATCGTATTTTCGATATATCGTATCGTCCTCGTTGACATGGATGCATGTTATTCTTTTCACATTCATGTTGAAAGAATTTACTCACACACGCTCCATTAGTGGAGCCGAGGAATATCGCCTTACAACCAATGACCTCCGAGTTCTGGTCATCCCGCGGCGAGACGTGCCGGTTGCCGGCGTCATGGTGACCTACCATGTGGGAAGCAGGAACGAGGTACCCGGCACGACCGGGGCGACACACATCCTGGAGCACCTGATGTTCAAAGGTTCGACGCACTTTGATCCTCGGAAAGGAAGAGGTACCGCGGAAATCATCGAATCCACCGGCGCGTTAATGAATGCGACAACCTGGAACGACCGCACGAACTATTACGAAGTAAGCGAGACACGCCACGTGGGAGATATTCTTGCGCTTGAGGCCGACCGCATGCGCAACCTGCTCTTGAGAGAAGACGATCTTGCCGCGGAAATGGTTGTTGTCCGCAATGAATATGAACGTTGGAAAAACGACCCCATTCAGCAACTCTCTGCCAGACTATGGGATACCGCATTCCACACACACCCTTACCATTATCCGACAATCGGAACCAAAGAAGACATAGAAGGAACCAACGTCGTCGAATTGCGTGAATTCTATGATACGTTCTATTGGCCCAATAATGCGACGGTTACCATTGCCGGAGATGTATCGGCAGAAGAGGCGCTCCCACTCGTTTTGCGTGCGTTCGCCCACATTCCAAAAGGAGAGCTTCCGAAACACAACATCCCCACGGAACCCCTTCAAACAAAAGAGAACCGTCTGGATTATGAACGCACGGGCACAGTGCATGCTCTCGGCGTTGCTTACAAAACTCCCGAAGGTATGCATGTCGACAGTCCCGCTCTCGCCGTACTGACAGCGCTTCTTTCAGACGGGAAGGGGAGCATGTTGAGCCAAACCTTTGTCGATGCGTCTCATGCGACCAGCCTTCACGGCATGCTTTCCCGCTTTCATGACCCTGGGCTTTTGGAGTTTGAAATCTTACTTACGGAAAATACGCAACATGCCGACGCCCTTGCCCTCTTCGATTCCGTGGTGGTAAATCTTAAAAATTCGATACCTGATGCCGATTTTCTCCGCGCGCGAGTCTTTGCCGGCGCGCAAGCACTCTATCATCGGGCTGCTTTATCAGATTTTATAAATTCTCTTAATGAATCGCTGGCGCTTGGCGATTGGGCGGATGTGTATTCATTCGCCGAGCGCATGCACGAAGTATCGAAAGAGGACGTCCTTCGTGTAGCGCGCATCTATCTTATCCCCGAGGGACGAACGGTCGCTAATCTTATTGCCACATGAACATGCATAATTTTGTTAAACGCCTGACGATCTTCAACCCAACGCCCGGGGTAACTGTTGTGCTTGATGCGAGAAAAGGAAGCGGAGTCGTTGACGTGCTTCTGGGGTTGCAGGCGGGCATGTGGTATGGGAGTCCGGACAATCCCGCTGTCCCGTTATTTTTTGCCGAGAGTCTGGAAGAAGGTACGACTACAAAAACTCGCGAAGATATTCGCAATACTCTTGAAGGGATAGGAAGCGATCTCTCGGTTGATGTGAGTGGTGAATTCATACTGGCGAAAACGCGCTCGGTTGCTTCCGGGTTTTCAACCACCTTTGAAATTCTCTCTGACATTGTGACAAACCCCTCTTTCCCCGAGCCCTCGCTCGCGCGCGTAAAAACCCGTCTCATGAATGAGTCGCGCGAGGATATGGAAGATACGAAGGAACGCGCTTTGATAGCGCTCTCGCAGGCGATGTTTCAGGAAGGATCTGCCCACCGCATGGAAAGCATTGAAGAACGGATACAACACGTGAAAAGTTTGGAACGGCCCGATGTTCTTGCTTATAAAGATACCGTACGTTCAAATCCGATCATTATTTCAATCGTCGGCGACACGACCGCAGAAGAGGTCGATCGTTGCTGCAGGGCTTTCTTTGCCGAACGTGGCCAATCAGCACAACCGGCAAGCCGTCCGCTTCCGGTGAAGCCGCAGAAAAATGTCAGTGAAAGTTTTGTTCCCGTTCCGGGAAAAGAAAATATCGATCTGTTTCTGGGTTCCTCTACGGGGGTTACGGTGACCGATTCGGAATTTGTTCCGCTTTCTGTTGCAATAGAAATGCTCGGCGGCTCGGGTTTTACCGGACATTTGATGCAGACGGTTCGCGAACGCGACGGGCTTACCTACGGAATCTATGCACGTCTCAAAGATACGCTCGGGGCGTTGCCACTCCATGTTCTGGTGTGGGGTACGTTCGGTAATACTCTTTTTGAAAAAGGGATGATTCAGACGAAAAAAGAAATGACGGAATGGTTGAAGATCAGAATTACCGACACCGGTCTCGAAAGAAAAAAAACAGAGATCATCGGCTCGT
>Ga0210057_1001960_pt1 | contig 30416 bp, 32 predicted proteins | sample CryGeyCG2114_010_2_FD_183968 | JGI IMG/M metagenome (GOLD analysis project Ga0210057, IMG submission 183968) | Groundwater microbial communities from aquifer - Crystal Geyser CG10_big_fil_rev_8/21/14_0.10 (SPAdes) (version 2) | ecosystem: Environmental > Aquatic > Deep subsurface > Groundwater ...
AGTCCCCAAGAAACTCTTTCCAGTTTACCTACTTGAAACTGAATGGAGATTTAACCACAGGACTGATATACTAAAAAGCATAAGAAGACTAGTTCTGAAATATAAAAGGTCTCATAGTTCGTAAATAACTAGTCTAGACCCCCACGAATTATCATTTGTAGCTTATTGGAGAAGAATTTTTTGACTAAGCTTGTTTTCCTTTTTGCTACAATTTGGGAGTAGCTCAATGAAAAAGCTCAAAGACGGCAAGTATCTAACACTGTTGGGGATTTATATTGGGCTTTTTCTGGCGGGAGTATTTGGAGCCTTGCTGTTTTATGGCCCCGCCAAACAGGAGGCTCGTCAAATTAGCGCTCAGCCCGCGCCCCACGTCAGCCAAACGATCGAGCGCAATGTCGAAAATGGCAAAGGTGCAGTTTTTACCGTTTTACTGCTCGGACACGGTGGGGCAGGGCACAGCGGGGGCGCGCTGGCAGACGCTATACAGCTCCTTTTTGTTGCCCCCACCTCCAAAAAGGCTACCCTCATCTCCATACCTCGCGACGCCTGGGTCAGCACGCCAACTGGTGAAGCTAAAATCAACAAGGCCTTCACCGTCGGCCAAACAGTCAACGAACGCGCCGAAAGCACTAAAATGGCGGCAGCGCAGGTAACGGGATTGCCCGTCGACTACTTTGTGTCCATTGACTTTAGCGGTTTTGAGCGCTTAGTCGACCAATTGGGTGGGATTACCGTGAACGTGCCGCGCAGTTTTGTGGATCACTTCTACCCCGTGAGGGGCAAAGAAAACGATACTTGCGGCCTGAGCATAGATGAGATTGCGCAACTACACGAAACCCATACGGGGTTCGAGCTTGAAAAACAGTTTACCTGCAGATACGAAAGCCTAAAGCACGAAAAAGGGCCTACCGCCATGGACGGAGAAGCCGCCCTAAAGTTTGTCAGATCCCGCCACTCCCCAGAACATGGTGGAGACTTTGCCCGCGGCGTCCGGCAACAGGCTGTACTGCTTGCTATCGGGGAAAAGCTGCTCAGCCTGCGGGCACTCAGTCGGGTAGACCAACTATATGAAGAGGCGGCCAAAATAGTTAATACCGACCTTAGTCTCCCCGCTGCCCAAGAGCTTGTCAACATTTTGGGGGAGCCGTCAGACTATGACATTCAAACCATAAGCCTGGGCGAAAACGTTTTTAACTTAGCTACAAGCGGTGATGGACAGTCGATACTTGTCCCAGCTGCCGGCCCCGGAAGGTTTGGTGCAATTCACGAACATATTCAAAAACGGATAAATTGATGTATAATTTCCTGGGTGAACGGTGACAGGACAAAAACATATATCTCGCTTCCGAGCTTTCGTAATTACACAAGGGTTTTTGTGCCGGTAAGCGTTCTCGTCCTTTTATTCTTACTCTCGTTCAGGATAGTCAATGCAGGTGAAGTAGCGGTCGTCACAAGGCTTGGAAAAGTAACCGGGCGGGTCCTAGAACCGGGACCCCACTTCATCATACCTATTGCCGAAAAAGCAATAAAATACAACACGAAGAAAATAATCTACGAGACAACAACCCCTGATAAGAATCCACGGACTTCGCTACGCTACGCCCGTGGTATTCTTGTCCCTCTGCGTGCTACGCACGACCTCGAGCTAGCGCTCTCGGCTAATCTTCATCCACGAGCTACCTCTCGTGGTTTTAAGATTGGAGAGGAATAAGCAAGCTTCCTCGGAGGCCGACTATAAAGACTTTCCCGTAGATACGAATACAGAAGACGGACAACAGGTAAACATTTTCTACACCGTACGCTTTAATGTCGACCCGACCAAGGCAGCGTGGGTGGCCCAAAATATTGGGAGCGAGGGTGCGCTTGTTGAAAAAATCGTCAAAACGGAAAGCCGCATCTGGGCAAGGAACGTCCCTCGGCGCTTTTCGGCTGAGAACCTCTACACTGGAGGCGGGTCTATCCAGGTACAAAACGATATATTCGAAGCTCTCAACCAAACTTTTTCCGACAACGGCCTAATCCTTGACTCAGTAGGGATTCGCGAAATTCAGTTTACCGACCAATACGTAGGCGCTATCGAGACCAAGCAAATTGAGGCCGTTAAGGTAGAAACGGAACAAAACAAAGCAGAGCAGGCAAAGTTTCAAAAAGAAGCTCGCATCACCCAAGCCGAGGGGCAAGCGGAGGAGCAGAGGCTCCAAAGCCAAACACTTGACCCACAAGTTCTTGAGAAAATAAAACTGGACAACCAAAAAGCTTTTATTGACAAGTGGAACGGGACTCTGCCCCGCGTGACGGGCAGTGAAAACTTTCTCTTTGACCTCGGAGATTTCGCACAATGAGCCGGTCAATCCTCACCTCTGGGACCTTTTCTGGCCCCCAGATAAACTTCCCACGACCTTGTAGCGTCAGCTTTGCCATTTCGGCATTGAAGCCTGGAAGAGTCAACTTCGTCAATGAGTTTTAGGCTAGGAAATGATACAATGGGGGTCTGCCAAGGTAGCTCAGCTGGCAGAGCAACGGTATCGTAAACCGTGGGTCGTGGGTTCGAATCCCACCCTTGGCTCCAGAATTAGACTTTCAGTTTTTTGACCGACGAATTGGTTGGCGGCACAAAGTGCCGCCCATTGGTTTTGTGGCGGAGAATCAAGGCCGCTCGGCGCGGTGAGCCGCGCCTCGCGGTTGGCCAAGACGAGGTTCGAGCCAACCATTCTGCTTTTGTTCAAGATTAGTCATTTGCTCATCCAGCGACTTCTTTTCGGAAAGAAGTTTAGCTTTTTCGCCACGATATACTTCTCGGTCAATATCTTGCTCTAAATAGCCGTCTAAAAGTCGCTGGAGCTTCGCTGTGATATCCGTAATCATTTTTTGATTTTTTTCAACAAAAGCAGAAATAGATTGGGCGGATTCCACTTTGTCTTTTTCAAGCCTTCCGTTTAGATAGTTCGCCCAATCTTGGGGCAAAGAAGCTTTTTGAAGAAGTGATGAAATTTGCGCGCCCAAAAATTCTTGGCAAATACAAGGTTAATGTTGCGTGACGTTTAGCTGGGTCTTCACCCTGTATTCGCCAGTGATTTGCATACCACATGACGCGCAAGAGTGGGTGGAAGCCTTGACCTTAGTGCCTCACTTCGGCTGAAAAAGATAAGCTGCGGGGGCTTTATCCCCATCTGCGCATTTTCTAAAGTACAATGAGGGTTTATTTTGTTTTTCTCCCACTATTTTGTGCTATATTGAGCACATGGCAGCACGTCGCAGACCTTCCAGGCTCGCCCGAACACGTGAGCGAAAGTATACCCGCAACGCTGTTGTTTTTACACTTCTAGGCATAGGAACCGTTATTGCCATACTTTTTGTGGGGCTTCCCATTTTAGCGCGAGTAATAATTGCCGTCAGTGAATTTACCGGCCAGGGAGGAAGCATCAAGATAACCGACAACACACCTCCACCGCCTCCTCGATTTGACGACCTTCCTGACTTTACCGCAGATGACCGCTTGCGGGTGTCCGGCTCAACTGAGGCTGGAGCCACAGTCATAATTACATTTAATGGCGCGGGCAAAGAGCTGGTTGCAAGCGCAGACGGAACATTTTCCACCACCTTTGAGCTTGTGGACGGAGTGAACACACTGAGTGCCGTTGCTCATGATGCTGCGGGTAACGAAAGCGCCAGGTCGCCCGAAGTTGTTATAACAAAGGATACTGAGCCGCCGGAGCTTGAGATCATTACACCCGAAGACGGAGAGCGCTTTTCGGGCAGTGCGGCAGCACAAATTGCAATAGAAGGCCAAACAGAAAAAGGCGTGAGTGCGCGAATTAACGACCGTGTGGCAATAGTCAATCGCGAGGGGAAATTCAAGCATCCTGTCACGCTTACTGAGGGAGAAAATGAATACCGCATATCGGCTACGGACGAGGCGGGAAATGAAACTGAGATAACTCTTACGATTATCTTTTCACCATAAACTTCCCACGACCTTGTAGCGTCAGTTCGCCATTTCAAGCCTGCAGCTGCCCCACTTCGTTTGGGAAAGCTTCGTTCCTCGCAACGCCCGTGGTATTTTTGTCCCTATGCGTGCTCACGCACACCTTAAGCTAGCGCTCTCGGCTAATCTTCATCCACGAGCTACCTCTCGTGGTTTTAAGATTGGAGAGGATAAACTTCCCACGACCTTACGGTCGGGGTTTTGTCATTTCAAGCCTGAAGCTTGCCTCACTTCGTTCGGAAAGCTTCATCCCTCGCGCTAACGCGCGGGGTTTTAAGCTTAGAAATGATAAAGCTTACTAAGCTGCATTTTCCGGGTAATGTTTCCGTTTCACGAAGCCTTTTTGCAATGGCTTTACAGAAACCCCTAAAAGCACGGCCAACCAAAACAGAATAGTCAAGTAAAAAAGAGTATTTGTGAATAGCGCATGCACTGCTATAGCCGACAATGAAGCGTACACGAGCGCACCACTTCTATCCGAAACAGCGCCCAACACCCTATATGCAAACCACCCGTATATAATAGCTCCCACAGAGCCTGTAGTAGCCAATATAAAAAGGTAGCTATTGTCGAGACCGTTACAACTGTGTGAGCTGGCATCAACGCCAAAGTGGCTAACCTGGACAGGGCAAACCGCATTAAAACCCACACCAAATACCGGCGCTCGTCGCACAATGTTTAAACCAATGTCATTGTTTTCCATTTTCTCCACGAGAGAATTTGTTCTTAATAAATTTACCCCCTCCCCCGCAGGTTTTGGGACAATTGGTAAAAGCAGCAATAGCAAAATCAATGTGAGAAGACCTTTTTTAAATTCCCTGGCAAAATACGAATATATGACAATCCCAACAAACAAAGCCAAATAGCTCGCTCGCGAAAATGTAAGTGCCAGCGCCACTACCACGAGCAATAGTAGCGGCCCCAGTACAAATTTATCCCCTTGCTTGGCTTTTGACAGTAGAGTAAGTATCGCCAAAACCAATATGATTCCGGTAAACGCAGGGTCCAGGATGGTCGAAACTAGCCGAAAATAGTGATCGTCCCAACCAAATAGCGAAAAGTACCGAATGTCAGGCAAAAGAAGGTATTGACCTATACCAATGAAGGCTACGACCACCCCACTGGCTGCCAGAGCTCCCACCAGCTCCAGCTTCAAGGCATTACTCTTGGCATACAAACTTACCGAATACATAAATAACACATAGGTAACAAACCGGACACCAAAAAGCAGTGCAACCGCACTCTCCTGTAGGCTGTAGTTCTCAGCGTTTATAAAAAGCGAAAAAACCCCCAGGAGCCAAAATGTTATACCGCTTTTAACCCAAATTGGAGTAGTACCACGAACGATGTCGGGAATCAGTGACAGTACGAACAAAAATACCAGAAAATCCAGCAAGTGAAACCCAAGGATTATGCCCGGCAATTGGCCCAAAATAAGAGCCAAAAACGAAGATATCAGTAAATATTTTCTAAACCTGTTTATCATCTTGTTTTAAATACACAGTGGACCAGGACAAAAATGAATGAAAGCTCATGAACATTGAAACAACCAGCCCACACACTCCGTCTTTGTTTCCATGTCGCACAATGTAATTGTGCAAAAATTTAAGGACCGGATAGAACAAAATTTTAAAAAGGCTAGACCTGCCACCTTCTTTTAACTTTTCACCAGCGTGCAACCTTGAATAGCTAGCCTGCTTGAGCAAATAACTGGAAAGGCTAGAAAGAGGATGATGAAATAATACGTTTTGGAGCCTCCCTGTTTTTCCGCGGCCAACCCAATACTCGTGCACGCTACGCACAAACTGGCCATGGTTTCTTTTAACTAGTCGCACAATATGTTGACTTCCATGCTCTCCTCCAGTGAGTTTTTTACCGTAAACGATATCCACTCTTTTTACTGAGTAACTAGAGTATTCTCCCCTATCATTTTCGGTTTTCATGCGTATTTCACGAGCAAGTTTTTTACTCACTAGCTCGTCAGCATCGATAAAAAGAACCCAGTCGAACTTCGCCTTTCTTAAAGCAAAGTTACGCTGTGATGCAAAGTCCCCTCCCAGCTTTCTTTTATAAACCCTTGCTTGAAACTGCTTTGCAATTTTAGTAGTGCCATCGGTGGAAAAATCGTCTATCACCACTATCTCGTCGCACCACATTAGCCTATTTAAGCACTTTTTAATATTTTCTTCTTCGTTTTTTGCCAATACTACGGCAGAGAGTAAAACCTTACTCATCGAATGACTGTGTGTAAAAATACACCACAAATGGAACTGTAACAACAGCAGAGACTATAGCAGCATAGGCGGCCCCAATTATGCCAAACCGTGCGGTAAGCGGCACTACAGTAGCCAAGAGCCCTACCAGCTCAACCATCGTAACCAAAGTGACCCATCGCTCTTTTTTTGTGGCTAGAAACAACGCATAAAACACACCTATAACCGCACGAATAAACCCAAATAGCGCAAGCACACGGACAACGGGCACCGCAGGCTCCCACCCGGGGCCAAGAATGACTGACACTAAAGTCTCGGCGAATAGAAATATCGCCACACTAGCTAGCCCCGAAAGAAGCGTTACGGAAGCTAATGTCTTTATAAATGCACACTTAAGACGGGCTTTATTGGCAATCTTTACATAGACCGGTAGTGTCACACGTCCCACTACTTGGGTAATTTCTCTAATGGGAAGGGTCGAGAGTTTGTAGGCCATTTGGTAAAATCCAAGTGAAGACGTGCCTAAAAATCGCCCCACCACCGCGTCGTCTGCATTTTGTGACGACCAGTCAAAAATTCCCGCCCCCGTCACCCATTTCCCAGTGCCGATTATCTGGCGCGCTTTCTTTGCATCGAAAGAAAGGCGCGGTCGCAATGAAACCATGGCGTGGGACAAAACGACCTCTGTCACGACGCCCGCCATTAGCCCCCAGGCTAGTGCGAGTTCGCTTTCCGTGGCCCGTGCTACCATAATCGCGACCACCGTGTCTACTCCGAACCGTGCCGTTTGCAGGAGAAAATCCATGGAAAACCTGAGGTCTTTTTGAAACAAGACTATACCTGGGTTGATAAAACCTCGAAATACAGGAACCATGCTAATAACAATTAGGATGCTTTGTGCGCCAGGCTCGCGGAAAAAGGAAGTAACGAGCGGGATAGAAAGCAAGGTAAGCAGGGAGATAAGTACTCCGCGCACGATAGAAATAACCCAGGATGTATTGACGTATTTATCTATTTTGCCTTTCTGCTGAACCAAGAAAACGTTTATGCCCGTCTCGGTAAACACTTCCAGAAGGGCCAAAACTAAAAGCCCAATCCCATAAGTCCCAAACTGTTCGGGGGACAAAATACGGGCCAAAATCGCAGTCCTCAAAAACGACATGCCCCGGCTCACCACGCGAAACGCCCCCACCCACCCTACTCCTTTCATCGCTTCTTTTTTGTACCCCACAACCTATTATATACAGACATCCACTCAACGAGCACTTTGACCCTATACACGCTTGGAGACTCACACCAGACATTTAGTTTTCAACTTGCTATAATATCCATGTATGAGAGGGTTAACTCATTTTATATTGGAAACCGTCCAAGTCGTCGTGTTTTCAATTTCCATATTTTTGTTTATTTATTTTTTGGTTCTGCAGCCCCACAAAATACGCGGAGCTTCTATGGAGCCCAATTTTCAGGAAAACCAATACTTGCTAACCGACAAAGTAAGCTACCGCCTTGGTGAGCCTGCTCGCGGAGATGTGGTCGTCTTCCGCGCATCTACCGGCCAGGACTTCATAAAGCGCGTCATCGCGCTACCCGGGGAAACCGTTGAGGTAAAAGGTGGCGAGGTACACATAAATGGAAAGCCACTCAACGAGCCCTACTTGCCACGAGAAGTTATCACGCAGACCGGTCAATTTCTGGAGAAAAATCAGCCAATTACCGTGCCGGACAATTTCTACTTTGTCCTGGGGGATAACCGCGACCACTCTCTGGACTCGCGCTCTTTTGGGTTTGTCTCAAAGGAAGATATTTCGGGAAAAGCCTTTTTTGTTTACTGGCCCCCTGCCAACGCCGGAGTTATTCAAGCAGCACCCACTCCTTGAGCCAGCTTTTGGAGTTTGGACTCGGTTTCCTCGAGGTTTCCTTTGAAAATAAACTGCACCCTAGTCTGTGCTCGCGAGCGCGTGAGCTTCACACTGGTGCGCTTTTCATCCTCGTCAGGGACTCGAAATGCGTTGAACAAAGCCTCCTGTAGCTGGTCAATCTCTTCAGAAACCAGCTTTTGCGTAGACTCGTGGTTGGCTAGCGCCTTTTGCCCGGACTGTGCCCTCGTACGGCGCGCTATATCCTCCGCCCTCCTGACAGACGCGGACTCCTCTAACACTTGTTTATAAGCGTTCACCATTAGCCTCTCGTCTTCAATAGAGGCCAAGGCGCGCGCGTGCCCTTCGGTAATTGATCCGGAAAGCAGGCCGTCTTTGAGTGCGTCCGGCAACGAAAGTAGTCGTATGGAGTTACTTACGTAAGCAACTGATTTTCCAACCTGGACCGCAATTTCACTCGTCGTCAAACCAAATTCGTTCATGAGCCGCTCAAGCCCTTTTGCCCTGTCCAAAGCATTGAGGTCAACCCTCTGTACATTCTCGACTATCGCCATCTCAAGCATTCCCTTGGGTGAAGTCTCACGGATAATTGCCGGAACGTGGCTAAGCCCTGCCAGCTTGCTCGCCCTCCACCTGCGCTCTCCGGCAATTATTTGATAGCCCGCAGGCGTCTTCGCCACGACTAGCGGCTCGAGGATACCGTGTTCCTTAATGGAATCGACCAAATCAACCAAACTTTCAGGTGTGATGGACCCCCTCGGCTGAAGCGGGTTAGCTTGAAGCTCATTTATGTTTATCTGTACTATCTGCTCGGTCATACTAGACAGTTACCGAAATTTGCTTTTTGCCCCGTCTTTGGGAAAACTCAGCCACTCCTGCCGCAAGAGAAAAGAGCGTATGATCCCGACCGACGTCTACATTTGCTCCCGCCGCTATTTTTGTGCCACGCTGACGAACCAAAACCATACCCGGGGACACGGACTGGCCATGGTTCACCTTAACCCCAAGCCGCTTCCCGGCAGTCCTTGACTGCTGACGTAGCTTACCTGCTGCTTTTTTCTTTGACATATAGACAATATAAACACATTTTTCACGCTTGTCAACTGATCAGAAGTATATAGATTGACATATTCACCCGCCCTCTCAAACTAGGTAATCTTACCAATCTGGACCCTTGTATACAGGGGGGTGAAACCCATGCGACGTCGGTAGCGAGATTTTGCCCGGAACTTCCTGACGTTTACTTTATCCCCTTTTTCCTCACCCAGTACTTTGACGTTAATCTTCACTTTGTCCAATACCGGCGTGCCCACCTTAACTGCATTTTCGTCGGAAATCATTAATACTTCAGGAACGACAGCTTTGCCGTCAAGCCTGTCTATCAAAATCTCCATTCCCTCCTCTACGCGGTACTGCCTCCCATTTATCCTGGCAACTGCGTACTTCATGGGCTATATTGTAGCAAACTCAGGTCTTTTTTGCACTAACCACCATCCCAAGCATCAGCATCATCCCCAAAAGCGACGACCCTCCGGCCGACAAAAATGGAAGAGGAATACCCGTAATCGGGAAAAGGCCCATATTCATTCCAATATGAACCATGACTTGGGCAAAAATTGTCAAAAATACCCCGGAAATAAACGCACGGGCTGTAAATGTCCGCGGCATATCAAGAGCCTTTAGTACCCTAAAGAGTACAGTAAAGAGTACTACTATGGTAAGGACTGCTCCCATAAGACCCAGTTCTTCACTTATTGCCGCAAACACAAAGTCGGTATGCCGCTCCGGTAGGAACAATAGCTGAGTCTGCACTCCCTCTCCCAGACCTCTTCCGGTCAGCTGACCACTCCCGACGGAGATCGTTGACTGGATGCTATTGTACCCTGCACCGGACGAGTCTGCTTCGGCCGACAAAAAAGACGTTATCCGGTCTTTTTGGTACGGTTGCATTACTTGCCAAAACACAGGGAGTATAGATACAAATCCTACCGCTAAAAGGAGCAAGTATTTTTTATTAAACGGCAGTGAAAGTCCAACCCCTGAAAATCCTATCAATGTGAGCACTGTAATGCCCAAACTCGGCTGGACTACGATCAAAACCAGCGGTAACAAAAGAACCACCGCTGCTTTTAAAACGCGCGCGCGGTCAAGTTCTTTGCTAGAAAGGAACCTTGCGGCGTACAGAACTAGGAACGGTCTGACTATTTCCGCTGGCTGTATGGTAAAAGAGCCAACGGGGATCCAACGGATTGTTCCCCTTGTTACCTGCCCAATTATAAGAGTTACAATCAAAAGCAGCACCCCAAACAAATACAGGTGGGGAGCAAACGCCTCAAAAACTTCGAAATCTACTGAGCTTGCTAGGAAAAAAATCATTATACCTATAACAATAAAAACAAAATAATTGGGAAAAACAAAAGGGGCAATTGAGCGCAAAATTATCACCGAAAGGGTCAGTGGTAGTGAAATGGCTAGAACCATCCACGGGTCTTTGACAAACCTAAGAAGGGCAAACATTACAGTTTAGAAACAGAAAAGGCGCCCTTGGTAAGCCTTCTGACAAGTGCTTTTTCTTTAATCTCTTTCTCATGAGCCGCAGGCCAGCTCGGCAGCTGAACATCCACTCTTTCGTCAAAAATGGTCCCAAGTTTTTTACGCTCTGCCTGAATTTGCCGGATGATATCCCTCATCTCACCCATTTCTTTTAGCTCGGCTGTCAGGCGGGTGTCAAGCTCTACCGTGACTTTTTTGCCAACGGTTTGTGCTACCTCAAGTACATTTACTTCCTCTGCCAAAATCTCCAAAGCTTTTTCAGATAGTTTTTTCGGAGCTGTAATCTGCATTGAAGGGAGGGGTTGGCGCACTTTTATATACTCCTCGGCACGCTTTGACAATCCCGCCTCCGCTACTTCGCGTACAAGCTTCATTTCTTTGAGTAATTTTTTATCGATATCCTTTCCGTTTGCAATTGGCCAGTTTGCCAAGTGAACGCTCTCCCCTCTCGTTAGGTTTTGATATAGATATTCTGCAAAAAAAGGGTTGAAGGGTGCCAATAGCTTTGAAAGCTCGACAAGCACTTCCCAAGTTGTCCGGAAAAACTCCGGTGTCTTCCTATCCCTACTTCTTCTGAGATACCACTGCGACAAGTCTTTGACTACAAAATCTTGTATTGCATTAGAAGCTTTATAAGAATCGTAGTTTTCAAGCGAGCCCGTTACCGTCTTCACCACTTCGTGGAGACGAGCATTTATCCACCTGTCGAGCACGTGCTTGCTTTTATTATTGGCTTGCTTTGACGGCTCCCAACTGCCTAAGTTTGCATAGCGTACAAAGTATCCGTATATATTCCAAAGAGGAATATGAAACCCACTAAGCGTCGACCGTAAAGTTTCGGTAGACAGTCTATACTGTGTGCCTACGGAAACCGAGCTAAAGAAAAACCACCTTATGCCGTCTGCTCCGACAGCCTCAATGGCTTCCCAAGGGTCAACCACATTCCCAACGGACTTACTCATTTTTTTGCCGTGACTGTCAAGAACGTGCTCGTAGACGACGACGTTTTTATAGGGAGACTTACCGAAAAGCATCGTAGATATGGCTTGGAGCGAGAAAAACCACCCGCGCGTTTGGTCAACCGCTTCTGAAATATAGTCCGCTGGAAATTGGTCTTTATACTCGTCTTTCTTTTTGGGGTAGTGGTACTGCGCGAAGGGCATGGCCCCACTGTCGTACCATACGTCTATAACCTCCGGAACCCTTCGCATTTTCTTGCCGGTCTTGGGATGGTCAAAAACTATTTCATCCACATATGGCCTATGAAGGTCTACGGACTTCAAACTTTTTCCAACCAGTTTTTCTAACTCCCCGACACTCCCAACCGCGAGCGAATTCCCCTCCTCATCTGTCCAAATTGGCAAGGGCGTGCCCCAATAACGGCTTCTCGAAATCGACCAGTCAATAAGCGTCTCATACCAGTTACCCATGCGCCCTTGTCCTACATGCTCAGGTTTCCAGTTGACCTCAGAATTGTGCTTAATGAGCCTGTCCTTGAACTGTGTCGTTTTAATAAACCAACTGTCAAGCGCGTAATAAACAAGCGGACTTTTGCAGCGCCAGCAATACGGATATTGATGCTTGACAGCCTCCTCTTTGAGTAGCAATCCTCGCTTTTTGAGATTATTAACAATCTCGCTATTGGCCTCGGTCACGTGTTTACCGGAGAAGTCTTTCGCCTCTCTTGTGAACTTGCCTTCTTCGTCAACCAGGTGGTGCTTTGGTAAGTCAAACTTTTTGGACAGCTCAAAGTCATCTGCCCCGTACATGACCGCGGTGTGAACCACGCCCGTCCCTTCACTTGCGTCTACAAAATCAGCGGGCAGCACTGTATGTAAGTCTTTTTTGTTTCTGTAGTTTTCAGTCAAATAGTCGAAAGGTGGAACATAACTTTTTCCGACCAGGTCCTTTCCTCTAATGGTTTTGCCGGTTGTTTCAAGCCCAAGCTTTTCTGCTGCTTCTTTGGCAACTATATAAGTGTTCCCTTTGCGGGCAACTTCTGCATACTCAAGCTTCGAACTGACTGCCAAGGCGGCGTTACCGGGGAGTGTCCAAGGCGTAGTGGTCCAGGCGACTAGGTAAGTATTGGGAGTATTTTTGAGCTCAAAAAGTACATAGACGGACTTATCCTCACGTTCGTGGTACTCTTGAGACACTTCGTGTGAAGAAAGCGGGGTGCCACAACGTGTACAGTAAGGCACAACTTTGTAATCTTTGTACAAAAGTCCTTTTTTATAAAGCACTGACAGGCTCCACCAGACAGACTCTATGTAGTCATTTTCGTAAGTGATGTATGGGTGGTCCATGTCAATCCAGTGACCTAGCCGCTTAACCATTTTTTCCCAAAGGTCAACGTATTTCCAAACGGATTCACGACAAAGGTTGTTGAACTTGGCTATGGAGGCAACTTTGTCTCCCGGAACGATGTTTTCTATTTCTCGCTTTCCGGAAATTCCGAGTGCCTTTTCCACTTCGACTTCGACAGGAAGCCCATGCGTATCCCAGCCAGCCATTCTAATAACGTGATAACCCTGCATAGACTTAAAGCGGGGGTACAGGTCTTTAAATGCCCTGCCGATTACGTGGCCGATGTGAGGTTTTCCATTCGCCGTAGGTGGGCCATCGTAGAAAACATATCTCTTTCCACCGGCGGTCTTGTTTAATTGCTTTTGAAAAGTTTTATCTTTTTCCCAATACGAAAGTATGCGCTCCTCCAACCTTGGGAAGTCTGGCTTTGGGTCGGGTTCAGAAAAATATACCTTTTTCGTCATCACAGTCCCAATTGTAAAACATTTAAGCAGTTGCGCCTAGTTACTCCTTCTCAAAAACGCGGGGATTTCAAAATCTTCTCCCATTTCATCCCTTGGTGCTTTTTCGCTATCATCCGGCTCCCCTGCCATTTCCTCAGAAACTTCCTCGGGCTTTTTTTTGTCATCTTCTCGTTTTTCACTCACCAATCCTTCAACCGGCTTTGGTGTTGAAATAAACGCAGGCTGTCCTCTCCCCATTTTTGAAAGCCTAGCTTGAGTTTCATCAAAACCGGTAGCAATTACAGTTATCCTCACCTGGTCCCCCATATCTCCACGGATCACCTGGCCATAAATAACATTGGCATCCGGATCGACCGCACTACTTATAACACGCGCCGCCTCATCTACCTCATACATGGTCATATTGGGCCCGCCGGTGACATTAAACAGCACCCCACGAGCGCCATCAATAGATACATCAAGAAGAGGCGAGCTAATGGCCGCGCGCGCGGCCATCGCTGCCCGTGTGTCCCCAACCCCTGCACCCATGCCAAGAAGAGCTGTACCGGCATCTTTCATTATTGTCTTGACATCGGCAAAGTCTACGTTAATCTTTCCCGGAGTAGTAATGATTTCGGCAATACCCGACACCGCTTGTCCCAAAACACTATCAACTACTTTAAAAGCTTCCTCTAGTGTCATTTTATTGTCAACCACATCCATTAACCTCTGGTTTGGAATTACAATTAGAGTATCTACCTCGTCCCGCAACCTCTCGACACCTTCTTCTGCAATCATGGCCCTCCTGTTCCCTTCAAAGGTAAAGGGCTTGGTAACAATTGCAACGGTGAGCGCTCCAGCTTCTTTTGCTAGTCGAGCAACAACCGGAGAAGCTCCGGTACCCGTACCCCCACCCATACCGGCGGTTACGAATACCATATCGGTGTCTACCAGTAATTCCTTTATTTTTTCAGATGACTCCTCTGCCGCCTGCGTACCAATATCCGGGTTTCCACCAACGCCAAGGCCGCGAGTTAGCTTTCCCCCTATTTGAAGCTTTGTCGGGACGGGGTTGTCAAGAAGGACCTGTGCGTCGGTGTTAATAGTTATAAATTCGACCCCGCTTACCTGCTCACTTTCTATAAAAGAAGAAACCGCGTTTCCCCCACCACCGCCCACGCCAATTACCTTAATCTTGGCTATACGAGCAGCATCTGGTTTTACAAGCGCCATATATCACTTTTCGCTGCAGTGTAGTCCAGGTATCATCAGAATGCAACCTAAGGCAGGAGCTCTTTTGCAGTATCAATAAGTTTCGACAATATCCCCACGTTTGGCAGTTTTAAGCCTGAGGTCTTTGAACCCGTGGCTTCTTGAAATCTTTCTGATTGTACACCATACAAAACCAAACCTGTAGCGACAGAAAATGGAGTGTCTACTATGTCGTCGACCAACCCGGTGACCCCGGTCGGTTTTGCAATCCTAACCGGCAGCCCCAATGTCCTGCGAGCCGCATCTTCTATCCCATAAGTATGTGCTCCACCTCCGGTCAATATCGCACCGGAGGGAACTTTGTTAATTATTCCGGCTCTATCAAGGTCGAGCTTTACCATGGTAAATATTTCATTCAGCCGCGGCTTGATTATGCCTTCAGTAAGGGTGCGCTTTGAAACTTTTTTCTCCTCTGCTCCAAACTTTGAAAGATCAATGTGTTGCGCCTCCTTGTCGTCTTTTTTTGTGGGAAAAACACTCAGGTCAATTTTTATCTTTTCGGCGGCATCAAGCGGCACGCGCAAACCAATTGCCAAATCATTTGTTACATTTCGGGCGCCAATTGGGACAGACCCGGAATAAGAAAGAGATCCGTCCACATACGCAGCGAGTGAAGTAGTCCCCGAACCAATATCAATGAGCACACACCCCAGCTCTTTTTCGGTTGGCGAGAGGGTCGCAAAACTGCTCGCGTATCCCGTAAACACCGCTTCCTCTATGTTTACACCTACCTCGTTTACCGCTTTTGCCAAATTTTTCAAAGCGGGAGAGCTTACAGTCACCAAATGGGTGTCTACTTCTAGCCGAACGCCTGTCATGCCAACAGGGTCACGAACCCCGGCCTCGCCATCAACCATATATTCTCGTGGGAGGACGTGAATGATCTCGCGGCTCGCCGGCAGCTGAATAGCTCGAGCTGCCTCTATGACGCGCACTACGTCCTCACTCGACACTTCCCCATTAGGATCGCTTACGGCGACCACCCCTTTTGAATTTTGTGACTGGATGTGTCCTCCCCCCACCGAAACAAACGCCGTGTCTACGCTGTAGCCCGCCATGCGCTCGGCCCCCTCAACTGAAACTATGGTAGACTCCACGGCATCCTCAATGTCGACAATCTGGCCTTTTTTGACACCTCTTGAAGGAACTTCCGAAACGCCAACTATGCTGACTGTGGTCTCAAACGTCACGGCATCTACGCTCACTTGGGCCATGAGCGTCGTTATTTTAGAAGAACCGATATCAATTGCCGTTACAATCCCTTTTGCCATATCATCTTAAAACCGGCCGGCTAAATCGCAAGTCAAGCTCGCGAAAATTGCGGCCAGTACTGTTCATTGTAGGGTTTTCGCTCAAAGTATTCAACCGCGAAAGCACAATGCTCAAACTTCCCAAGAGTATGTCTATGTCCCCATTTTTGGGAAATATGACCAAAACACCTCCGTCTAGCTGCACTTCCAGACCTTGATGCGTGAGCCGCCCCTCGCGCAACCCGTAATATCTAAAAAGCGCCCTAAAAAGCTCTCTCGCAAAGGGTTCTTCGCGGTTATCCTCTATGATTAAAATGGGGAGCTCCGTTTGAGGAGTGCGCTCGACGAACTCGTTAAAAGTGTCATAAATAAAATATTCAGTACCGTCCAGTGTCGTCGCCACCTCCGGCTTCTTGACAATAGTTTTTATCTCCAAGGAGCCTGGTACCAAATATGTCACCGCAGAGTTTACGACCTGCGGGTCTTGAGACAATATCTCGCGCGCCTTCCTTTCCCCATCCAGTAAGGACATTCCCCTAACATCTTCCAGGTTAGATTTCAGCTCGGCATCACACAAGCCAAATTGGTTACTACAGCCTACAGTTCTAATCACTAAAAAACGAGGAACAAAAACTGCCCCGACCACTAGCGCCGCTATTGCCAGGAGTATTCCTATTTTTTTCACAATAGCTTTTCTATACAGTTGACAAATTTTTTTGAGGCATGCTTGTCTGTGCCTGCTATATCTGAGGCAGTGTTTGCCATACTGCTCCAGTTCCTCTCGATAAACCTCAACTTTTTAAGAAGGGCGTCTGCAGTTGCGCCTTCTTGGTCCAGCTTGAGCGCAACCCCCGCTTCGAGGGCTAAGTCTGCATTTTTATTTTGCTCATCGTACCTTGTCCACGGAATAGGCATCAACAGTGCCGGTCTGCTCGTGACAATAATTTCAGATACCGTGTTCGCCCCTGCCCGAGCTACAACAATGTCGGACTTCTTGAAAACATCTGCTATGTTTTCAACAAAGCCATACGGTACGTACCGCCCCTTACCCTTTTTCAGCTCTTTTTTAACGCTTCGGGCAAGCTCATAATCCAGATCGCCGGTGTGGTGAACAATCCTGTATCTTTTTATCAAGTCGGGTAGTGCTTCAAAAACCAAAGTGTTCAAGGTTTGAGATCCCCTCGACCCCCCCGTGACAAAAACTACCGGTGGGGAGCCGATACTCCTTTTTTTGGGAATATTTATGATGCTTTTTCTGACAGGGTTCCCGATAACAACCGACTTTTTGGCATCTGCTTGCACAACGGAAGTATTGCGCGCTAAAAGTACTTTGGTTGCGAAAGGAGAAGATATACGATTGGCCAGGCCAAATGCCGCCGTTTGCTCGTGAATAACCACCGGGGATCTCACTAGCCACGCGGCAAATACAACCGGAACCGAAACAAAGCCTCCGAACGAGATAACTACACTAGGCCTTATTGTCAACAGTGTGATAAAAGCAGAAACAAAGCCGATGGGTACTCTCAAAAGAGAGGGTATTGTATGCCTGCTGAATCGTTTTTGGAGCCTGCCCGCAACTATTGAGTGGAAAATTACCCCACGGCCGGGCAGTAGTCGTGCCTCAAATGTTGCTTGATTAGCTCCCTCAACAGCCCTTTTGGTACCAACGAAGTGTAACTCCCACTTTTTGTCACTTGCTACAATCTCTTCCATTACCGCAAGGCCAGTCGAGCCTGCGTGTCCACCGGTGAAAACAATTTTATGCCTTCGCATGTCTGCTGATACTTAAAAGTATACCAATTGCAATAAGCATCATGGTAAGACTTGAGCCACCGTAGCTAAAAAACGGAAGGGGCATTCCCGTCAATGGTGTCAGCGCAACCATTGAACCGATATTCAAAAAGCTCTGCCCTCCTATCCAAAAAGCCACACCTGCCACAAAAACTTTTGAAAAACGGTCAGGGGCGCGTTGTGAAAGCTTTATAATGCGCAAAGTGTAGAAAGTCAAAACTATTATAACTAACGACGCACCGATAAACCCAACCTCTTCTGCGATAACGGCAAACACCGAATCGGTCGCGGTTTCGGGTAAAAACAAGTGTTTTTGGCGTGACTGCCCTATCCCCACGCCCAGTAGCCCCCCAGAGCCAAGTGCTATCAAAATTTGCCGAATGTGGTAGGAGCTACCAAGCGGGTCAGTCGTGCCTTCCAAAAAAGTTGCTAGTCGCTCACGCCGGTAATCAGACCCCAAAACCAAGATGCCCGCAGCGAGAGCCCCAAGCACGCCCAGTCCGCCCAAAATGTAAACGGGCATCCCCATTACAAAAAACTGAGCTCCGGCAATGGCTACTATCATAATGGTAGTCCCCAGGTCGGGCTGGAACATAATAAGTCCGGCAACCAAACCAACAGAAGCTATCGAAATCCAGTAAGGATACTCACCATCAGCGAGCCTCGCCATAAAAAGTGTCACCGACAACTTCATAAACTCCGACGGCTGGAAAGAAATGGGCCCCAAGTCCAGCCATCTCCTGGCACCAAGTACTTTCACTCCCAAACCCGGGACGAGAACAATCACGAGAAGGACCAAATTAACCAGAAACACCACAAAAGCCAGCCGCCTCCAGAGCCTGTAGTCTACAAAACTCACAGCGAGCATTCCGACCAGCCCCACCAAAGCCCAAACTGCTTGCTGCTTTACAAAAAAAAGAGGGTCTTGAAATACGCGAAAGGCCTGAGGGGCACTGGCATCCGCGACCGCCAAGAGGCCAAGGAGCGTAAGTGCTACTGTGAAGACAAAAAGCTTCCTGTCCATGGCTCGTTAAATTGTAGTAAGCCACAAACCGAAAATGGCAAGCACGATCCCCGCAAGCCAAGCCCGCATGACAATTTTTGGTTCTTCCCAGCCTATCGCCAAAAAGGTGTGGTGAATGGGTGCCAGAGGGAATATTTTACGCTTGAGCACCTTGTAGCCGAATATCTGAATGGCGCTTGAGGCGGCCTCAAGTACGAATATGCCTCCTATAATAAAAAGGGTCGCGACATTGCCAATGATGAGCCCAATGACGGCGATCATTGCCCCAAAGCTCATGGCCCCAGCGTCCCCAAGCCAAATACGAGCGGGCCACACATTAAAATATAAAAATGCCAAAATAGACCCCAGCCACAACGATATGAAGATGAAAAGTGGTGTGTCCAAGCTTTCAACAGCGATAACAACATATGCAAACAAGTAAATCATCAAAAGCCCCATCGAAAGCCCGTCCAGTCCATCGGTGATATTAAAAGCATTGGCAAAGAAAACGATTAGAAATGCCGCAAAGGGAATATATAAAATCCCCAAATTAATGACAATATCCAAAAAAGGGATATGAAGGATGCTGATGCCCAGCATAAAGTGGAGCATCCCACCCACCAAAAACCCCAATACCCATTGTATTGCAAAATATTGCTTTTTAGTTAAGCCAAAAACAGATCCGACCATCCCGGGCCTTGGTTTGCCGAAAATTTTTAGAATGTCGTCAACCATCCCCAGCGCTCCGAAGCTCAAAAAGGTAACAAATATAACGACAAGCTCGGCCCGCAGCGAGAAAGAAGACTCTATGTGTACTCCTAGGCGTGAGATAAAGTTAAACAAAAATGCAAATAGCACACTTACTACTAATATCAACAATATCCCCCCTCCCACCGGCGTCCCCGCCTTGTGATCGTGAAGTTTGTCGAAAAGCGAGCTCTTTTTGCCCTTGGCGCTCCCCTCTTTCCGGCGAACGAGCTTTATTTTATAAAGTAGGTCTATAAAAGGCACTACCACTACGGAGGTAGATAAAAAGGAGAAAATTATGAGGCCGAGGGCTAAGGGCAGGAGTTGGGACTGGTTCATAGACTGGGAGTATTATATCAAACCGCTATAATAAGGGGGATGAACATCGTAGTACTTCACGGTTGGGGGCACAATAAGCACTACTGGAAAGCACTCAAGCGCCCGCTTGGCAGGCTTGGGAAAGTATACATACCGGACCTTCCTGGTTTTGGCAGCGAGCCACTCATAAACGAAAACTGGGGCGTACCAGACTATGCAAAATGGGTAGAAGGCTACGTTTCCAAGAAAAAGCTTAAAAGGGTGGTTCTTATCGGGCATTCGTTTGGCGGGCGTATAAGCGCTAGGTTTCTTATTTCGGCCGAGCTTGCCCTGGCATTTGGATTGGTTATCACAAGAGCGTGTTTGTCCGAGACTTTTGCATTTCCAAGTTTTCTTCCTTTCCATCCCGCCTGCTCTATCAACCACCCGGCATACAGCTTTTCTTCTCGTTTTAGTGCGTGATGGGGAATTTCCGGAAATTTTTTCAGCAGTCTTTTGAGCTTAGTTTTTTTACCACTGGGTTTTTGAAAAACGATCCTGCATTTGGAATGTCTTGAGGAGAGTGTAGCTTCTCGCCCCTAACCGCAAGCACAGCCTCTCTCACTTCGCTTAAGCGACCGGAAATACCCTCGTTTCTGAAGTAGTTTTTTAGGCTTTCATAGGCGACTAAAGGCCCCTTGTTTTTCTTAAGCGTAAGCAATATTGACCAAATAACATAGCGGTTTTTCTTTTTCTTGAACATGCTGTCTCAGTACCCAAACTCACACTGTTTGCCAGATAGCCGTACAAACTTTCCCGTTTTCAGGTCAAAAGCTTCAACCCATGTTAGCATCTCAGAAAGTTCCTGCCAATAGACCCCGATATTTTGTATAGGTGCTGCACCCGCGAGACCGGGGATCCCGGAAAGGCATTCGATCCCCTGAAGGTTATTTTCTACTGCACGTAAAACCACCTCATCCCATACCGCCCCTGCGCTCGCCCCGGACCATGCAGGCGCGGGCCGCGCAGTGCACAAAGTCGCGCTGCAAGCTCTCCGCGTCGCCGCTTAGAATGTGGCGGCGCGCCCGCTCCCGAAATTCATCCATCAATTCGTCTTGCGCCATCGGGCGTGGCACAAAATCCAGTGAAAAACTCATACCCTTCCTTTCTGCTAACGTCCGTTCAGCCGTAACCGTCCGCCGGCAAACGCCGGGAGGTCATCCCCCCCGTCGCCGGCGCAGAGGCCGACATACTGGTAAATGGCGATGCCCTCCCAGGACTCGCCGATTTTCGCCACACCGGGCAAAAGCTCATGCTGCCCGGTCCCCTCCATTGCGCCGAATTGCGCCTTTTCCGCAATGCCATCGCCGGTGACTGCCATGTGCCGTGATATGAATTCCAGAAAAGCCCTCCTTTCAAAATCCCCCGGCGGTAAACGTATTGCCATATCAACTCTCCTTTCAACCAACCTGTGGTATGCGGGGAAGCTCGTGAGGCTTCCCCTGTGGAAAACGAAGGGCAAGGGCGCGTCACCATGCGCTCCTGCCCCCGGCAAAATTAAAGAGGGATAATGTGTTCAGTTAAAAAAGCAACGAGCGCATCGTGAAGCTGTGCAAGAGCATCGTCTTGAGAAACGTAAATAATCTCACGAAACAAAGACGGAATGCCGCGTGGCATGCGCGACACAACAGTTCCCTCTCTATAAAGGAAGATCACGGGAATCCCGTATTCCTCGGCATAAGCTACTTCCATCCCCACGCCAAAACTCGGATGGCCCATATATGCGAGTACCAGACCCGACTCAAGAACCGTTGTCTTATCTGTCCAGAAAACCTGTTGCGGCGAATGATCTGTCCCTGGTTCGGTATGAAGATGAGGGACGTAGGGTTTTAAGCCCTGCTCTCTGCACGCTTCTGCAATCGCTTCATAAAAGCACTTAAGCTCCGCCAAGTCCGACACCCCGGTCAATGCTCCAGATACGTAAACCTGTACTGGTTCAGCAGGGTCTACAATGGAGGATGGAGTTGTTACAATTTTGCTCCGCGAAGATGTTTGTTGCCCCTGATCATTCATTTCGTGTTATCCTTTCAATGAGATTCTTGTTTAGTAGTAGAGAAGAGCTAAGCTTCTCCGCTGAACAAAATACACAGTCCAAGGGGTTTTTTAACTAGACCTCTTGGACTGAACCAGCAAGCGCCGCTAAATCACTGAACAGAAGTTGTTGCATCCATTCTGGCACAGAGGGGCAATCTCAGGGTCGGTGGCAAAGTGAGTACTAAAAAGGCTTCGGATCAAACGCCTCTGCTGGTGTGAGTCCAGATGGCAAAAAGTAAGCCCGATCAAAAGACGAAAATCGTAGTTAATTTCCCGGAACAACTCTGTTCTTTTGTCCACGAAAACCTCCAAAAATGCGTTACAATCAAAACAAGAGACCCCCGGTAAAAGAAAATCCGGGTTCAGTTTTTTCCACAAGTTGGTCTCTTCAATTGAGTGGCGGGTGGTGCAGACCCAGCCACTCTTTTCGTTACCTTACCTATAAAGTATAAATCAATTATTCTGCGCGTCAACTCAACCGTGATAGAATAGGCTTCAAGTAGAAATACCTCAACAACTTTCAGTTGACAAAATTCAAATAGATCACTATGCTATAAGCAACGATGACTCGAAAGTAAAGAGCATGGCGGAATCAGAGCAATCCAACAATAACAACACCATTGAAACTTTGTTGCGTAATTGCAGAATAGATGCGGGGCTTACCCAAAGGGAACTTGCAAAAGAAATAGGCGTCCATCACTCTTTAATCAGCAAGTATGAGAAAGGCAGAATCCCCTCTCAGCAAGTGGCGCGCCTTGTCGTCAACGCACTTTCTAGAAGCAAAGCGTCTAAAAACAAATTAAATCAACTTCAAAACAAACTAACCCATGAGCTGGGAGAAATTACCAACCAACACATCCACCCTTCACTGGCTAGGATAAGCCTAAGGTTTCAACACTTCACAAACGACGAGGCAGAATTTGCCGGTGATGCCCTTGAAACACACTTCAGCATCATCGTTGATCGACTACAGGCTGAGAAACTTGATGAAGAGAAAAAATGGCCCCTGGCATCAAGTCGCCTTGATGCGGCTTTGCAGCTATTAGAAGATTCCTTCTCAAAACTGCGCTGGGTACTGTACGCGAAGCACGCTGCTACCTCTTACCGGGAAGGAAAATTTGACGAGGCGATTCAATATGGCGAATGGGCACGAGCAATGAGCGTAACTGGCACATTAGAACTTGACAAAGGCGACGAGGCCGCGAACCTGCTCACATTAGGTCTCGCCTATCGTCGACGAGCAAAATGGGAGTCCGCCAAAGAAGCGTTTGAGTCGATAAAGAAATTGCTCAACGGTGATCCTCATACAGTAGCCGACTGTGACAGAAAAATTATTAGTTTATATAACTTCCAAGGCCAGTGTGATGAAGCTATCCTGGCATGTGAGCAAGTTGAGAATTTCTTAAAGGAAAAAGAACTGGAAAACACAGAGGCCCACTTCAAATTACTACGACATAAAGCGTGGGCTTTGAATTTAAAAGGTGGGTGGCAAGAAGCGGAAGAATTATATAAAGAAGCGAATCGGCTCCTAGAAGAAATTGATATGCCAGACATGGATCGAGAACTTGAGCGAGTACGAGGAGCACGATATTTGGCTGATGCCTACAGCCTGCGATCTGAGAGACAGGAGGAAGCTCTGAAATTGTATAGAGAAAACATTAAATCTCTAGATACTTTAGAAGCCGAGGGGAAAAACATTCCCTTACTGAAAGCCATGAATCTACTCGGACTGGGACAAATCCTTGCCAATAGACTCGCCAGAGAGAAAGAATTAAGCCCCGCAGCATATTATCTCGGTGAAAGCGAAAAGCTTTTTAGCAAATTCCGGGAGACACGCGGGGTAGCCCTTGCCAATATCGCCATTGGTAAACTACATGCTAAAACCGGTGGCTTCAATAATGCAGAGAAAATCCTTTTAGTAGCCCTAGAATCCGCCCACGAGGTAAAAGAGCAATATTTTATTGGGGAGGCTTTATCCAACCTTATTGAAACCTACTTCCTGTGGGGTAGGCTCGAATCGGTCCACGAAAAGTATAAGGATATCCAAAAAGAAGCCAAACAAATCTACGATATTCATCTCAGTAAAATTCAGTCCTTGGTGGGCAGAGCTTATATATACGATGGCCAATCCGAGACAGGAGCCGACTGGCTTTGTCGGTCTACGTTAACCGGGCTGAATTACAACCTATACACCTTCAAGGACAGATTTGGGGAGCTCATTGCGCAAATCAACGATTTTATCAGTGAAAAGCAGTTCGACAAAGCACACGATCTTCTACAGAGATGTGATGACTTCTGGAAAGGACAAATGCCCCGTTTGCACCTACCAAAAGAAACATTATCAGAGGTTCAAGAAACACTGTCGAATCTGGACAAGAAGCGACTGGAAATAACGAGAAAGAAAGTCACTATCTGATGATTACATCGACCTTACCAGATGAAGTTATCGAGAGAATCGCCCAGAACCTATATTCATCCGTTCTATTTACATGCCCGGCATCTTGCAAGCCCCCTCCAGTCCCACTGGATAAAATATTAAAATACCTTGGACTTCGTTACAAATCCGCAAAATATCATCAGTTAGAAAAAGATTCCATTGGAGCTCTTTTAGTAGAGGAAAAAACCGTTGTTGTCGATGACACCTACCCAATGAACATACAGCGATTCACTACAGCTCATGAAATCGGTCATTGGCTATTGCACGTGGCCCCACAACAATCCCCAAATATGGGACTAGGCAAGCACCTCACCGACTGGCTACAAAGTGCAAGTACAAAGTCACAAAAGAAAAGGGCAAGGCAAGAAAAAGAGGCGGACAAATTCGCGGCGGCACTTTTAGTGCCACAACCTCTCTTACAACGAGTAGCCCGACAATACAGGAATAGAGACGTCGATGCATTTAGGGCAATAGCGCGAACTTTCAAAGTCTCACAAGAAACACTCCTGTATCGCCTACAGGATTTGGACGAGCGAGGGCGGTTGGGATTATCCTTTGATTGGGAATCCCTTTCGCTGTTAGAGCGAGAATGGAATAACAATAAAAGCGATGATGCGAGAGAAAACATTTATAATTTCATTAAGGAGATGCCAAGCCTTAAAGGGGGCCTCATCGCAGTAAAGCCTGCTCCCTTGCTTCCCGAAGACACCATACGTAGACGACCCATGTTTGCTCGACGCAAGTTAATTATTGAGGTCGATGGGCTACCAAATGCAGGTAAAGATACACAAATCAACTTACTGGCGAAGTACTTACGAAGGTCAGGACATACCGTAACAGTTGTAGAGGAAGGGTTCAAGGTTTGTACGACAGCAGGATCATCTGCTTTTTTACCTCACCAGCTTAAGCTTCAGTACTCCATAAGCCACGCCACTACAAAGCTTATTGAATATGGCTCTCGTAGTGATATTGAAGTGATACTAGTCAACAGGGGGGTATTCGATCTCCTGGCATTGACACAGTTTTGGTACTGGCGACATCGCATCTCTGAAGTAGAGTTCGCGGCGCAGAAAAAGTGGCTTTTAGAAATCCTACAACCCTGGGTGGATTTAATCTTTTTTATCCATGTGACTCCTGAGGAGTCTATGCGTAGAGAGCACTCTGAAGGCAGGGCAGTCCTAGAACACTTAGCATACAATATCGAAGGAAAAGAGTTTCCTCGTCAGGAAATTGTCGATCCTGATTCATTAAAACAGCTTGATGAGGCTTATAACCATGTGCTTTCCTCACACCAAGAGGCATTTCAGACCCTGTACGAGATACCCTCTAAAACCATTGCCCAAACTGCTGAAGAGATCACGCGGGTGGTTCTTCCCCAGTTGCCACAAAAGAAACGGTCCTCGAAAAAGGAAGAAGTAAATCAACTATATCTCCCTGGATTTGAGCCTTTGGAAATGCCCGTCGTTCCGGCCAAGGATGCACACGTGGCGCTGACACAAGTAAATGAAAAAACTGAAGTTGTTGCGGTTGACGAGCGTCAAGTGAAGTCGGCATAGAAGGATCATCTTTTCTCACCTCATTAAGTTTAATCTTTCTTAGGCGGAAAAGAACCATGAACAGCAAAATTATAGTCATTACCGGCGGAATGTTCAGTGGTAAAACGGAAGAGCTTATTCGCCGCATCCGTCGGGCAGTCATCGCCAAACAAAATGTGCAGGTTTTTAAACCGCGTATTGATGAGCGTTATGATAAGAACCATTTGGTTTCCCATAACCGGGATCGCACGGTTCCTGCTGTTCCGGTCAAAAATGCGCTTGAAATACTCACGCAAGTTGATGACAAAACCGAGGTCGTCGCTATCGACGAGGTTCAATTTTTCGATAATGATCTAGGGCTGATCTGTCAATTGCTCGCCGACCACAACATCAACGTTATTGTCGCCGGTCTTGACACGGACTTCAGGGGTGAACCTTTCGGACCAATGCCCCAGCTAATGGCAATCGCCGAAGAAGTCATGAAACTGCACGCTATTTGTTCTGTTTGTGGTAAAGATGCCTCGTGTTCACAGCGACTGATTAATGGGAGCCCAGCCCCATACAACAATCCGACTATACAGGTCGGTGGAAGCGAGACATATGAACCACGGTGTCGCCTCCATCACGAAGTACCCGGTAAACCTGTCCCTGATGAATTAACTCACCGCCTAACAGTCCTGACAAAATGAGACGAGGCATATCCCCTTTTGCGGCCGTTCCAACACGAACCTCAAATCAACTCTAACGCCCATCCAACACAAAAGCCGGAGAATTAACCCCGAAGGTAGGCTTTCTTCTTCAGCGCCTCTTGGCTGTCAGGTGAGTCCCCGGTTCACTTGACCTTCCTGGCTCCGGGGTAGAAAGGAGGTGTTGCAGGATGGTCCCAACAAATGTTGTGCTGCCTGAGTGGAAGGGGCTTCTCGCTTCCCGACCCGCGTACTCCCACGTCCGGAAGGACGGGGAAATGATGGTCAGGTTTGCCATCAAGCACTACCTGGGCGGGAAAAAGTTCCAGAAGCTTGAGGTGTTCGCGCCGGCAAAACTGGCGAGAGAGCACATCAAGCGGTATGCGTCCCAGCAGGGCAGATGGATCACCGTGCAGGGCACAAGGCTTGGCACTGCGCCGGTGATCAACGCGACCGACGTGCGTTGGTTCATTGCCGATCTGCCGTTTTAGTATAGCAGGTCGCAGGTAACGCTCCGGAGGGTAGCAGACAAGGCTTCCAGCGCCCTCCCCCACTCTTGGCACGATAACGGTGTTTGAAGAGTCTCCAGCCTGCCTTCAAACACCCTTTCTGGCGTCGCCAGATTAATCCTAATCACTCTGATCGCCAGGCTCCCAAGTCCTTTTGTGGCCCGGATCTGTAAACCGCTGTAAATCAGTTCCAGGTTTCCACCGCCCACCATTTGGCAGAATCGTGTTGGTATCGATAGCGTTCGTACCGCTTGAGTATGCGGACGGATTCGAAATCTTAGCGTAAATAAGGGTGGCATTCTCCAGATTTGCTCCTTGTAGGCGAGTTGCAACAAACTCCGCGTAGCGCAAATCTGCTCCCATTAAGTTCGCGTTATTTAACTCCGTATTCCTCAACTTGACGTATGCCAAGCTTGCTTTTCTCAAATCTGCCGCGTGTAGTTTAGTTCCCTGCAAATCCGCATTCTCCAAGTTTGCCTTTGTCATTGTTGATCGTGACAGTATTGCGTGCCCCAATTTGCTGTTTTGGAGGGCGGCGTTTTCAAGATTTGCACCTTCAAGGTTTGCATTGTGAAGCTCGGCGCCTTCGAGATTCCCATCTTTCAAGCTAACCCCCGTTAGTTGCGCATCACTTAGCTCGGACTCCTTCAGAATCGCCCCCTCTAAATCCGCGCCCGTAAGATTCGCCTTTCTAAGTGTGGACTTTGCGAGGTCAACATTCCTCAAGTCTGCTTTTTCAAAGCTTGCACGCAAGCATTTCGTCCAAGACAGTTGTGCATCTCTCAATTTTGCGCCGTCCAACTTTGCCCCCTCGAGAACTGCCTCTGTTAAGATAGCCCTTCTCAAATCCGCATTCCTTAAATTGACATTAGACAAATTCGCCCTCTCCAAGTTCGCACCCGATAAGTCTGCCTCCTCTAAATCCGCCCCCACAAGGTTTGCGTCGACCAATGAGACACCCTGTAAATTTGCGCGACCTAAGGGCGCATTTTGCAAGTCAGCTTTATACCAGATAGCGTTTTGCAGTAACCATTCGTCGTCATCGACAGTTAACCAACCTCGAGCTCGCATTTCTGCAATTGCCGGCATTGCCAGCATATTTAAGCCGCTAATAACATCCCGTTTTAACTGTAATTTGCGATCTTCTTCTCTTCGTTTCTCGTCTCGATATTCCAAAATCCGTTCAATAAACAAGATGCTGACAACAATCCCTATAAATTCCGGTAAAAAGTTGTCAGCAAAGGTCGCTAGAAACGTCACGAAGTCTAAATCTCCCGGGTTCTGAATGTGGTAACTAACATAGCCGATGCCGAAAGCAATGAGCAGAGCAATAAGACTTACCACAATGTAGGATCGCAAAGCACCTAATAGTGGCATCACCCGTAAAACCCTTTCTCTCGTTGTACTAAATCAATTCTAACAGCAGTCCAAGCAAATTCTGGCATAATATTATCGTCAATCCAACAAAACGCCAATATCATCGAGAGCATGATAGGCATGACCAGAGCCGATCATTTTTTTGCACAAGTGAGTAACCGGTTATGAGAACAACCAAGACACGTTTACGGTGTTTTTACTTATAACGGAAGTTGAGTGAAAGGATGGGGCGAATGCCTTTCAAAAAATTTATCCCCAACCCAAGTCCTGACGCGGGCGAAATCGACGGTTTCACCAGCAAGTGGTGGACTGGGACGAGACCAGGTTAAAGAGGTAAAATACTCGAAAATAAGGACGACCCGGTCTCTACCCACCTTCACAAACACCCAGAAGGTCTCACCATCTCGAAATATGTTAATGGCGAAGCCGTTGAACGCTATAACTTCAACACGGGCAAGCAAGAAAAAGGATGACCCTCACTCGTTGAAGTATTTGCGTTAGCGTCACACGGCGAGTACTACCCAGTACTCGCCATTTCTCTCTTAACCTCAATGACCTCTACTCCCAGACAAAGAATGTCTATGGCATCACCAAAAGCATTCTCAAAAAGATAATGATTATAATCTCCTATGGTTTTTAACAGTCTGTCTCTCCCCAAAAAACGAGGAGTAGGCAACTTATCCTCCGTTCCCGATTGAGATAAGAACTGATCAAGCAATACACCACATGACCCGTCCCCACAAAATTCCTTTGAGTGCTTACCCCATGAGATAAACTCGGTTCCAGACGTTTTTGCAGTTTTTGATCCGTTGCTACAGCCAAAATAAATACAATCTTTAAATACGATTTGAAACATACCGCCTTTAATTCTTTCGTCAAAGCCATATTCTGGCGTCACGGTCATGTTGAGAGTACGGGCTAAATAGTCGAAATTTACCTCATTAGCCCGTAAGGCCGCACAAAGAGCATTCAAATCCTCAAACGTCATGCCAGCTGATTATAGCATGATACATAACTCCCCATGATATCCAGCGAACATCTGATTGCCCCCCGGATCGTCTGTCACTGGATGATATGGGTTTTGACGCGACCCTATGATCAGATGTCCTTGGGACAGCTAAAGAGATTTCCCAGATGAGGATTTCTACGAGTCTTGATCCTCCCCTACCATCCGATTTTGTCCCTCCTATTCTCAACGAAGTTGCTCTTTCCCCCGAAAGAGTAGCCGCCGTATTTTTGTCTTTTGCGAGCGCAGCGAGCGCCCCCGTCGCCCTTGTAAAGGGCGACTGCCCCCTTTCGAGCGAAGCCCCCGCCTGCGGGGGCGAAAGCGGTCAGGCGCGCCGTAAGGGGCTGTGAAGTCCTGCGCGGGAGTGCAACGAAGCGCAGGGCTGAGCGCCCCCCCGGCGCATTATCCCCTTGCGGTTGGGCGTGATTTTTCACGAACAACGGGTTTGCGCAAGGGGATTGCCTGCGAAAGGAGGCAGTCGCGCTTCGACTGGAGTGATAACGCAGGGAGAAGGGCGACGGGGGCATGAGTGACGCAGCGGGGGCTGAGGGAGACAAGTGCGCAGTTTGAGGCTCCTTGTGAGCCGTAAACCAGCCTTGCGACCGCAAGCTCCCCGAGGAGCGAATTCTCTTTTACGGCGGCTGTATAGAATTGGTGTTCAATTGGGAATGGACGGTGGGGTGGACTTTTTTTAACCCGGGGTTGCCGTCCATGTTTGGCCCTACCCTTTCACGAGGGGATTTGGTGTTCAGGGGATAACTGAGGATAGAGAAGCAGGGGTTGGGTAGCAAGGATGTCAGAAGTTTTCCACATTCCCTATAAGTTTTTAGCATTTTGAATGCGTTCTTTTTTTGTTCTCTTTTATTCTTAATCTGTATATTATTCCCCGGCAAGATTTGCCGTTTAATACCAATCATGTAAAAGGATAACCTGTATTGGGGTGCGGTAACTGGTGGGAAATATCCTGAAGCCATTGCCAGCAGACCAAGCGCCTCAAGCGATCTTTATCCGCTCGCAACCGCCGTAGGAAT
>Ga0210057_1001962_pt1 | contig 30398 bp, 36 predicted proteins | sample CryGeyCG2114_010_2_FD_183968 | JGI IMG/M metagenome (GOLD analysis project Ga0210057, IMG submission 183968) | Groundwater microbial communities from aquifer - Crystal Geyser CG10_big_fil_rev_8/21/14_0.10 (SPAdes) (version 2) | ecosystem: Environmental > Aquatic > Deep subsurface > Groundwater ...
AAAGCACCCCGCGCTTTCTCGCCCTCGCCGTTTCCGCCCATGCAATTTTGAAAAAGAATCCCCCCGCCAAAAAAGAAAAGAATGGAGGAGCGGAAAACGGGGCTCGGTCGGGTCAATTTTTTTTGTATCACTTATAACTGGGGTAAAATGAAGAGTAAATCCATGAAAAAATCACTTATTGAAGAATTACCGAAGATTGTTGCCGAGGGGCGGAAGGAGGTAGAGGAAATACTTGAGCGGCTTTCGGGCGCGAACAAGCTCGGTCTCCAGACGAATGAGCTGGTGCTCCCTGCTAAAGATGTCGCTCAAAGCGGCATGTTTGAGGGGAGGATTCCGGAGGTTAATGAGAAAGAGTGGATGAACCGCCTCATCTACGGCGACAATCTTTTTGCGATACAAGCGCTTCTTGCGGGTGATCCGGAGACGGGATTGCCGTCCATGCGCGGAAGGGTGGATTTGATTTACATTGACCCACCGTTTGACTCAAAGGCCGACTATCGTACGAAGGTAACGCTCCCTGGTGCGGATTTGCAACAGAAACCAACTGTTATCGAGCAGTTTGCCTACGCCGATACATGGAAAGACGGTACAGTTTCGTATCTCAAAATGCTCTATCCCCGACTCGCACTGATGCGTGAGCTTCTTTCAGACAAAGGTTCAATTTATGTGCATATTGACTGGCATGTTGGGCATTATGTAAAGATTTTGCTGGATGAGATTTTCGGAAAGGATAATTTGATAAATGAAATCATTTGGGCCTACACTGGGCCGTCAAATACAAAAGGATATTTTCCACGAAAACACGACACAATTTTTTGGTATGCAAAAAAGGAAGGCAGTCAAATCTTCAATGGAGACAAAATTCGTATCCCGTATAAAAAGCTAGAGACTGGAAAAACAAGTGGAATTTTCAAGTCTGAATTTACATTGGATGCCGCCGGAAAAATCCCCGAAGACTGGTGGAGTGATATTACCCCAGTTGGGAGAATACATTCGGAGATTGTTGATTACGGCACGCAGAAACCTGAAGCACTTCTCGAGCGGATTATAGATGCATCAACTAACATAGGAGACATAGTTTTTGATTGTTTTGCGGGTTCCGGAACGACGGGCGCAGTTGCAGAGAAACTCGGGCGTAAGTGGATTATGTCGGACCTCGGCAAACCCGCTTGTCTTATCACGCGCAAGCGGCTCATAGATCAAAACGCGAAGCCATTTTTGTACCAAGCCGTCGGTGATTATCAAAAAGAAGTATTCGCGGGCTCAAAAATGTACCGCCGCGTTGGCGACTTGTCGCAGGTTGTCTTACAACTCTACGGCGCCATTCCGTTTGCCGATGCCGAACAGCATCAACGCAATTTGGGCTATATCAAGGAAAACAAGACGCTCGTCTTGGTGGACTCGCCGAACAAAATGACCGGCCTTGCGACACTGAAGCGCGCGCAGGAGCTTCGCAACACATTCATGGGCGGCTGGCAGAAAGTCGTCGTGCTCGGCTGGAACTTTACCTACGACATCACTGAAGCGATTCAGTCGCTCGATGATTCAAAACTCGAAGTGCTCGTTATCCCGCCCGATCTCTTGGACAAGCTCAAGACCAAGGCGAGCTACAAGAAACTCGTTGAGAGCGGTAAAGTGCGCTTCTCTAGCTTGCAGTATCTCTCCATCAAGCCCATAGAGACAGAAGATGCGGGCGATGGCAAAGAGCGCATAAAAGTTGCACTTGATACCTATGTTCTTCTTTCTCCCGACAACATCCCGCTTGACGATAAGGATAAGGAAAAGCTTTCCGAAGTGATTGCCAAAGACCCGCTCGCGCTTATTGAATACTGGAGCATTGACCCGGACTATGATGGCGTAACTTTCCGCAGCAAGTGGCAAGATTATCGCGGCAATACCGAGAACGATCGCGACCCTTTGCATGTTGTCTATCAAACCGAGCTTTTGGTGCCAAAGAACGGAAAACGGAAGGTGTGCGTCAAAGCAGTCGATGTTTTTGGGTTCGAGAGCGTGGTAATTCAGGAAGTATAGTAATCATGTTTGACTTAATATATACTAAGTGATAAGATAGTATATATCCTATACAACAATGTAAACTAGAAATTATGAATGTTGAAATAGGCAAAAATATAAAACAAAAAGAGGGTTTTTCCGCCTTCGTACTGCACCCATTTCCGCCCAAAGGCCTTTTCGATATTCCCCAAGAGCTCCTTCTTAAAGTGGACGAAGCGGGCCGCTTGGTAGGTAAACTTGATGGTGCCACGACTGAAAATGCGCTTCCCGATGTTGATTTTTTCTTGCGTATGTTCGTTGCAAAGGATGCGACCTCATCGGCGCAAATCGAGGGAACACGAGCTACTATTATCGACGCTCTTGAAATGGAGTCGGGAGTTGCCGCAAAAGAAACTGATGCCGACGATATTCTCTACTATATAAAGGCCCTAAATTACGGACTCAAGCGCCTTGATAGTTTGCCGCTTTCATTGCGGCTCATAAGAGAAATACACTCGGAGCTCATGACGGGGGCGCGATCGAGCCACTTCTCGGACCCGGGAGAGTTTCGCAAAAGTCAAAATTGGATTGGTGGCACGCGCCCAGACAACGCGCATTTCGTACCGCCGTCGGTTCTCGACATGAAGCGCTCTCTCGATGATTTTGAAAAGTTTCTGCATTCAGAGCAGGTGGTACTTCCGCTCGTACATATCGGAATCATGCACGCGCATTTTGAAACCATCCACCCATTTCTCGACGGTAACGGCAGAACGGGACGTCTTCTCATCACCCTCCTCTTGTGCCACCGCAAACTCCTAGAGCGGCCGGTGCTGTTTTTGTCTTCATACTTCAAAAAGCACCAGAAAGTTTATTACCAAAAATTGGACGACTACCACAACGGGGACGTTGAGAGCTGGATGCGTTTCTTCCTCGACGGTGTGATCGAGACGGCGCAAGAGTCTATAGAAATCTCTCGGAAGATACGCTCGTTGCGCGATACAGATATGATGAAAATACAAGCGCTCGCCAAGCGAGAATCGAAAAGCGGAGTTTTGGTATTGTCGCATTTGTTCGGTATGCCGATTGTAAATACAGCGCGTGTGATGGAATGGACTGGCTTTACCAGAGCTGGCGCTCAGAAAGTCATTGATAGATTTATTAAACTCGGCATTCTTGAGTCACAGGAAGAAAAGGGCACTTACGATAGATCGTACATATACCGCAACTATGTAAACATCTTTCTAACATAAATCATGGCATCCCCCATTAATATCGGTACACGTGATATTCCGCTCAAGCTTGCCCGAACGCTCACGGACAAGGTGAATGAATCGTGGGCAAATGGAGAGATGATGGCGAAATGTTCGCCCATCACGCGCGACCTTCTCACGTTCTGGTTTACAGGGCCGCACATAGAGACGCGCTATGCGAATTTCCACGAGGGACAACGGCAAGCGTTTTTGAATACGATTTATCTGCATGAGGTTCTTGGGGTGAAGGCCGTCAAGGACATATACGAAAACATTGAATTTGAGCTTTTGTCAGAAATTGACATGGCCGAATTCAGGAAAGCGAAGTACGAAATCCCGAAATACGCGATAAAGATGGCAACCGGCACCGGCAAGACATGGGTTATGCACGCGCTTTTGATATGGCAGTATCTGAACGCAAAATATGAGGAAACGAAATCGGGACGATATACGAAAAACTTTCTGCTTGTCGCGCCCGGGCTCATCGTGTATGAGCGGCTTTTGGACGCATATCTCGGCAAGGAAAACGACGAGGGAGAACGAGATTTTACAACATCGGACATTCACCAATTTCGCGACACATTTGTTCCGCCAAGTTATCGCGAGGATGTATTCGGATTCATCCAAAGCGCAGTCGCTCGAAAACAAGAAATCGGAAGCAAGGTTACCGGCGACGGCCTTATTGCAATTGCCAACTGGCATCTTTTTATGGGCGCGGAGGAAAGCGAAGTGGAGGCCGCGCCACTTGATGACCCAACTGGTGTGGTAAAAGATGTTTTTCCTGTGCGTCCAGGAACTTCGGGCGGAAATGCCCTTGATTCACTCGACGCGCAGTACTTGAGCGGAAAAGAAATCGAGTATCTGGCGAGTTTGCCGGACTTGATGGTGATGAATGACGAGGCACATCACATTCACGAAAATAAAACATACGGCGAGGTAAAAGAGGTCGAGTGGCAGAAAAGTCTCAATACGATCGCCAAAAACAAGGGGACGCAATTTGTGCAAATCGACTTTTCAGCTACTCCCTACGATGTAACCGGAAGTGGGCAGAATCGAGTCAAGCATTATTTTCCGCATACAATCGTTGATTTTGACTTGAAAACCGCAATACGCGGCGGGTTGGTAAAAACAATCGTTATAGATAAGCGGAAAGAGCTTGTTGATTTACCACTTGAGTATAACGCCATTCGCGAGAACGGTGTGGTCGTCGGGCTTTCCGAGGGACAAAAGATGATGCTTCGCGCCGGACTGAATAAGCTACGGATTTTTGAGGAACACTTTACAGAATTTTCGAAAGACAAATCAGGTGTATCAAACAAGCATCCAAAGATGCTTGTGATGAGCGAGGATACGACGGTAACGCCGTTCATTGAGGAGTTTCTGAAAGGAGAAGGTCTTGCGCAAGAGGATGTGATGCGTATTGACTCTAATCGCAAAGGCGAGGTGCCGGAGGAGGAATGGAAAGAAATCAAGCAACGACTATTTAACGTGGACAAACATGAACATCCGAAAGTCATTGTATCGGTCTTGATGCTTCGCGAAGGATTCGATGTGAACAATATCTGCGTAATCGTGCCACTACGCTCCTCAACCGCGCCCATTCTCTTGGAGCAGACTATTGGCCGCGGATTGCGGCTCATGTGGCGCGAACCGGAGTTTGAAGAAATTAAGGCCGACAATCGCAGGAAATTACTTGCTGAAAAACGGGAGCCAAATAACTACCTTGACCTGCTGACCATCATCGAACATCCAGCGTTCATCCAATTTTACGACGAGCTCTTGAAAGAGGGACTGCTTGGTGAAATCACGCATGATCCGAAGGGCGGTAAAGAAGTGCTTGGCGATATCATCAAGGTTGGGCTAAAACAAAACTATCAAGAATACGACCTGTTCTGGCCAATTGTGATTCGGGATGCAGATGAGGAACTGATAGAAACCGAAATTGATATGGCGAAACTGGAGCCATTCACACTGTATCCGCTCGAAAATCTCAAAAAATTCTTCACGAAAGATGGAGAGAAATTCATCTCCGAGGAGATGACGGTCAAGACGCGCTTCGGCGAATATGTCGTTGATGCCGCTTTGTTCAAGTCGCAGAGCTATAACGAATATCTCCAAAAAATCGTTGGGGTGGTTGTGAATCGTATTGCCCGCATCAGCCAGAGGAAAAACAAGGTATTTCCCGCGCTTCAAGTTAATAATGTCGCAATTGTCGGAACTGTGGACAGGTACATCAGAACGCGCTTGTTCGGACAGAATTTTGATCCGTTTGACGATAACAACTGGAAGATTCTATTGCTTAAAAATGGCCTTGTGACCGATCACATCGTGAAAGAAATCGGCAAAGCAATTTTTGAAATGCAGCAGTCCATCAAGCCGACGGAAGCAAAAGTCGAGAAACGGTTTTTCTCGGAGATCGCTGAATTGCGGGTGCGCGAGAACTTTTCTCTCGATATCACAAAAACGATTTATGAGAGACTGTCGTACCCCTCAAACAAGGGTGAATTTGAAAAGAATTTGATGCTTTATGCCGACGGTGATTCGGGCGTGGAGGCGATAATGAAAGTGAACGAGTATTACCATGCTTTTGCAGCAATTTCTTACATCAGAACTGACGGACTACTTAGCCTCTATTCGCCCGATTTCATCATCAAGACTGGAGCGAAGATCTATCTCATCGAAACAAAGGCGGATAAAGATTTGAACGAGCAGAATGTGAGGCAAAAGCAACTCGCCACGTTGGACTGGGTAAAGCGCATCAATATGTTACCGCCGGAGAAAAGAATGGAGCGGGAATGGTCATATGTCTTACTTGGAGAAAATCACTTCTACAGCTTGAAAGATAACAACGCTTCGATTGAGGAAATCTGTGGACTAGCAAAGGTGAGCGAGGCGACAGCCAAAGGGAAGCTATTTTGATTATGGAGCCAGACGAAGAAACAAAGCGACTCATGAAAGAACATGATGTGGATGAGGATGTCGCGGAACAGGCGCAGAAATTGATTGATGAAGGGCTGGACGAGGACGAGGCAATCGAGATTGCCGAGGAGCTTTAGAGAGAGGCCCGTGCTATTCGCAAAACTCGATGTCTGGGACGGTTAGGCCTAGTTGTTCAGCAAACCACGTGCGGGTCGCCGCCTGATTGCCGAGAGCGTCAATGAGTCGGTTTTCAAGCGCGAGCGCGCCCGGCATCGAGGAGCCGTCCGCGAGCTTTGCGACATCTTTCACCGCCATACCCCTATTCTTCGCGACTTGTTTGATAAACTCCTCGTGATATATCTTCAAGTCTCTCTCGAACAGCGCCCGCTCGGCCGCAGTGAGCGGCGTGAACGGCAGATAAAAGGGTGGACGGCAGCAAAGAAGAGAGCGCTCATTGAGGGCGACCTAAAAACGCTACGAAAACTGAGTCGTTCACGATAAGCTTGTCGATAGTACTGGAGGGAAGCTATAGTGAGCCTGTCGAACTAGTCCCGCAGCATCTTCGGACACAGTGACCTAAGAGGGTCATGTGCCCAAGAACCTGTATCCAAGATTTACCGGGATTGAGGGGTTTTTTAGAAAAACGAGCACGCGGCGGCATGGTAGAGCGGCCGATTGAGATTAAAACGGTAACCGGAAAAAAGCTGCGCGTGATAGGGTGGGAGGGTAGAGGGATTCGACAGACCTGTCCTAAATGAAATGCCGGGTCTCGTACAGAAGACCGCGGATTTGATGAGTGGTGTGTGGCCGCTGTAGTTAGACCTGTCGGCCGCGAACTCATGAAAGACTCACCAGGAGCACGATATTGTGGTATACTGCATGTGGTAGCGATCTCCTCCGTCGTTTAGGGCACGCTCGGAGCGGCCCAACCTCACATGTCGAAGAAAATGATCAAGAAAAAATCTCAATATCAACGTGAGAGCGTAAGAAAAAGAAAAATCACTCCGCGAGCGATTGTCGGCATAGGTGCATCTGCGGGAGGACTCGAGGCAGTGACAGAACTTCTAGAGAATCTTCCGGAAAAAACCGGCATGGGGTTCGTGTACGTGCAGCACCTGGACCCGCAGCACAAGAGCATGTTGACCCCGATCCTTGCACGGGTTGCTCACATGTCGGTTACTGAAGCAAAGCAGGGGACCCGCGTCGAGGCAGATCATCTGTACGTCATACCTCCGGGCAAGAATATGTTCATTGAAGGCGGGGTATTGCGTCTCGTTACTCGCGTCGGAGGGGAGGGCAGGCTCGTATCCATCGATACCTTTTTTCGCTCTCTTGCGGCTGATCAGAATAATCGAAGTGTCGGCATTATTCTCTCGGGTAACGCGTCCGACGGCGTGTTGGGTCTCGAGGCGATCAAAGGCGAAGGCGGCATCACGTTTGCACAAGACGAGAGATCCGCGAAACACTCGAGCATGCCGCATAGCGCGAAGGAATCGGGCGCAGCCGATCATGTACTCGTGCCTGCCGATATTGCCAAAGAACTTGTCCGGATCAGCCGTCACCCCTATGTCTCTTCTGTGCGCAAGGCGTCTGTGGAGTCCGCAATGTCCGTAGACGAAAAGGAGCAGGGGTCTTTGCAAAAGATATTCACAATGTTGCGGACTCGTACCGGAGTAGATTTTTCTCAGTACAAGCCACCAACACTGAGGCGGCGCATTCTGCGAAGGATGGTCTTGCAGAAAATTGAGGAGTTGCCGGAATATATCGCCTACCTTCAACGCACGCCGGCAGAAGTTGATGCACTTTTTCAAGATTTACTCCTCAGCGTCACCCAGTTTTTCCGTGACCGTGAGGCATTTGAGTATCTAAAAAGGAACTTATTTCCGGCATTGGTGAAAGGGCGCGCCAAGGATGAGCCAATACGGATTTGGTCTGCCGGCTGTTCGACCGGGGAGGAAACCTATTCAGTCGCGATATCCCTCGTGGAGTTTCTTGAAGGAATAAAAAAGAACATCCCTTTTCAGATATTCGGAAGCGACTTGAGTGAAATAAATGTTGGCAAGGCCCGCGCAGGCATCTATCCGACAAGCATCGCCTCGGATGTCTCGCCGGAGAGGTTACGGCGCTTCTTTAAAAAAATGAATGGCCACTACCAAATCTCAAAGTCAATTCGCAATATGTGCGTATTCGCCAAGCATGACCTTTTGCGCGACCCTCCCTTCTCGCTTATCGATCTCATCACCTGCCGAAATGTGCTCATTTATCTAGAGCCAACCGCGCAAAAGCGCATCCTGCCGCTGTTCCATTACGCGCTCAAGCCAAGCGGGTTTCTTATGCTCGGAAAGTCGGAGGGCGTTGGCGAATATACGGATTTGTATCAGGCAAAACATAAAACGCACAAGATATATAACAAGAAAGTGTCTTCAAGAAGGCCTCACTTCAGACTTCCTTCTGATGATGCTGATGTTAAACCATACAATGCACATACTGAGGAGAACGTTGAAGAGTCCTCGCAAGACACGCAGAGTAATTTCAGCATCGACGGCGAATTATCAAAGGACATCGACAGAATTCTTCTTTCCTCGGGCTTTGCTCCTCCGAGTGTCGTTATTGACGAGTCCCTGCAGGTAGTGCAATTCCGCGGCGACCTCACTCCGTATCTCAATTTCCCCGCAGGCAGAGCGACCTGGCATCTTTTGAAGATGGCTCGCGAAGAAATCATAATGGAGCTTCGAGGGGCAATCATTGACGCCAAAAAGAAAGAGAGGACGATCTTGCGAAGTGACGTGGAGCTTGTGGAGAACGGGCAGACAGGCAAGGTGAATATTGAGGTGATACCTATCAATCGCCGCAATAAGCGCGAGCGGCATTTTCTCATAGTGTTCCGCCGCGGCGAGTCACTAGCGTCGAAAGAAGAGGAAACGGATGAGAATGCACGGGGGGCGAAGAAACCCGCCGCTCGCCAAGTCGAAAAACTAGAGCGCGAATTACGTATTACAAAAGAGCATCTGCGGACTGCTCTTGAAGAGGAAGAGGCCGCGCGTGAAGAGTTCCAATCGGTCAACGAAGAGATCGTATCTTCCAACGAAGAGCTGCAGAGTACCAATGAGGAGTTGGAGACCGCCAAGGAAGAACTTCAGTCAACAAATGAAGAGCTTGTCACGGTCAATGAAGAACTCCAGACACGCAATACCGAACTGAGTCAAATTAACAATGACCTTAATAATGTCCTCTCTTCCGCAAACGTACCTATCATTATTGTGGATAGGCAGCTGTGTATCAGGCGACTCACACCAATAGCGGAGAAATCGCTTCGTATCATCCCTTCCGACATCGGGAGGTCTATCACGGACATTAAGCTCCCGATCCGATTCCCCAACCTGCAAGATCTGCTCCTCGATGTCATCGAGAACGTACAGCCTCGGCATGAGGAAGTGGAGGACGAAGAAGGGCGCTGGTATACCCTGTGGGTGCGTCCATATAAGACGTGGGACAACAAAATTGACGGAGCCGTCATAACGCTTATTGACATCAACGATATAAAAGTTCTTCAACAGCGCAACGAGAACTTCATGAGCATGGCGAGTCACGAACTAAATACGCCCGTGACGACGATAAAGACGCTGGTGCAGATACTTCAAAAACGTTTTGAGGAAAGTGAAGATAAAATGCTTGTCGAATACCTCACGAGAATGGATCAGCAAATCAACCAACTGACGAGGCTTGTGGCCGACCTCCTCGATGTTTCAAAGATAAAAAACGACAAATTCGAGCTTGACGAGAAAACATTCGATTTCGACACTCTCGCGATGGAGATAGTCAACGACTGCCGGCTTCTATCGCCGCAGCACACCATTGTCGTTAAGGGAAAGACAGATGCAAAGATAAAAGGGGACCGAAATAGCATCAGTAGGGTGTTCGTCAACTTGCTCGTGAATGCGATCAAATATTCTCCGGAGGCACATAAGATCATCGTTACGCTCTCGAAGACCCCGAAGGAAGTTTGCGTGACCGTTCAGGATTACGGCATAGGTATTGCCAAGACGCATCAAAGCAAGATATTTGAGCGCCTTTTTCAGGTAGGCAACGAGGGCGGGAAAAACTTTTCCGGACTCGGTATTGGGCTCTATATTTCTGCAGCTATCGTTGCACAGCACCAGGGTCGCCTGTGGGTTGAGAGCAAAAAGGGCAAGGGTTCCACGTTCTCTTTCACGCTCCCGATACAAAAGGTGAAAAAGTAACATCGCATATGAACACTATAGCCGTCACAAGAAAAAAAGTTCTGGTCATCGATGATAATTCGGATATTTTATTTGTCATGCAGGAGGCGCTGACGCTGAGAAATTATGACGTGCACCTATCCGAGATTTTTATCGGTGTGGCGGCGACAGAAAAAAGCGCGCCTGATCTTATCTACCTTGATATATCCCTTGTCGGAAAGGACGGGCGTGAAGTCGCGAGGGAACTCAAGAGCCACGGGGGGACAAAAAACATCCCGATCATCATACTCACTGCCTACCAGAATGCGGACGAGCTGACCAAAGAGGCGGGGGCCGATGATTATCTCGCCAAGCCCTTTCAGCTTGAGCACCTTTGGGAAATGACGGAACGGTACACGTCGTGACGCCGCACGGTTGTCTACGCCGAGAGTATTCAGATCAGAAGAGCCAACCTGCCGCGCCTACTCGCGAGACGACGGTCTGCCCCTGGGGCGGGGGCAGAATACAGGACCCTTCGAAAAGCCGGCTTTTTTGTGCGGCTACTGATGCACAAAGATCTGAACTACCACGGTGCCCAGTACAAGCAATGAGAGACCGCTGGTAATCGCGAGCGGCTTGTTCTTTATGTAGAGGCCATAGAGAAACCACGAGATGACTGCGCCGAGCGCCAAGAGTTGCGTAATAAGGGAGATTCCCGCCACGTCTCCCGTTTGCCATATCTTTAGTACCTGCGGGATACTTGACACCGATGCGACACCGCCAATTGCGGTCATGAGACCGTCAATGTATTTTCGCCTCCTGCGTCTTTTCTCCCGCTCGCATTCATGCAAATTGTGAGGGTTATACATGTCGGTCTTTATGAGATTCGTACGGTGCGTGAGAACTCTTCAAGCATCTCTCTTTGGCTGTCTTGCAAATGTATGGTTGGGCGGCCTCGCTTTATTATCCCTATTGCTTCCTCTACGGTTTTACCAAGAGAAATAAAGTAGGCGGAAACCATTGTCGATGCGCGACCGTGTCCATTCTTACAGTGCACGTACACCTTGCGCTTTTGCCTTACCGCTTCCTTGAGAGCCGCAACGCCAAATGAAAGTTGATCAGCTGTCGGTGGCGTATGATCCGGCGTAGGGAGCCACACGTACATCGCAACCCCGAATGGATGGTCAAGACGGACATCTTCAAGCGAGATATCAACTGTAACCCCTTCTTTTTTGAGGACCTCGGACAATCCAAGCGCACAACACTGATTTGTTCCGATATACATGCCGTCAGCAATGTAATTGTAATCCAGGGTGCCTCCCTCGCGATGGTCATGTGTTTCCGTCATAGACGCTGCGCATTACCGTGCACGGAGCCACGCTTCTATTTTTTCGGCCGCTTCCGTGGCATGTGTACCGATGAGGATTCCCGGGTGTGTTGCACCCTTGATTTCCAAGATATCTTTGCCGTAATAGTCGGCCATCCTTCGGGCTGTTTTGATGCCAATACCAAACGGCACGGACTCTCCCAGTTCTCCGCCAACAAAAAGCACCGGCATCGGGAGAGCTTCTTTCGGAACGGAGATGCCGAGCTTGCGCTCGCTTCTTGCGACGCCGCTTTCCATTCCGAGCATCATTTTCATACGCATCATCGAAAGTATCCCTACATCCGGGAGTGCTTTCATTGCGCGGAGAGGATTGGAAGGCATGCCGGCGTCCGCGGGTGAGTACTCCGCAGGGTACTCCTTTTTCTCACCTGCGCCCTGTACCTCTTTTGTAGGGCTCGGGTCAATGGCGACGACCGCTTTTGCACCGTGCGTGGCCGCATACATGAGCGCGACAAGGCCGCCCATAGAGTGTCCGACCAAGATGGGATCGGCAAGGTTGTGGGCGACTATTGCTTTACGGACATCCTCCACATAGTTTTCCATCGTTGCGCCGGCGACCGAACCACCACTCTTTCCGTGTCCGCGCAGATCGGGTGCGTACACGTCCCAGCCCTTCGTGGAGAATACTTCTGCATATGTCATCCACATGGCGGATGAGCCCCATGAGCCGTGCACGAGGACGAGAGGTGTCGTATGAGTGCGCTCCGCCGTTTTTTTTACTAGTACAAACCGCTCCATACCACGCTCCTAAAGGGAAAGAGAGAGCGGCCAGCCGCTCGAGAGGGTATAGAGCGCGAGTGCCGCACCGAGGAGCGCCATGTTCTTCAAGAAGTGCTGCATCTCAAGCATCTTGATGGTCGGATCGTCCATCTTCCAGAAGGCGTGCATGATGGGCGTAATGACGATAAGGAACGCCGCGAGGACGAGGAGCGAGAGGTCAGGAAAAACGCCGAGGATGACGCCGAGGCCCGCGAGCATGATGACAAGCCCCGAAAGTGCGACCGAGAGCTTGGGGGAAGGCGCGCCCTTCATGCGCGCGTACTCCGTCATCATTGAAAGGTTCATAAAGTGCATGGCGCCTCCCATGAGGAAAAATCCTCCGAAGAGGATGCGCCCGATAAGCAGTATCCATTCCATAATAGATGTGCAAATAGATCAGCTAGTAATACGCATGTGTATTATACCAACAGTTGAGGTTGACAGTATTTGATCCTGTGTATAACATATCATCATATGATAAAGTCTTCATATGTATCACGCGGGAGCAGTGCAGAGAGCGCCGCTTCCGTCCTCAAGATACTTTCAAATAAGAATCGCTTCGCCATCATGCAAACGCTCCTCTCGGCAAAGAGGGACGTATGCGTCCACGAACTCGCAGAAGCTATCGGCATATCGCAGTCGGCTACGTCACATCAGCTCGCGTATTTGGAAGCCCGCGGCGTGGTAAGGGGGGTGCGCATGGGGAAGACCATGTGTTACGAACCCACCGACACGCCGCTTACAGAAAAGGTCGCCAGTGTCATCTTATTGAACCTATGAAATACTCGCTTGTCATTATAGTGCTTATTGTGCTCGGAGCCCTTGCGTTCTGGCAATTTCAGAATAGGTCGTTCCCGCTACCGAGCGGTGAGACCACTGTCTTGACCGAGCAAGATGTATTTGCCGGCTCGGAGGATTTGGCGGACGGACAAGAGGGATTATCACCTCCTAACTCGGAAGTACGAACTATGCGCACACAACGAGAAATTTTTCTGACCGACGGAGTAAAGCACTCCATCCCGCTTCGCGAGATACTCTCCGGCGGACCCGGCAAAGACGGCATTCCCTCGATAGACAATCCGAAATTCTGGACGCGCGCCGAAGCAGACGCAACTCTTGCGGGGAGCGACATCGGGCTTGGGCTCGAGTACAAGGGTGAAGCGCGCTTTTATCCCTTCCGCATCCTCGTCTGGCACGAAATTGTGAACGACACCGTCGCGGGCGACCCGCTTCTTGTCACCTATTGCCCGCTGTGCCAGACCGGCATTGTTTTTGAGAGGCGTGTGAACGGCCAGGAGCAGGAATTCGGCGTCTCAGGCATGCTCTGGCAATCAAACCTCCTCATGTACAATCGCGCGCCGCGGACGGAAGACGAGTCGCTCTGGTCGCAGGTCTTGGGCGAGGCGGTATTGGGGCCGAACACGGGAGAGAAACTGCGCATCGTAACCTCGGACATCGTCCGATGGGATGATTGGAAAAGAGTGCACCCGAACACCGTCGTCCTCAACACGGAAACCGGCGCAAGCCGCAACTACGCGCGCGATCCATACGGCGACTACTACACGAGCAACTCCGTGTCGTTCGGTGCCACCTTCCGCGACGACCGCCTCCATCCGAAAGCACTCGTGGTCGGGGTGGAGCTCGGCGGCAGGCAGAAGGCGTATCACGTCGATGCGCTTCCCGTAGGGAGTATCACGGACACTGTCGGCGGGCATGCGGTGGAGGTTGCAAAGGACTCCGCCGGAAGGGTACGGGTTACCTCGGGCGGAGAGGAGGTGCCGGCCGTGTGGGGATTCTGGTTCTCTTGGATCGCTGTACACCCCCACACCGATATTTTCATCGGCGAGAATTTATAATGAAATAATGCATTATGTGTACATCATCAAAAGCGAGCGAGATGGTGAATTATACGTTGGCTCGACCAATAATCTGCGCCGCAGACTGGCGGAGCACAACGCCGGCGTTGTTGAATCCACAGCACGTCGTCGCCCGTTCGCACTTCGGTACTATGAGGCATACCACTGTGAAAAAGACGCTCGTGTCAGGGAGATGCGTCTCAAAAAAGACGGTCGGGCACTTTACGTGCTCAAAAAGAGAATTGCCACCAGTCTGCAATGAAAATATCGGTGTGGGGGTACACCCCCACACCGAGCTTTATAAGTAATTATCAATAACACATACGCATATGAAAAACGTAAGCATATACTCAACACCAACTTGCCATTTCTGTCAGGCCGCAAAGGAATTCTTTAAGGAACACAATATCGAGTTCACTAACCATGATGTCTCAACGGATGCTGCAAAGCGGGATGAAATGATACAAAAGAGCGGCCAGATGGGCGTGCCGGTTATATTTGTCGATGATGAAATGATCGTCGGCTTTGACGAAGCAAAACTTAAGTCGCTTCTCGGAGTGGTGTAACACTATGGCTACGCATACACAAAAAGGATATGGCATTCCGATTGCGATAATTGTCGCGGGTACGCTGATAGCCGGTGCTGTCGTATTCTCCGGAGGCGGAGGCGCCACTTCCGCAACGGCGGGCACCCATACGGGAGAACAGCCGCGTGGTGAATTCAGGATGCCGAATGAGACCGACCACATACGTGGGAACCCGGAGGCGCCTATCGCTATCGTAGAATTCAGTGACTTGGAGTGTCCATTCTGCGCGCAAATTCACCCGACACTCGCACGCATCGTTGAGGAACATGAAGACGTGAAGTGGGTATATCGCCACTTCCCGCTCTCAACCATTCATTCACGCGCTCTCTCTGCCGCCGTTGCGTCGGAGTGCATAGCGCGGCTCGGGGGCAATGAGGCATTTTGGGCGTTTACTGATGCGGCATTTACGAATCAACGGCAGCTTGGGGCTGCATGGTACCAAGAACAAGCTGCATCGTTCGGCATAGATCCCCAATCTTTCGCTACTTGTATCGACGACCAGAGCGTCGCGGCGGATATACAGGCAGACGGTGATGAGGCGATCGGCACCGGTGGTCGCGGAACGCCCTATGTAGTCGTCGTGTCTCCAAGCGGCCGCCTGTTGACGTTTAGCGGCGCGCTGCCATACGCGCAAATAGTGGGCGTGGTAGAGCAAGCCCGTGCCGACTAATGTAAAGAAATGATGCATGCAATACGATCTGGTCATAATCGGTTCGGGTGCGGCGGGTCTAGGCGCGGCACTCTACAGCGGCCGGTATCGGCTGAGAACGCTCGTTCTTGGCAAAGAGTTTGGCGGCGAGACCGCAAAGGCGGGGACGATAGAAAATTATCCCGGCACTCCGGCAATAGACGGATATGAACTGATGAGCGTAATGAAAAAACAGGCGGGGGCGCTCGGCGTCGAATTCGTCAGTGCGGAAGCAACGCGCGTCTCGAGGCAAGCGCATTGCTTCGAAGTTCATGCTAGTGACGCGGCCTACCAAGCGCACGCCATTATACTCGCTACGGGCGCTGAGCGGCGGCGCCTCGGGCTTCCGAATGAGAAAGAATTGACCGGCCGCGGCGTGCACTATTGCGTTACCTGCGATGGGCCGGTGTATGGCGGCAAGAAAATCGCCATGGTCGGCGGCGGCGATGCTTCGGTGAAAGGCGCGATTCTTGCGGCTGAATACGTCGACAAATTATTCCTTATCGTACGAGGAAAGGACGTAACTGCTGAGCCCATCAATCTGGAAAAGATGAAAGCCCTTGGCGACAAGATAGAGGTGCTTCTTGGGACAGAAGTGGCAGAAATTGTCGGCAAAGACAAGCTCGAGAAAGTAGTACTGTCCCGCCCATTCAAAGGATCACATGAGCTTGTCGTCGACGGATTGTTCGTAGAGATCGGCGCGATGCCGAATGTAGAGCTTGCCACAGTGCTCGGCGTGGGGCTGGATGAGAGAGGGCACATAAAGGTCGACAATATGATGCGGACGAACATAGATGGCGTGTTTGCCGCAGGGGATGCCGTGAATCATTTCGGTGCCTTTAAGCAGGACATTACCGCGGCCGCCATGGGCGCCGTCGCGGCCACGTCCGCGTACAATGACCGCAAAGTGCATGGAGAGCTGTGCGAGATGCATGCTGTTCCCGCGCTAAATAAAATATTATCCGTATGAAATCAGTTAGGTACACCAAATCGATGCCGAAAGCCGAGCACGTTCTCGGCAGCTATGCGCTCCGGCAGGGAGTAGAGGGGCAAACGTAGAAACTATGAACCGGTATGCACTCATCGGTATAGGAGTTGTCGTTATCGCTGGAGCGATCGTATTCAGTATGGCGAGCCGTGATACGAGCGGAGAAACAAGCACGAGCGATTTTGACACATTTGCATCAATTTCGCTCACCGACTATCACGGCAATAACGTTTCATTAGAGCAATTTCGAGGCACGCCTCTTGTCATAAACAGCTGGGCGGTATGGTGCCCGTTCTGCCGCGAGGAGTTGCCCGACTTCGCGGCGCTTCAACAAGAATTAGGCAGCGAGGTGCTCGTCATTGCCATTGACCGACGGGAGCCGCTTGAGAAGGCCAAGGGATACACGGATGAACTCGGCATCACGAACGATATGCTCTTTCTCCTTGATCCGTCCGATTCATTTTATAAATCAATCGGCGGATTCACCATGCCGGAAACGATATTCGTTGACGTCAATGGCGTCATATCATTCCATAAGCGCGGACCTATGACGCTTGAGGAAATGAGAGATGCCGTACGAACGCACCTTCAGTAAGTATGAAATTAATCACCTCACTATTTAAAATAACCGGAGTGCCTGTCGCGGTGGCGTCGCTCTGCTGTCTTACGCCGGTCGTTATCGTACTTTTCGGCCTGGGCTCGGTCTCTCTTGCGGCATCGCTCGCGGATTCGCTCTATGGCGATTACAAATGGGTATTCCGCGGAGTCGGACTAGCGCTTCTCGCGTTGTCACTGGTCTGGTACCTGCGCCGTGAGCGGGGCATCTGTACGATTGACGAGGCGCGGAAGCGGCGGAATGAAATTATAAACATTACGGTCATAGCACTTACGGCTAGCATAGTCGGATATATCATCTTTCTCTACGTGGTGGTCGAGTACGCAGGTATGTTTCTTGGCATTTGGGAATAACGTATGAAGCTTATATTTGTCTATAATGCAAATAGCGGCATTTTCTCGGCACTTACGGATACCTTCCACAAGACGGTGTCGCCCGACACATACGCGTGCAATCTCTGCCGTGTGACGTACGGGCCGCTTTCGATGAAAGACGAGTGGCGTGAGTATGTAACCTCGCTTCCGCACGAGATAATCTTCATGCACAGAGACGAGTTTTGGAAACAGCATCCTGAGATTCGAAAAGAGCGGCTGCCTGCGGTGTTTGCGGTAGGGGAAGCTGGCATAGAAACGATCATTCCATCATCAGCAATAAACGCAGCGGACTCCGTACAAGACCTTATGTCACTCGTCTCTCAGAGCATTAATAACGATACGCAACAAAGTATATGATCGAATTAAGTATTGGCTTTATCGCGGCGTCTTTCTTTGCGGGGCTTCTTACATTTCTTGCACCTTGCACCCTGCCGCTCGTTCCCGCGTATCTTGGCTTCATCAGCGGCGTTGACCAAGAGGCGCTCAAGAATCCGACGACTGCGAAAGCGGCTCGCCGCAAGATCTTTCTTAACGGTCTTGCGTTTATCGTCGGCTTCTCTCTGATTTTTATCGTGTTCGGTGTTCTCGCGGGAGTTGCCGGAACCGCGCTGGCGCCATACCGTGTTTGGCTTGCGCGCATCGGGGGTATTCTGGTCATCCTCTTCGGTTTGTTCATGCTCGGCTTTTTTAAACTCCCCCTTTTTCAGGTTGATAAACATATCCCCACTCCAAAGTGGCTAACACTCGGAAAGCCGTCAACGTCACTCTTTATAGGTGGCACATTTGCACTCGGCTGGACACCCTGCGTCGGGCCTATTCTTGGTTCCATTTTGCTGCTCGCCGGAACAAGTGGTACCGCGCTTCAGGGAGGACTGATGCTCTCTGTATTCTCACTCGGCCTCGCCATCCCGTTCCTCGTGATCGCGTTCGCGTTCTCGCAAGCAACTGTCTATGTTGAGAAAATCTCAAAATATCTCAAAGGTGTGTCCATCGTCGGCGGCATTTTTCTCGTTCTGCTCGGTATCCTCCTAGCCACAGACAACTTCGGACTTACCATCCAATACGGGTATGAACTATTCGATTTCATTAACTACGATAGGTTATTGAATTACCTATGACGCTGGAGCACATTGCTCTTACTTTTGAGGCAGTCGGCACTCTCCTTGTCGCATGGGCGGCGCTTCGCGTGCATCACCGCGTGTTGAACGAACACGACATCTCCAAAAAAGTCATTCGTATCATGCGTATTGAACAGCGGCTTGGCATTTTAGGCATGATTTTTGTGAGTATCGGCTACGTGTTGCTTATTCTGCACTAACTATGGTTATTCCAATGGATGGTGCGTGGCAGTGTAGTGTGTGCGGATTCCACTATAAGGATAATTTGGATTCACACACCTCCGGCAAGGAGTGGGCGGAGAAATGCGAATCATGGTGCAAGGAACATCACAGCTGTAACTTGGAGATTACCGAACACGCGGAGGAGAGTGTGCGGGGTCTGTCGTCGGCTTGATAGCGAAGGTGGCGCACATGAGAGTTGCGCATAGATGTACCCGGTAACATAAAAGAGAATATAGAAGCCGTACTCCTGCTCCGCGGCTGGGTGCGGCGGCGGTGTATACTATGGATTCCCATAGTCGCCATGAAGGTTCCCGCTATGCACCGCCTCAGCCGCACTGTTGAGAAAGTGTCGTTTTCGCTCTGGGTGACAGCTGCCGCTATCCTGCTTCTCGCAGGCGGACTTTCATACGCCAGCTGGTATGGCTACGAGCGCTTGCTCGCGCTTGAGGCGCGGAACGCGGCGCTTGAGGCGCACATAGCATCAACCGCCGCGCTGATGCAGGAGAGCATCGCGGAAGTCGAGGCGCTTCTCGGAGATGAGCTCGAGGGTGAGCGGGCGCGGCTCGCGGCGCTGCAGAGCCGTCTCGGAGAGTTCCAGCGGGAGGTCGGCACCATCTCGGGCAACGTGTCCACGCTGGAAAAACTCACTCGCACCGACAAAGAGCTTTTGCAGAAGTACTCGCGCGTGTTTTTCCTCAATGAGCACTATGCGCCGCATAGCGTCACCGAGATACCGAACGAGTACAAGTACAACGAGCAGCGCAATTACGCCGTACACGCGCAGGTGTATCCCTATATGAAGAACATGCTGGACGAAGCGAAGCGGGACGGGGTGGAACTGTATGTGTTCTCAGCATATCGGCCGTTCGAGGAGCAAGGCGCACTGAATAATCAATACAAAGTTATTTACGGCGCAGGCACGGCGAACCAATTCTCCGCCGAACAGGGCTATTCCGAACACCAGCTGGGGACGGCGGTTGATTTCATGACAACCGGCATCGGCGGCACGCTAAGCGGGTTCGAGCGCACCGAGGCATATCAGTGGCTGCTGGCCAATGCCCATCGCTTCGGCTTCACGCTTTCGTATCCGGAGGGGAACGACTACTACATATTCGAGCCATGGCACTGGCGCTTCGTCGGCGTAAAACTCGCCAGCGACCTGCGCGCCAAGGGCATGCATTTCTACGACATGGAACAGCGGGATATAGACGAATACCTCGTGCACCTTTTTGATTAGTTGCGCGTACGTTGCACGCGCCGCGCCGCTAGGATGCGAAGATGTAGTAGAGGCGGCCGTTGTAGTCGTCGGTCATGAGGAAGGAGTCGCGCTCGAGAGGCAAGATGTGCACGGGGCGGCCGATGCGCTCGCGCTCCTCGGAGAGGAAGCCGTCCAAAAAGACATCCGTGGCGCCGTCCTCCAAGGAAACGCGCATGAGCTGATAGCCGGCGCCGTATTCTACGACCCACGAGCCCTGCAGTGCGACGAGAAAGGAGTCCTTCAGGTGCGGATGCGCGTCGGAGCCGAAGTGTGCGAACCCCAACGGCGCCGCATGCGGCTCGAATGCAGCGAACGAAGGCGGCACGCGGCTGCAATCGAGCGGCTCACGCTGCCACTCAAGCGAGGTATCGGCGTGTTTTTCCCCGTCGAGCTCGTAGCAGTAGGGCCAGCCGTAGTGCGCGCCCTCTTCGATGCGGAAGAGGGTATCATCCGGCGCATCCGCGCCGAGGTGATCCGGCCCGTTCTCCGTCGCCCAGAGCCCTCCATCCACCCACAAGAGGCCGACGGCGTTCTTAATTCCCTCTGCATATGTGCGCGCTTCGGTGCCATCGGGGTTCATGGCGAGAATGACCGCGCGGTCTTCCCCGGGCGCTTCCTCGCATACGTTGCAGCCGCTTCCGACGGAGACGTATAGCGTGTCGCCCGCGAAAAGCGCGGTGCGCGTGATGTGCCACACCACGCCCTCCGCGCCTTCGCTTTGCGTATTAGGAAACGAATATATGATTTCCGCCTCGCCCGATGGCTCGGTGTCGCCCACACGGTACGGATACCGGAGTAGGTGTTCGGTGAGCGTGAGGTAGAGCCAGTCGTTGCCCGCTTCGTCGGTGTAGAAGGCGACGTTGTGCGGGCCGCGAAGGCCGGTGAGGTAGGAAATCTCCGACTCGAATTGCCTCGTCTCCTCGTTGAAATCGTCGAGAATAAGAAGGCGGCCCTCGTTGCTGAGATTGTAGTCGACCATATCGGCAACAAAGAGCCGCCCATCGGGGCTCATCGTCATAAAACGCGCCTTACCGAGCTCTTCTGCCGCGACGGCGATGTCGAACCCTTCGGCGAGGCGGAGCGTAGCTTCCGAGCCGTCAGCGAAACGCACGGTGCGCTCGAGGAGCTCGATGCGAGGCGAGCGTTCACTGTGCGCGTCGAGCATCCTCTGGGTGAGATGCTGCGCGTCGCTCGAGAGCGAGAGCGCCCCCATCGCCGCGGCGCCCGCGCCGAGGAGTGCGAGAAGCAGTACGAACCGCACGCCGAGCTTCATCGCCGCACCTTATCAAATTACGCCACCGAAACAACCAACGGCGAGCTCAAAGGCGCGCCATTCCGTACGCGGGGTTGGGGTATTCGGAATTTTTTGTATACTCCAGCCGTGAACGTCGCACGCGAGGCAATGAAAATCCTGGAAGAGAATCGGCGCGAGTCGTCAGGCAACATGTACACGCTTCCGTCCGCCGACCACTACCCGTACCAATGGCTGTGGGATTCGTGTTTCCACGCGATAATCCTGGCGCGGTACGACGCGAAGCTGGCGCGCGGCGAGATACGCTCGCTGCTTTCGAAGCAATTCGATAACGGGATGCTGCCACACATCATTTATTGGACGCCCGGCATCTTGCACCTTTTCCGCTGGGGCGTGGAGGGAACGAGCTCGTTGACGCAGCCGCCGATGGTCGCATACGCGGTGCGAGAGATACATCGCCGAGACCCCGACATCCCCTTTCTTGAGGACGTCTTCCCGTCGCTCATCGCCTACTACCGCTACCTTCTCACGGTGCGGGACCCGATGGGCTACCACCTGGCGGGCATCATTAATCCGGACGAGTCGGGAGAGGACAATTCCCCGCGCTTTGACGAGCCGCTCGGCATTTCGCACGACGTGACGCTGCAAGAACACCTCGGCAAACGCCATGCGCTCGTGGATGCGCATCGGGAGCTCCAGTTCGACATCACGCGCCACATGAACGACTACTTTTGGGTGAAGGACGTCCTGTTTAACGCGGTACTGGTCGAGAACCTTCGCGCGCTCGCCGATATCGCGTTGCTCATTAACCGAGACGACGATAGCGCATGGGCGGGCCGGGAAGCGGAGGCGGTCGCGGCCGCAATGCGCGAGCGGATGTTCGAGGACGGCGCGTATTGGTCAACGATGGGGAAAAGCTTCATGAAACTGAAGGTGGATACATGGGCACGTTTCGTACCCCTTTTCGCCGGCTTGTACAGCGCCACAGAGGCGCGCGCCGCGGTCGAAGGGTATCTCAAGGACCCGGATGCGTTCGCTGCACCGTGGGGAATCCGGACGGTATCGAAGAAGGAGGTGTCGTATCGGCCGGCTGCGGAAGAGAACGACTTTTCATGGCGAGGTCCGGTGTGGATGGCGCCGCATTGGTTCATCTATCGCGGCCTTGTGCGTTACGGCTTTACCGAGGAGGCGCGCGGCATCCGCGAGAAGAGCGTGGCGCTGCTCGAGCACTCCGGCTTCCGCGAGTGCTTCAACCCCGAGACGGGAGAGGCATATGGCGCGCGCAGCTTTACATGGGGCGCACTGGTGCTTGATATGCAGGAAGATGGCGACGCATCGTAAGCGGCATTCGCCGAGTCCATCGATTCCGCAGGCGCATGCTGTGGCGGCGCTGTTGGAGCGCGGGTTTGTGCACATGCGCGCCCGGAAAATAGAAGAAGCGCGCATGGTGCATGCTACAGTTTGGGCATGGGCCGCAGCAGGGCGCATCGAATAGGGATTTTTCTGGAGTTCTTGGTATTCGGTATCGTCGTTGGCATGACCGAAGATCTGCTTGTCGTCGCTCTGGCGACCGGAGAGCCGATTACATGGAAGGTCGTCGGTATCGTCGTCGCGATTGCCATACCGTTCGCTGTTCTCGGCGAGCTTGTAGTGGATAACATTGATTTCGGCAAATACATCGAGCGGGTACTCTCGCGGCGGCAAAATCGCGCCACCCGGCGGCGCCTCAGTGCACGCTAGGGCGGCATTTGACAGGGCGCGTTCTATCTGCTATCCTTTGCGGGTCAAACATTCTCCACGTTGGTTAGGAGCTGTATACGCTCACGTCTTGGGAAATCCAAGGCCGCCCGCACATCGATAGGGCGAACCTATCCCGAGATAGTTCGACACATATAGTAGTCCGCAATTCCCCTGCAGCCGCATGGCTCCGGGGAAGCGGAAAAGCCCGTAATCGGGCATACACCATGAATAATCGAAGACATACATACGCGTCGGCCTCGCACGGCCGCGCCCGCGGCAGCGGGCGCGGCGGCAGGCCGTCGTATGGACACGGGCGTGCGCGTCAGCACGGCCGCAGCGGTGCCGCGCCGCAGGACCGTATCGATATATCCCGCTTCATACACAAGGCGGTCATCATTGAAGAGGCGGAGGTTTTCACGCCGAAGCACTCGTTCATGGATTTCAATATCGACCCGCGCATCAAACACAACATCGGCCAGAAAGGATACGCGACGCCGACGCCGATACAGGACAGCGCCATCCCGCACATTCTCGCCGGCCGAGATCTCGTCGGTATCGCGAACACGGGCACCGGCAAGACGGGCGCCTTCCTCATTCCTCTGCTCGACAAAGTCGTGCGGCAGCCGGACGAGCGGGTACTTATCATGGTGCCGACGCGCGAGCTTGCACAGCAAATAGACGAAGAGTACCGAGGATTCTCAAGCGGCTCCGGCATTGCCTCCGTATGCACCGTCGGCGGCGCGAATATAAATCCGCAGATACAGCGGCTGCGCCGCAAACCGTACTTCGTCATCGGCACGCCCGGCCGCATCAAGGACCTTATCGAGCGGCGCGCCCTGGACCTTTCGGCGTTCGGCACCGTGGTACTCGATGAAGCGGATCGAATGCTGGACATGGGATTCATTCACGACATGCGCACCATACTGGCGCTCATGCCGAAGAAGAGGCAGACCCTTTTCTTCTCGGCAACGCTCTCATCCGACATCGAAAAACTGATCGGCGATTTTCTCAACGAACCGGTGCGCGTGTCGGTCAAGACGGGTGATACCGCAAAGGGAGTCGACCAGGATATCGTGCGGCTCGGAGGCAAAAACAAGCTCGACGTGCTGCACGATCTTCTTGCGCAGCCGGAGTTCGGCAAGGTGCTCATTTTCGGACGCACCAAGCACGGCGTCGAGCGGCTTTCAAAAATGCTCGTACAGCGCGGCTTTAAGGCCGCGTCCATACACGGCAATAAAACGCAGGCGCATCGGCAGCGGGCGCTCGGCGCGTTCAAGCAGGACGACATACGCATTCTCGTCGCGACGGACGTGGCCGCGCGCGGAATAGACATAGCCGACGTGAGCCATGTCATCAATTACGATCTCCCGACTACCTACGACGATTATGTGCACCGCATAGGCCGCACAGGGCGCGCCGGCAAACGGGGCAAGGCGCTCACATTCATCGAATAAGCCATGGTAAAAAACTTCTTTCAGGCAGGTAAGTGGATAGAGAATCCGAATCCTCCGGCAGTGGTTCTCTGCGCATGCGGCAACAAGTACATAAAGACGCGCGAGCACCAAACGGCATGCCTGCGCTGTTTGCGCACTGAACGGTAGCGGCGAGCCGTGCGCTACGCCTCCGCCGCGAGCGGTGCGAGCAAGTGCTCAAGATTCAAGAGGTCGGGTGCAAGCGGGCTCTCGGGCCAGCGCTCGCGGGCAATGCGGATAGCACTCGCATAGTGCGCGACGATGTCGCTTTTTGGTGCGTTAAACCGCTCGAAAATGGCATCTCTTCCGAGTGCGTAGTCGTCGAGTATCTCGACGACGTTGCTGACGAGATCCGCCGACTTCAAAAGAAGCGCATCACGCGAGAGTGTTTTGATGCTCTCTCGCGCAACTCTCTTGCGCTCCGCCCACGGCATATCTTTGTCCGGCTCCGTTACGTCGTCGACGAGCGCTGCGACCGTTGCGCCAAAGCGCTCCTCCAGCATGGAGCGCGTCACTTTTTTCTCCGCGATGCTGTCTTCGATCGTATCGTGCAAAATACCCGCAATGACGACATCTTCGCATGCGCCCGCGCGGGCGAGAATGAGCCCTACGGCAAGCGGGTGGATAATGTATGGCACGTCTTTACCTTTGCGTTTCTGTTTTTGATACACCTCATGCGTTTTTGTCGCAAAGCGTATAGCGTTCTTTAGGCGGTATGAATACACCAGCAGCCCCTGCGTTTCCATGGATGTATTCTAGCGCATCCCTCCCGAGAAACAGCGTGCAATATTCGCGGTGTACAATATACGGGTGAGTGAGGGAGAAGCTGGCACGACTCGAATGCTTGCGGAGGGGTTGAGAAAGGCGGGCGGATGGCGGCTTTTTCTCGCGCTGGCGTTCTCCTTGTTCGTCATACTCAACCTCTCCGAACTCGGCATTATGCGAGATCTCATTGCGCCGAATCTTGCAGGTGCGCCCGTCATCCCGTATGCATCACTCGGCGAGTGGCTTGCGGTTCAGCCGGTAACAGTGCTGCTCGCCCTCTTTTTCGCCGCCGTTCTTACGGGATGCGCGGCTGTCGCAAGTGCTATGCCCGGGCGCACGGAAGCGGCACGCTCCCGGCAGCGGACTAGTTTCGCGAGCGCCGCGTCCGTTTCCGTGTTCGTTGCCGCCATCGCGGCCGCGGCAATATACGTGCAGATGCTTCTCGACTATCCCCTCTGGCACATGCTTGCGGTGGCCGCCTTCGCCGCGGCTCTTATCTTCGCGCTGTGGCGGCAAGGGCGGAGCTGATATAGTGCGCGCATGCTGGTCGACGACGTGACGATACGCTGCGAAGCCGGCGCGGGCGGCCGCGGCGCGGTCGCGTTCCAGAAAGTGCGTCTCGCGCAAGGCCCTACGGGTGGCTCAGGCGGCCGCGGCGGTTCCATTTATTTTGAGGGCGTTGCCGATATAGGCGCTCTCTCTCGGTATACGAGTCAAAAAACGCTTCGCGCGGAAAAGGGGAAGGACGGGCGAGGGCAGTTCGTTGATGGGCGTGACGGGGAGGACATGACGCTATCGGTGCCTACCGGCACCCGGATAACGAACCTCGACACCGGCTATGTGCAGGAAATCGAGAGCGTCGGCCAAAGGGTTCTCGCTGCCGGCGGGGGAACCGGCGGAAGAGGAAACTTCCATTTTCGCTCTTCCACGAACACGTCGCCGAAGGAATTCGAAGAGGGCCTTCCGGGCGACTTGATGCACTATCGGCTTGAGCTGCGCCTTATCGCAGACGTCGGCCTTATCGGATTGCCGAACGCGGGAAAGTCGAGCTTGCTGAATGAGCTCACTGCCGCGAAGAGCAAGGTCGCGAACTACGCGTTCACGACGCTTGAGCCGAACCTCGGGGTCTACTACGGGCTTGTTATCGCCGATATCCCCGGCCTCATCGAGGGTGCCGCGGAGGGGAAAGGGCTTGGTGTGAAGTTCCTCAAGCACATCGAACGCACACGGGTGCTGTTCCACCTGGTGTCGGCCGAATCGGAGGAACCGGTGCGAGAGTACCGCACGGTGCGCGCAGAACTGGAGAAGCACGACCCGGCGCTTATCGAAAAAGAGGAATACGTGTTCCTGACCAAGGGCGATGCCGTTACCCCGGAAGAGCGTGACGCCCGATTGGCTGCGCTTAAAAAAGCAGGCGTCCGTGCGAGCCCCGTTTCGCTCCTGGAGCCGGAAACACTTGATTCTGTGCGGCGGGTACTCAATGGGTTGCAGGCAGGGCAGGGTCATACATCCTGAAGCGCGTACAAAAAAGTCCACCCTACGTTTACCGTAAGGTGGATGAGAGAGACGGACACAGTTGGCGAAGAGTGTTAATTCTCCGCGGTTTGCCCTGATGCGAGAAGTTTCTTGAGCTGTTCGGCGCAGGCATTCCTGAGCGCCCAGCCGAGCTCTCCGCGACCGTCGAATTTTACGACGGCCTCGATGAGCTGCTTTTGTTCCCAATCTCGCTCACTCTTTGCGGCATAATCGGCACGTTGCTCCGGAGTCGCTTCTGCAACGAAGCGGTCGGCGCAGATGGGAGCGAGCACGCTCACCTCCCGCGCTTCCGCCCTCTGGTTCGCCATCTTCTCGGCGGTGCCGCCGAGCGTCCAGCCGAACCCGTAGCCGAACCAATTAAAACCGACGGCGACCATAAGTATTGCGCCGAGCAGAGCTCCCCACGCGCCGCCTTTTAAGGCGAGCGCGTTTTCTTCAAACCACTTTCTCATCACGTCCTCCACTATTTGGCTATTTGGAAGAAGGTGTGTTTCCTCTTCCTCTGTCATTGACTATAGCACTCTATCGTGTCTGTTGATAGGCAAACGTACGCGATATTTTAACCAATTTTTCACGTTTTCGTAGAACGGCCAAGGCGGTACTTCAAATACCCCTTTTCAAGGTGTGTAATCGTGGTATAGCGTATTTCGGCACTCGCAGGGCGCAGCTGTGCAGAACGTCCATGTTGGTGCGCTGTAGCGCATGATATATACTGATACACTTACACGGTAAGGTTTTAGAACATGAAAGCACTTATAACGATTTTAGTGGTGGGGTTGATAGCGCTTGCCGCGTGGTGGTACCTCGGGCAGGGAACGCCGGCAACGCCGACAAACGGCGATAACAGCGAGCCGGTGAACGGTCCTGCTATGGAGCTGCCGGCAGCTTCCGCTGCGCGCACACAGGCCGCTGCGGACGCAGGCGTCGCATATGGAGACACGGAAGTCATAAGCGCGGTGGAGCAAGAGTGGCCCGACGCGTGCCTCGGATTGGCCGGAGCGGATGAAATGTGCGCCCAGGTCATAACGACAGGATATGAGGTCGTCGTATCGGCTTCCGGAGAGACATACACCTACCGCACGAACTTTGACGGATCGGTAGTGCGCCGCGCACAGTAGCAGTTTTGCGACGGTGAAAACGGGCGCGCCTTTCGGCGCGCCCGTTTCGCATGTGCTCATGTCAGTTCATCAGCCATATACCGCTGCCATGTCCGGCCGGACATGGCAGCGGTATATGCGGTGAGCGTCCTTTATACTCAGCAACGGCTTGCGCGTGGCTTTTGCTATACTGTGTGCATGAAAGGATATGTCGGAGACATACAGCAGGAGACGCTCGAGAACAATGATTTTCGCCGCGTTTTGTATACCGCCGAGCACATGCAACTCGTGGTCATGAGTATCCTGCCGCGCGGCGATATCGGGGAGGAGGTGCATACGCTGGACCAATTTGTGCGCGTAGAAGCGGGTGAGGGTGAGGCGGTACTGGGCGGCGCACGGCACGCGATACAAGCCGGCTCTGCCGTCGTCATTACCGCCGGCATGCGGCATAACATCATCAATACGTCGGCGAAGGCGCCGCTCAAGCTGTATTCACTGTATGCGCCGCCCGAGCACCGCGACGGCGTGGTTCATCGAACCAAGGTGGAGGCAAGCGCGGACGAGGAGCATTTTGACGGGGTGACGACGGATTGACGGCATCGTGCGCGTGCGCCATATGCGGTATACTCGCGCGATGCAATTCACCATACCCCATACGCTCTCGGCAGCGGAGGCAGTTGCGCGGGTGCAAAAGGCGATTGCGAGCTCGCGTCGCGAAATTGAGGCGAACGCGACGGATATAGAGGAGAGATGGGAGGGCTCGACGCTTCACTTCGGCGCGACGCTGCAAGGCAAGCGCATCACGGGGACGCTTGAGGTGCGCGACAAGGAATTTGAGATACAAGCAAAGCTCCCGCTCCTATGGAGGATGTTCGAGGGGCAGATAGAGAAAGCAATAAAAGCGCACGTCGCAGCGCTGCAGCGGTAGTCCGCGTAGAGCGACGCTCTGTACGCTATCCCCACGCAGTGAGCCCGGCCCTGAGGAGCGTGATACACTGCATAGATATTACTCGGCAAATAGTACATATACGTATGCATACGGGAAACTGTTCCTTTAGGGTACGCGCAGCCGTGGCGGCGGGCGGCGCTTTCCTGTTATTCATGATGGCTTCACCGGTATCGGCGCAAACGGTAGACATCGAGGCGCTTCAGCAGCAGATACAGGCGCTTCTCCAGCAGGTAGCGGCCCTGCAGCAGCAGCTTGGCGAGCTTAGGGGAGAGGCAGGTGCGCTGCGCGCGGAAGTGCAGGCGCTCAAGGTAGAGCGGCGGCTGACGCTCGGCGCGCGGGGCGAGGATGTGCGAGCGCTGCAGAGAGTGCTCGCGACAGACCCCGACATTTACCCCGAGGGCATCGAGAGCGGCTTTTTCGGCCCGCTGACGGCAGCGGCGGTGAAGCGCTTTCAGGCACGCTTCGATATGGAGCAGGTGGGGGAAGTCGGCCCACAAACGCGCGAGCATATCAACTACATTCTTGAGAATGGCGCGGGGAAAAGCGGCGTTATTCCGCCAGGACTTCTGATGAAGTTCAAAGACAGGTCCGTATTCGAGAGCTTGCCCGAAGCGGCGAAGGCGCGCTGCAAGGCGCGGGAGAAATTGCCGTTCGACAGGGTACCGCGCGGCATCTTCGCCCTGTGTGATGGTATCGACACACCGGAGAACGAAGACGAGGACGAGGATACGGAAGAGGACGAGCAGAGTTAGGAAGCAAAGAGCTCTCTATGGGACTCGATGCGCTTGTTCTCTGATCGGGGAGCGGCAGGGCTTCCGGCAAGTTATCCACCTTTCGGGTTGGGGGAGGCATTGCATGCGCCCATGCGTGCTAGGATTTTTACATTAGCCGCTAATCTCATCAGAGATGGCAAAGAAAAAGCGCAAATAGGACGCAAGTCCGGACCACCCCCGCAAATGCGGGGGTGGTTTCGCATAGAGGCGTTTTAAGGTACGATGACGTTTCGGCGGGTTGTGCCGCCTTTTCTTTTGTATGACCGAAATACGGAACATCGCTATCATCGCCCATGTGGACCACGGCAAAACGACGCTAACCGACGCCATACTGCGGCAGAGCGGGGCGGCCGCCGAGGGTGTCTCCATGGACTCGAACGCGCTTGAACAAGAGCGCGGCATTACCATTTATTCGAAGAACGCATCGGTGCTGTATCGCGGCACGAAGATAAATATCGTTGATACGCCGGGGCATGCGGATTTCGGCTCGGAGGTTGAGCGGGTCCTGCGCTCCATTGATTCCGTACTCCTTGTCGTCGACGCGCAGGAAGGGCCGATGCCGCAGACGCGCTTCGTGTTGAGAAAATCGCTCGAGCTCGGC
>Ga0210057_1001964_pt1 | contig 30388 bp, 32 predicted proteins | sample CryGeyCG2114_010_2_FD_183968 | JGI IMG/M metagenome (GOLD analysis project Ga0210057, IMG submission 183968) | Groundwater microbial communities from aquifer - Crystal Geyser CG10_big_fil_rev_8/21/14_0.10 (SPAdes) (version 2) | ecosystem: Environmental > Aquatic > Deep subsurface > Groundwater ...
TCCCATCGGGTGAAATAATGCGCAGGAGGCCATCAGACTCCTCAAGCGCGCGTTCAATCGCCTCACTCAAGCGCTCGCGCGTCCCCTTCGGGTCATCCGCGAACTCGGTGACGAAAATTTCGTCAACTACAATATCAATATCGTGCTTCTTGGTCTTGGTGAGATTCACTCGCTCGCGCAAGCTCTGTGCTTTCCCATCAATACGTGCCTTCTCATACCCCTTACTAAGCAAATCGTAGAGCATTTGGTAGTACTCCCCTTTTCGCCCCACAACCACCGGTGAAAGAATTTTAATGGTGGCACTGTCCACTGGTACACCCCTGATCTTTTCCCCTTGCTTGCCGGCACTCTTGCGCGCGTCATCTACAATTTTTAAAGTGGTGTGAAGAATCTCCTCATTAGAAAGCTTTCTCACTTCCCGCCCGCACTCCAAGCAGTGCGGCTTGCCCACGCGCGCATACAGCACACGTAGGTAGTCGTATATTTCGGTGATGGTCGCCACCGTAGAGCGCGGATTATTAGAGCGGCTCTTTTGATCTATTGAAATCGCCGGCGAGAGCCCAGATATCTCTTCCACATCCGGCTTTTGCATCTGACGCAAAAACTGCCGCGCGTATGCCGAGAGTGATTCAACGTACTTTCTCTGCCCTTCGGCAAAAATGGTATCAAAGGCAAGTGACGACTTCCCCGAGCCGGAAAGACCAGTGAACACCACCATCTTATTCCGTGGTATCTCAACATTCACGTTCTTAAGATTATGAGTCTTAGCTCCTTTTACGATGATTTTGTCTTCTGCCATACACGCAATTAAACCTCGGAACGTCCCGAGGGTTACGGTGGGAGTATAGCATATTGACTATCCAAAAAGAAAAGCAGCTCGCGCAAAAGGCGCGAGCCGCTACACTGTCCTGCCCTTACGCCAACGCGGGGCGCTTGCGCAAAGACAGGAACAAGACGATCGCCGGCACAACCAAGTACACGATTGGTTGTGCCGCCGAAGCGAATGACCACTTTGTGAGCGACATCAATAAAAGCACCGAGGAGGTGCACATGATGATCCACGGAAGCGGCCGCTCCGAATCCGGGCGCTGCCACACCTGCACTGCCATCGGGACAAAACCGATGACAGTTGCCAGAAGCAACAGGACGATAGCGCCCAGCGCATCGTTGGTCGCTCCCCAGAGCAAAATGGAAACTCCAGCGAGCGCCAGGCAAACCCGGTCAACCCACGTCCAGTTCCAGGCATTTCCATAGCGGAAGGCCAAGAACAGCACAATGAGGTCCGCAATTGCGACCGCGACGATCTGGTAATTGATCGCTGACTCGGCAAACATGCCAGCAGCGGTCAACGCAGACAAGGCGGTCCAGACGATCCATGTCGCCTTCGCCGGGTCAATCTGCTTCCGCACAATGCCTACCGCATAGAATGCGGTGGCACACGGGACCAAAAGACCCGACACCACACCTAATATTTCCTGCATCAATCTTTCCTTTCAGAAAAAGTTGAGAGAATCTGAATTTTGCTCTCTGAATGAGACCAGAAATATAGCTAAAAGTCAAATCCAAGCTGTGTCACCTCTTCCTCCAGCACTACATCAAATTGGCGGAATACCGCGTTTTTTATGTCTCGTGCGAGCTTGCGCACATCTTCCGCACGAGCCTCGCCTGCATTGCAGAGATAATTCGGATGCTGTTCACTCGCAACCGCATCCCCTATTCGCGCCCCTTTAAATCCCGCTTTTTCTATAAGCCAGCCGGCAGGCACGCGCCTGCCGCGTGCTTCTTGCCCCTTCTCGCATTCAAACTGCCTGGAGAGCGCGGTGGGTACTATAGGATTTGTAAAAAACGAGCCGGCCGCTTTCACGTTTTGAATGTGCCTGCGATTCCTTTCCGCTATAGTTTCGTCTATTTTATATTTGCTCTCGCCCGAGTCGCTTCTTGCTAGGCGGATTATAGCGGAGGTTATGATCCACTCCGGTCTTTTCTTGAATAAACTGTCGCGATACATAAGCCCGCACTGAGACGGAACAAGTGAATGCACCTTTTTTGTTATCATATTGAATGCGCGCACTCCTTCCAACACATCCTTTATCTCCGTTCCAAATGCTCCAGCGTTGCCGCGCACCGCGCCACCAACAGTTCCCGGAATACCTGCCATACTCTCCCAGCCGGTAAGCCCAGCTTCGGCACTTTCGCGAATCGTTTCCTCCAGGTCGCACCCGGCATCAACAAAAACGCGGCTATCTCGTATATATCTTCTGCCTCCGATTACGCGCACAATAAATCCTCTTACTCCCTCATCGGCAACAAGAAGATTACTGCCACCGGCGATGATGGCCGGAATGACGTCAAGACGAGCACCTTCCATCATGATCTCCTTTATTTCTCTTTCCGAACTAATCTCGGCAAAGAACTGAGCCGACCCGCCGATGTCAAACTTTGTAATCGGTTTTAGAGCAACATTTTCAACTATGTTCATCCGCCAATTCTATAGCGACAATGAGTTTTGGGCGGATTGACAAATTCACAGCCAGGTGATGAAATGAAAAGGGGGAAAGGAGGCGGACATGAAAGCCTTGATGTTCGGTTTCACCACCACATTACTACTCGCCACCAGTGCGTTTCCCTCAAACGCCCTGGAGAGGGCGGAGGACAACGCGCCGCAGGCGGAGGTGGAAATCAAATACACGCAAGTATGCGTGGATGGTGTCTGTGTTGAATTCATCAACACACCGGCACCGTCCGTGCAGAAAGTGAGGGAATGCCGGGAAGACGCAAGGCACACAATGGCGCTGGACCCAGAGCGGGGGATGAAAATGTGGGCGAAGTGCCTCACGAAGTACCTGGAAAAATTTAAGAACATTCGGATTCTTCCGGCAAGCGAGCCCGTGAGCAAATAAGTCACTCTACGGCCTCGTGAGATGGCGTCCCGAAAGCGGGACCGCTCACGAGGCCTTTTGCATTCCGCCTTTGTCTCGCTCGCACATGATACAATATTTGCATTGGCGGCTATAAACATATGTTTGCCCATGACTAAAGACATATACGTTACCATAAGCGGCGTGCTTTTTCTCGCGGTGGGAGCATTGCACGGAGTTCGTGCCCTTTACGGGTGGGAGCTGATTATCGGCGAGGTCGCCATTCCGGTTTCAGTGTCCGCAATAGCGTCTTTAATTTTGCTTTTTCTTGCGTATACGTCCCTTTACTCTCTCCGATAATTTTTCCTCTAGTGCCTTAATCTCATCCCGCAAAATTGCTGCCGTCTCCCCAGCACAGCACTTTGGCCTGGCTGGCAAATTGCTTCTGACGTGCTCATTGCACATGGAATTACATTTGTTTTCCAATATCGTTTTCCGCTTCCCAGCAGAGGAGGCCAAAGTGTATGCACGGGTTTCGACTCCTTAATCAATCTATTTCTTTCTTATAGAATTCTTATCCTCTAATGCTTTAATTTCGTCACGCAAGATTGCCGCCGTCTCAAAATCAAGTATCTTGGCCGCTTCTCCCATTTGTTTGCGCTTCTCGGCAATAATCTTTTTGATATCGCCGCCGTGCGCAGACATATCCAAATCAGCAAGCCGCGAGACTGCCCGCTTCCGTGCCTTTTGCACATCAGCCATGATGTCGCTGATTCGCTTCACAATGGTCTGCGGCGTAATGTTGTGCTTCTTGTTGTGCGCCAACTGCTTCTCACGGCGACGCCCAGTCTCATCAATCGCGCGCCGGATGGAGCCGGTCTCAGAATCGGCATAGAGAATGACACGGCCGTGGACATTGCGCGCCGCACGCCCCATGGTTTGAATCAAACTCGTCTCCGAGCGCAAAAAACCCTCTTTGTCGGCATCCAAGATTCCGACAAGTCCTACTTCTGGTAAGTCCAATCCTTCGCGAAGCAGGTTCACACCGACCAACACATCAAAAGTCCCCTTTCGGAATTCCGTGAGAATTTCAATACGCTCTATCGTCTTTATATCGCTATGCAGATACTTTGCTTTCACTCCCCTGCCTTCCAAGTATTCTGCCAAGTCCTCCGCCATCTTTTTGGTCAGCACTGTCACGAGTGTGCGCATACCTTGTTTCGTAACTGATTCAGCTTCGTTTATGAAATCCTGCACCTGCCCTTCATATCTACCATTCTCTATCACGCCGCGCACGATAATCTCGGGATCAACAAGGCCAGTCGGGCGAATGATTTGCTCCACCACAGCACATTCCTTCGCATGCGGCTCCCTCTTTGAAATGCCTGTGGTAACTGACTCGTCACGCCTAGACGAAGACAAGAACGTAGAATGTGCTGGACAAGCCGGTGCACCGCTGTGCGCAAGCTCGTAGGAGCCAGGAGTTGCAGACGTATACACTACCTGCCCAACGCGCTCTTCAAATTCCTCAAACATGAGTGGCCGGTTATCTACGGCAGATGGTAATCGGAATCCGTGCTCAATGAGTGTTTCCTTTCGCGCCCTGTCACCTGCATACATACCGCCGATTTGTGGAATCGTTACGTGTGACTCATCAACAATAGTCAGAAAGTCCGGAACTAGGACATCGGATGTCCTAGTTTTCTTACGTGGGAAGTATGAAAGCAAGGTGTGCGGTGGCTCACCTGCCCTACGGCGGTCAAAGTGGCGCGAATAATTCTCAATACCACTGCAGTAGCCAAATTCGCGAATGAGCGTGATGTCTTGACGCGTCCGGCGTTTCAAGCGATCCGCCTCAAGCAATTTCCCCGCTTTTTCAAATTTGGTGAGCTGTTCGGTAAGCTCGGCTTCAATATCAGCAAGCGCCTCTTCCACAACACTTTTGTCAGTCACGTAGTGCTTCGCGGGGAAAACAAAAAGCACACCATGCTCACCTCGTAGTTCACGAGTAACCGGGTCAATTTCAGTAATTCGCGAAATCCCCTGCGGTGAGAAATCTATCTTGTACTGCGCGTGCTCGTTCGCGGGCATCACTTCTATGCTGTTGCCAAGTGCCCGGAATGTACCCGGTGAGAGATCTGCTGTCGTACGCTCAAAATAAATATCAATAAGCTCGCGTATAAAGTCAGCGCGGGTCGTTTTTGCTCCAGCTTCAACCTTGAGATTCACCTTCTGATACTCCTCGGGCGAGCCCAATCCATAAATGCACGACACGGACGCAACCACGATGGTATCCGGCCGTGTCAAAAGCGCTTGTGTGGCGGCATGCCGCAGGCGCTCAATGTCCTCGTTTATCTGCACCTCCTTCTCAATATATGTATCTGAAGTGGGCACATATGCCTCCGGCTGGTAGTAATCGTAATACGAAACAAAGTACTGCACCGCATTGTGCGGGAAAAATTCTCGGTACTCCGCCGCCAACTGCGCCGCGAGTGTTTTGTTGTGTGCAATCACCAGTGTCGGCTTCCCGACATTCTGGATGACATTCGCCATTGTGTAGGTCTTTCCCGAACCCGTCACACCCAAAAGCGTCTGATGGCGCTTGTCAGATTCAATGCCCTCGGTAAGGACTTCTATTGCCCTTGGCTGATCTCCTGCTGGTGGATACGGCCGCTCAATTTCAAAAACAGACATACGAGTATCATGCGGGGAAATCCACATTGGCGCAAATGGCAAATGGCGTTACAGTGATGTCAGCGAAGTTCAAAAAGCGGGGAACTCACATGGCAAAGAATCGGAAGGCAGGGCGTAGCAATGGCCGGGGATCACCACGGGCAGACGGTCGTGAAGGTGATCAGCCGGGCTGGTTCTCTTGCGCGAGTCCAGCCGTTATAGCGCGAATGCGTGAAGAAGAGGAATCACAAAGTTCGCAAGAAGCGCAACAGACAAAATAGATCATCAGGTCATCAACGGAGGGCGGTCAATGACCGCCTTTTCCATTTTCATTTATTCTCAGGTTCTCAAGAACTTTGGTAGACAAGACACAAATATGTGGTGATGTAGGTGATGTAATATACCTTCATAAACGACTTACGAAATCGCCCATTTCAATTCTGGACTTCGTAAGTCCAGATATGAAGTCCAGAATTGTTAGCTACCACTTTCAACTATTTCAACCAGCTCTACGTCAAAGGTAAGTGTCGCGTTGCCGGGGATTGGACCGAAGCCGCCCTCGCCGTATCCAAGCTCCGGCGGAATGACTAGTGTGCGCGTACCGCCGACCTTCATACCTGCAACACCGCGCTCCCACCCCTCTATTACCTGCCCGGCGCCAATCGTGAATACGAACGGTGCTTCACCGTGCGCTTCTGAACTGTCAAAAACAGCTCCGTTTTCAAGCTTGCCAACATAGCGCACGGCCACCGTATCTCCCTCCTGCGCAGTCTCACCGACTCCCTCCTGCGTATCAGTAATCTGCACCCCTCCTCCTGTTGATGTACTATCTTCATTCGTTTGTTCATTTTGTTCCATATTTGTGTTGTTTACCGTATCAGTTGGCTCATTGCCTTGCGTCGTGTTCCATAGCCACATAGCGATTAGTACTACAATGACAATGCCGATAATCCAAAAAACGATTTTCATAATGATTTTCTAAGCTTGTATACGGACATAGTAGCGCATACACGCGCATTGCCCAAAAATGCCGAATATTAGTCTCGGATAGACGAGATATCAGGATATCTCGGCCCGGAATGCCTTATCAAGGGCTCCCCTTGATAAGATTTCTGGTTCACATTCGCACTAACTTACACTTACAAGTTTGTAAGTTTGTAAGTTTGTAAGTTTGTAGAGGCGATGTGCCTATTTCTTCTTACCCTTCTCCTTTTTTTTCTTTTTATTCGGCTTGATGCCCTTATTTTTCACTTCCGCTTGGAGGCGAGGTGCCACACGAGGCGGTGTTGGCGGGCGACCATTTTTTCCCAAATCCATATATTCACAGTGTACCATCGTGCGGTGAATGCAAAATGAATCACTCTTTTGTAAGCAGTACCAAATTGCGCTTGCCGCGCTTGAGAATCGCAACTGGTGCATTTTCAAAATCTGCCGGCATAATGTCGCGATTGATATCCGAAACTCGCGCGCCATTCAGTGTAACTGCACCCTCAGTGATGAACTGCCTCGCTTCACGCTTTGACTCTGCAAGGCCCGCTTTCACCAGCACATCCGGAAGCGGCTCGCTCACGCGAGTCGGAGTTGCCGGGCTCTCCTGCTTCAGCAGTTCAATATCGTCCGCACCAAGAGTCCCCAGCTCTGCCTCGCCAAACAGAACAGACGACACTCTTGTCGCTTTTTCAGCCGCCTCACTTCCATGTACCAGCTCGGTTACCGCGCGCGCAAGTGCGCGCTGTCCCTCACGCGCCGCCGGGTTTTCGGTATGCTTTTGGACAATTGAACTAATTTCATCCAGCAGAAGCTCGGTCATTTTCTTGAGATACTCCTCCACCGACTCATCATCAGTGTTGAGCCAGAACTGGTAGAACTTGAAGGCGCTGGTCTTTTCTGAATCCAGCCACACAGTACCCGCCTCACTCTTGCCAAACTTCTTTCCTGTTGTTGAATTCACGAGCAGCGGCCACGTAAACCCGTATGCTGTCTTCCCCTCCTTATGCTTAATGAGATCAATGCCGGATACGATATTGCCCCACTGGTCAGACGCGCCAACCTGCAAATCTACGCCGCGTGATGTAAATAAGTGATGGAAATCATGCGCCTGCAGTAGCATATATGAAAACTCTGCATATGAAATGCTCCGCTCCGGATCTTCAATGCGCCTCTTTACCGCGTCGCGTTTTATCATGGCGTTGACCGTCTCAAATTTCCCTGTCTCGCGGAGAAAGTCCAGAAGCTTTATCTCTCCCAGCCAATCAATATTGTTGACGAACTCTACATCGTCCGTATCAAGAAGCTGTTTTGTCTGCGATTCAAGTGCGGAAACATTGCTCTCAACTGTTTTGGCATCCAGCAGTGGCCGCTCTTCATTTTTCCCGCCCGGGTCCCCGATCAGACCGGTCGCACCACCTGCAAGAAAGATGACTTTATGCCCTACCTCCAGAAAACGCCGTAAAACAAGAATCCCTTGCAATTGCCCAACGTGCATGGAGTTCGCTGAAGGGTCAACCCCCCAGTAGAGCGTACGTTTTTCACCATCCGTAATTTCCGCAAGCGCAGGAGTTGAAAATTGATGTACATACCCGCGAGAAACGAGGATTTCCGACAATTTATCCATAAAGAAAATATATCATGAAACTATAGGTGCAAAATGCTATTGTGTAAGGGTACACATGGGCAATTCGTCTGAAAATAAGGACATGAGGGAGTCGTTTCTGGCGGCGTATGACGAATACGCAAATGCAATTTACCGCTTCGCTCTGCTTAAAACATCCCACCCGGAAACGGCGGAGGACATTTTGCAAGATACATTCACGAAGACATGGGATTATTGCACAGGCGGGAAAGAAGTAAGGGAGTGGAAACAGTTTTTGTTCAGAGTTGCATACAATCTCATCGTAGATTACTACCGTAAAAAGAAGGCGACGTCCTTGGACGCTCTGGAGGAGGAGGGTTTTTACGCAACGGACCCAAATCCCGGCCTCAACGCCGAAGAGATGGCGGAGGTTCAGAGGGTGCGAAAGGCGATAAACGAACTGCCGGACTTATACCGCGACATAATACTCTTGCGGTACACGGAAGGATTGGGGCCTAAAGAAATAGCCGAGATTGTAGGTTTGGCGGAAAACACGGTTTCTGTAAGAATCCACAGAGGAATGGACCGTCTGCGGAAAATTTACGAACCCGTCCGACCTGATTCAAAGACAGAGAGGAATGCGTATGAATGACAACGAACTGAAAAAAAGAATAAGGCAAGCAAGCAATATAAAACTGCCCGAGGAAGCACGCGATCGCACCAGGGCGATCCTAGAGCGCTACATTGAAATGATGCCCATCCAAAAAGCTCTCGCGACTGAATATTCCCCGTCCTTTTTCGCGTTCTTTGCCTCTCTGAGGCGTCCGGTTGTTCTCGCGAGCATTGCTACAGTTGTCCTTTTGGGCGGAGGAACAGCCTACGCCGCGGAGAACACCCTTCCCGGCGATATACTCTACCCCGTTAAGATACACATCAACGAAGAAGTGCGCGGCACGCTTGCCACATCCGCAAAATCCAGAGGTGAGTGGGCCATCGCGCGCGCAGAGCGCCGCCTTGCGGAAGCAACAGCACTCGCACAGGCAAGCCGGTTGTCCGACGAAACAAATGGCGAGGTTCAATCGCGGCTCAAAGAGCACATTGCCGAGGCGCGCGCGCAAGCAAAACGCATGGAGAGCGGCCGCGATGCCGAAGGATCGGCGGAAGTAACGGCGCGCCTCACGGCAATTCTATCCGCCCACGAATCGGTTCTGCTAGAGGCGAGTACGGGCATCACTGACACAAATTCGCGCGAGCAGATACTGTCAGTTCTATCCGGCGTTCGAGCGTCCATTTCAAGCGGAGACCATGGAGCACGTGCAGACGCGGCACTAAGCGCCAAAGCAAAATCCAACAGAGAAGAAGTGCACGGCGCCGGCGAGAGCAGTAGGGCGGCAGGAGAGCGCTCGGCCGCCGATGGCGCACAAGTGGCAACATCGAAGCTCGCGGGGCAAGATGAGAGAGAGGGCGATGTCTCGGAAGCGGCCCTGCGCGTACGCGCGGAAGCGGCAAGGAGACGCATAGAAATCGCAACCGAAGATATTTTGCGGCTTTTGCCCGAAATACCCGAAGAAAAACGCTCTTTGGTAGATGCCCGCCTCGCGGCGGCAAGAAGCGCTTTCGATAAAGCCCTGCGCGAGCGCGCGGAAGGAAGCGCGAAGGAGTCCCTCATGCTCTACACCGAAGCATTCCGCCTTGCCGTTGAGGCGCGCGCACTGGCACAGGTTCACTCACGAGAGTCAAATGAAGCGAACACCAATGAAATCTCTCCGAACATGGAAAATGGCGGCTCAATAAAAATTGAGAGCGCGGATGATAGTTCAGTTATTGATGTGCGCGACAAGGATAGAGATGCAATTGAGAATACGGTCGAGAGAATACTGCGGTAGAGCAAGCGGCGCCAGTTGTGTAATAATGGTTTTTCGAGAAGAGCACCGAGAATATTAGTTGTGATTGCCTCGCCCTTCACATGCACGCCTGCGGCGGGCTTCGCTTCACATTCTTACCGCACTCGCGCAACGCTCGCTAATTAGCGCGCGGCAATAACTACAAAAATTACTCCAAACTGCCCATCGCCTGCGGCATTTCCATATTCATACACGCCTACGTCGGAGAAGTCGGCCACAACCGTCTCATTAGGCAAGAGCACCCCAACTCCAGCTAGGGCGGCGCTTACTTTTTCCGTTTCTGCTCCTTTTCCCGCGGCCTCGATTTTAATCGCCTGCTCGGACATATTGGTAAACCGCACGCGCTCCCCGCTTGAAATTCTGACTATAAGCGGGGAGAAACCTTTTGCAGTAAACGAGATGGTGGGGATGTTGTCTCGAACAATCTCGCTTCTCTCCGACGGCACTGCCGGCGCGGCGGTATTGGCGGGCAGGCGAGAATCAATGCCGCTATATATACGATGCGCACCGTCTGAGAATTACTCATGCGCATATTGTATATCATTTTTCCACTGATTGTACGTTCTGCCCCAAAGCCAAGGCGAAAATTGATTATTAATTTCCTAGACACCAACCGCACGGCGCGCCAGCGCCAAAACATCTTGCAGACGATTGAGTGAATTGCGTGAGTATACTGCGATACTCACATACAAAGGAGGTAGCCACATGAAAGACAGCACGGACGCGAATGCAATATGGATATGACCATATGCTCCCGAGAGCCGCTCGCTACCGATTTCCCTCAACACTTTGATTGATACGGCGCCGAAATGTACTGCGACTGCTATCCCCGAGATACCGACCAGAACCAGCGCGGTCTTGGCAAGAAGCAGAGAAAGTGTGGCCTCGTTTAGCGGCTTGGTCGGCGTCTCTGTGGAAAGCCCGAGCAAAAGAACCGCCGCGAGAAGCGCAAGGATAATAGTCGCGGCGGCGGTGTGATCTTTTCGATCGGGTCTGCTGAAGTTCAATTGAATCATTGTGAATGAGAAGGGAGCGAGTACACCCCTTGAAGTTATAGTACGCCGCCAAAATGAACGCGGCGTGAATCTGCGAAAAGCCCGCGCCCGCAGAACATTTGAATAGTCGGAATGGAAATGGAAATAGAGGTTCCACGGAGCTTGCCCCGTTAGAAACTTCGTTTCTAACGGGGCAAGCTGTGCGGTATTGAACCTATATTAGCTCCTCGGCTCGGATGCCACACCAATAGCTATTGGTGTGGCATCACTCGCCCTACGTCGCTAATAATGCCCACTATCTTAGCCGCTCGGGCCCTCGGTTGTCGTAGCGCTTTATAAAATCGCGTATCCTTTCCTCGTCCACCAAACCGCCGGTAATGTCAAAAGTGTCTACCCTTCCCCATGCCACAAGAGATATGTCGCCTTCGTTTGCCTCTCTGGGAGACACAACCGTAAACCTTCCTGCAAATGAACGAAGAGTATCCTTCGCGCCTTCGCCTATGTCCGGTCTGTAAGCTATCCAAATGTCGCCGTGCTCCAGGTTGTGAACAACGCGCTCATCAGGCAACGGCTCGTCGTAAAATCCTCCGCTTGCCGGAGTTGCAAAATGCCAGCCGGAAGAAGGCGGGTTGGAGTTGTAAGGAGGATGTTCGGCTCCGTCGGCAATATGCTCTGCTCCTTGTGATTCGTGGCTAATGCTGAAATCGGGTCCGTCCGGCTCCGAAGCACGAACCAGCAGATACACTCCGTAGGCAACCACGGCAAGAACGACCAGCAATATAATCAATCTGAGAAATCCCTTCCTCATTTTCGCACCTGATTCGTCCATTCTTTGTTTTGTGCGCCCCTTTTCCCTTTCCGCTTTTTTGAGTTCGTATTTTTCTCTTGGGGTCGCTTCCATGCGGGCAGTATATCTCATTTCGCATTCAAAGTAACTGTGGATGAGTATTTTATAAACCTGCGGAAGATGTCCGAGAAATGTCAGAGTTTACTTTTGTGCCGTATTCCTCTTAGCCGCTCTTTTTCTTCCACTTCCGGTTCATCCATCCCAAAGTGGTGCGCGAACTCGTGCCAAACCGTATCGCGAACTTCCTTTTTTATAAGTTTCGGGTCTCCGAGCGCCGCTTCAATTATAGGCAAGCGGTATATGGTTATGGTGTCAGGGAGAGTGGGCTCCGCTCCATACTGGCTTCCCCTCTCTGTAAGTGGAACGCCGCTGTATAACCCGAGAAGTGTTTCGTTCGGCCCAAGTCCCTGCTCGCGCCTGACTTCCTCACTCGGTTCATCTTCAATGATAATCGCGGCATTTTTGATTTCCTCGCGCACATGGTCGGGGAGCATGAGAAACCCTTCTTCGACCAGTCGCTCAAACTTTCTCTCCTTCATGGAAAATTAACTCACCTTTTCTCTTTTTTATCGGCACTTGTCCCCCTTCTGTCGGCAAACATGTCTTACTTTCCGGACACTTTTTGCCACAACCAGACGCCGAGCAAAATCAGGTCAATAAGTACCACTATCCAAAGCAAACCGCCTAGAAGCCCGAAGCCCCCCATGAATGTATTGAAGCCCATCATAATGATCTTCAGTAAGGAGTTAATAATTTCGACACATCCATATTATACCATGCCCCAAAGGGCAAAGAGCGACATGGACAAGAGCGCTGAGAGTAGTATTGTACATATGGCATATCGATGCGAATAAAAGGAGGCGCCAATGCGCTTGGCATATTCCCTGTTCATTGCCCTCATCGTGCTCCAAAGCTCCAGGTGCCGGAGCGCAGTCCTTGATGCACCGCAGGCATCAGTAAAGCGGGAAGATATACCAAAAGAGAGGGTTGGGGAGCTTCTTGTCTGGATAAGCAAAAACAGCTCTTACAACACGGACTTCCCGCCGCCGAAATTCATTTTCGTACCCATAGACGAATTACAACGTCTCTATTACGGCAACCAAAGAAGCACGCGCCAGGGATTCATATACGCTCTCTATGGAAAAGGGACGATATGGCTGGACACGCTGTTTTCATCTCCGCGGGACGACTGGATACTGGTGCACGAGCTGGTTCACTATATTCAGGATAAAAATGGGGTTGTATTCAAGTGCTCGGCGGAGGCGGAGCGAGACGCTCATGTAATACAGGCCAAGTTTGTGGATGAATTGGGCATCGGCAAAAAGGCAACGCCCAAGCTGCTGAACTCACTCAAATGCTAAATGGCAACCCGCGGGTCTCCACCCGCGGGTTTCTATCTTTGTTCAATTAAGAGTGACGATAAAAAGAAAAGGTGAGTGATAAAAATGATGAGTCGCACAAAAACACAACGGCAAAATATAACCATGCCTCTGACATGTATAAATTGTATCGCGCTGATTAGGGGTTGCTAAGCGGCGCGTTTCGCGAGCTATAACCTATCACAAGTTTGTTGCCGGGCTTGGATTCGAACCAAGATAGCCGCCTCCAAAGGGCGGAGTCCTACCATTAGACGACCCGGCACTAACGATTGCAGTATACTAGCGAGCTCCTTTTCCCGCCACTCTTTTCTGCCCACACACCCTACACAACAATTACCCAACAACACTCTAACATTCTATAGAATGTTAGAGTGTCCTCTTGGGCATGTTTTAGAGTGTTCGCATGAAGTCCAAAAACGCTTTTCCGTATGGAGAAAGTGAATGTATGACTTGCCGACCTTGGTGTCTTTTGTTGAGAAGTCCTGCGTTGACCAGCCGAGTGGTGTGCTGGGAAATGTTTTTAAAATCACCATTCACCGCAGTCGCAATCTGCTCAAGAGAGATGCCTTTTTGTTTTGCGACGTAGCGCAAAATTGCAATGCGCCAATGGTTTGCCGCTCCCTTAAAATGCCTTTCCAACTGCTTAGGCGATTTCATCATTTCCTATTTTAACCCAAACCCCCACAACATTCCAACATTCTATAGAATATTGGAATGCCTACACTAAAGTGCCGAGATATCGTCTCGGATTGCCGAGATATCCGGATATCTCGGCACGAGCTCGTCTCTCCGAGATACATACCTGATGTATGCAAGCTTACCCCAAATGGGCGTGGTCGTTCCAGATCCACACACGCCAGGGCATGCCCGAGAGCGTCGGGTCGTGCCGCAGTACCGTGATAGCTGAAAGCTCCATGCCCAACCGAGCCTGTAGTTTGTTGAACTCACTGGCATTCAGGTCCTCTCCTATGAGCACACATGAGACAAGCATTCGCATGAAAAATCCATGCGTAACCACAATCAGAAAATCATCCTCTTGCTCGCTCAGGTAATGCAGAGCCTTAAGCGCACGTGCCTTCAGTTCTGCAAATGCCTCACCGTCCTCAACTTTCCCCACCGACTCATCTACAAGACTCTGGAGCCAGTGGTTCCATTTCTCTGCCGCCTCCGTATCGCCGCGCGGCTTCCCTGAGACCGTACTTGGCTTCTCGCGCTCACGAAACAAATCGGAAAGCTCTACTTTCTTTTCAATTTGCTCGGCAATAATGTCAGCGGTTTGCTCGGCACGCGCCATCGTGCTTGAGATAACTTTCTGTATGGGCAAAAAGGATGCGCGCTCGGCAAGGAAGCGTGCCTGCTGTTTTCCTTTCTCTGTCAGCGGAGACTCAGGCGGCTGAAAGACCGGCGAGACGTTCGCCTCACTTTGCCCATGTCGTACAAAGTACACGGTTTTCATATTCCCTTCATGGCGCATGCCCTAAGTATGCAACTCTACCACCGCCAATTCAAGAGGCAGATATGGGAGGGACGAGTAGACCATCGCGGCGTGGGCTTCCAAAATTGAAAGCAATACCTTGGCGTTAATCTTAGACTGAACGTCGCTCGCGCTGTCTTTTAGAATCTTTATTGATTCTTCGGTAAATTCGTCGTCAAAGACGTCTCTCGTGTCTTTTGCATAACGCATAAGCAATACCGCTCGCAGGCGGTATATGAGAAGTTTCGCGAGCATTCGGGCGTCAATATTTTCCTGCTGTGCCATTTGGAGCGAGGCAATCGCCCCGTCAGCGTCACCAACATTGAGAGACAAAACAAGATTATCAAGAAGCCCGCTTCCCGGCGCCCCCGTAACCGATTCAACTTCTGCAAGAGAAACTCTCCTATCTTTGGAGATGACAAGAACTTTTTGCAATATTCCGAGTGCGTCGCGGAATGACCCGTCGGCAAGCTCAGCCACAAGATCCGCCGCCGATTGTTCAAGTGCGTATCTTTCCTTTTTTGCCACATCACGCACCATGTCGGCCAAAAGACGGCGCGAGGGTTGTTTGAATGTGTATGATTCGCAACGCGACTGTATAGTGTCCGGCACTTTGTGGCGTTCGGTCGTAGCGAGAATAAAAACGGCATGGGAAGGAGGTTCCTCCAGCGTTTTCAGCAACGCATTGAAGGCGTCTTTGGTCAGCATATGCGCCTCGTCAATGATATATACTTTGTACGGCGACTCAAACGGCATAACGTGCACGCCTTCGCGAAGCTCGCGTATGTCGTCTATTCCGCGATTGGACGCCGCGTCTATTTCATAGAGATCTTTGTCGGAACATCCTATGGAGCGAGAAAAAATGCGCGCGACCGACGTCTTGCCGGTCCCGCGGCTTCCCGCAAAAAGATATGCGTGCGCTATCTTATTCTGTTTAACCGCCTCCTCAAGTACGTTCACGACGTGATCCTGACCGCGCACCTCAGCGAATGTCTGAGGGCGATGCGTGCGATAAAGCGCTTTATGTGCGACTGCCATTCGCCACAGTATATACCAAAAATGTGCGGCCCGCGCGATAATCGCGCGGGCCGAACCGCCCTATTGCACAACCTCTCCGGTGTCCGCGTCCACGATAATGCAAGAAAACGCTTGGCATACGCGCCCCAGATTTTTCATCTCATCGCACATAAACCGCCGCGGACGCATGCCCATAAACTCGCACAAAACAGCCCACTGCGGATTTTCAATACCGCAGGGAATGTCGGCAAGAATGAGCTTAATGCTCACGGCTTTTCTGTCCCCCGAGAACAAACTCCGGCGATACATGTCGGTGCGGATTCGCGTTAGCTCGCCTTCCGGCATCTTGACGCCACTTCCCTTCTCGAGCATAACGGCGTTGCCGGCAAGAAAGTGCACGAAGGCTTTTTGGATACTAAGCTCCTCGTTCAGGAACTTTATGCAACGCGCCGTAGTGACACTGGCCGCAAGAAGAACATTCTCCGATCCCGGAATGTCTTGGCGCATAGAGTCCTCCATTTTGTTGCGCCCCCTCCCCTGTAGTCGTTGTACACCCGCGCGAGTGCGCACGCTAGAGATGCGCGGTGGACAACACGCGAAGCGCCTCATAAGCCGTATCGGTCCGCATCAATTTGGCGCGCAGTTCTTTTGCGCCAACCATGCCGGAAATGTACGATTTGAAGTGCTTTTTCATGACTGCATAGGACGTACCTCCTTCCATCAGTTCTCTGAACAACTCAAGATGCCGCCCTAGTATCTCTATTCGCTCTCGCGGTCCGTATGAAGATTCGCGAAGCCAATCCGCGGAAAAAAGAAGGGGATTGCCGTATATTGCGCGTCCCAACATTACTCCGTCGCATCCGTATTTCCGAGCCTTTTCGCGCGCATCCCGCAAATCGCGGACATCGCCATTCCCTATTATGAGTGTTTTTGCAGACCCGCCGCTCTGACAACTGTCCCGTATTGAAACTGCGCGCGCAATCGCATCCCAGTGCGCAGGCACTTTAGACATTTCTTTTCGCGTGCGAGCGTGAATTGCCACGGCCGCAACACTCTCTTCAAGCAGTGCCGTCAGCCATGTATTCAACTCATCCTCGTTGTATCCTATGCGCGTTTTTACGGAAACAGGCAACGAGGGAGCGCCGATGTGAGCGGCCATGATGATCTCGCGCGCTTTTTTGTGGTCGCGCATCATCGCCGCCCCACACCCCTGTTTTTCCACTTTTCTGTCCGGGCAACCCATATTTATGTCAATACCGTCAAATCCGAGACCGGCGACGATGCGCGCGGCCTCTTCCATGCGCTCCGGCACCGCGCTGAAGAGCTGTGCCACTATAGGCCTTTCAATTTCGGAGTAATCCAATTTACTCATGAGGGAGTCGCGTCCTTCTTTGCCTGCCATCACCAAACCGTCAGCCGAAGTAAACTCCGTATACATAACATGCGGTCCTCCACTTACACGCAAATGAGGGACGAGCTTCCCACTCTCATCAAATGGCACTTTTCCTCCATACTTTGAATACTCCGCAATTACGCGACGAAATGCGGCGTCGGTAACACCCTCAAGCGGGGCCAAAACAAAAAACGGCCTAGCCAGTTTGTCCCAAAAATTATTCATTATTGACACAGTGAGCGAATTGAAGTTTCATGTCAACAGTAAAATTTCGGAAGGAGGTGTGAGATGAACGAGATGAATATGAGGTCACAAGACAACTTCTCGATTTCAAGTGAAGTACGCGGGTTCTTCATAACCTTCAAGCGCGTCGCCGCTCTGGAGGCAGGGGGCGCGCGGCGCCTCTTGAAAGTCGCCGCGTACAGAATTCTCGGAGTCAGTGTGTGCGCGGCAGTTCAGAGCTTCTGGGTAAACCGGAGATAAGCGCCTACTCGTAGGAAGTTTTCGCGCCGCGCGGCATCAGCCACGCGGCGCGCAGTGTTGGAAATGTTAAAAATCGCGTACCAACAAGGCGCAAAACAACGAAAAACGGCCTGCGAAGTCGTTATTCATAAAGATTCATCGAGCAGTCTCCGAGCTTCATATGCCGCCATTCTTAAACTTGAAGTATGCCCGATTGCCAAAGCGCAAATCCACATATTCTATGTCCTCACGCCCGCGTAAATCGTCAGACGCAAGCGCGGTTTGCAGGTTTGCATCTATGGCGCCGTTATCCTGCGAGAAACTCGCGAGAACATACATGCCGTTTTCAAATTCTATCTCAAAATCAGACGCGCTCACAACGTTGAAGCTCTTCGGACTCATGCGCTCTAAAAGTTCAAGCAGGTCTTTGACGCGCGCGAATTCCGTAGGAAGGTACGTGGAGCCGATCGCCTTGGCGCCGGCCAGCGCCCCTTCAAACCTTACGAGCGAACCGCCATTTTCCTGATTGGATGAGCGCGCGAAAATGAATCCCCCATCGTCCATGAGGAAGCACTCCTCCTCGGCGCACCACAGGGCCTCGGCATGGCGCTCTGAAACCTTAATTACCAGTACTCCGCCGAAGATATCTTCAATACCCGCGCTGACCTCTCTTGCGCGCGGAAAGTCTGTTGTGATTTTCTTGACGATTTTTCCTTTTGGATAAAGAAGGATGTTTTTGCGCGCAAAAAAATTGAAACCATCATCTTCAAGTATCTCTTTTGCCGCGGCGACCACCTCCTCTTTGGGTATTTCCCCCGCTCCCTCAACTCTTATGGAGCCTATGAGAAACGTCTCCCTGTATGAAAGTCCGCTTGAAAACAAAACCAGCGCAACGAGAAACAAGAAAGTAAAAGAAGCATGCGCGAGCCGCTTTCTTCTGCGGCGCACATAAAGGCGAACAGGCACACTGCCGGCGGGAGCGGTTCTATTTGACGCTACGCGCTGTCTACGAACGGATGACATCTTTGCCCATATACGGCCTCAACACTCCGGGTATCTCAACCGAGCCGTCAGCCTGCTGAAAATTCTCCACCATGGAGACAAGGATGCGTGGGGTCGGAGCCGCGGTGCTGTTGAGAGAGTGTGCAAATCCGACCTGCCCATTTGCATCTCGGTATCGTATGTTAAGGCGGCGCGTCTGAAAATCATGGAAGTATGAGGCTGAGCTAATTTCGCGATACGTCTGCTCTTTCGGCACCCACAGCTCAATGTCGTACTTTTTCACCTGCCCGAGACCCAAGTCACCGCCGCAATTAACCACCGTCCTGTAAGGAATTCCCATGCTTTCAATAAACTCTTCCGTGTTCCTGTTCAGCCATTCATGCCACTTGACCGATTCCTCGTGGCTCGCTTCGCACAAAATGACTTGTTCCCACTTGTAGAACTCGTGCACGCGGATGAGACCCTTTGTGTCTTTCCCGTGGCTTCCCGCTTCACGCCGGAAACATGGCGAAAATGCCAGAAACTTTTGCGGAAGCATCTTTTTGTCAAGCACCTCGTCCATGTGATACCCCATCACTGCCACCTCAGAAGTGCCGGCAAGATATTCCTCATCCTGCGTTTTATAGAGATCCTCCTCGCTTTGCGGCAAGTACCCCGTACCAATAAACGGTTCTTTGCGCACCAGCGATGGCACTATCATGGGGGTGAATTCCTTACCAAGAAAGAATTGCTGTGCGTACTGCCACACCGCCCATGAGAGCCGCGCGCCATCATTTTTCAAAAAATATCCGCGAAAGCCAGACACCTTGGTGCCGCGTTCAAAATCCGCCATACCATGCTTGGTCATGAGGTCAATGTGGCTTTTCGCCTCAAAATCAAACCGAGGCTTCTCGCCCCACGCTTTCACTTCCATATTTTGAGTGTCATCCGCTCCATCAGGAACAGAAATGTCAGGCACATTTGGAACTGTTACCATCAGTGCCCGCCACTCATCCATCACTTCCTTCAGCTCCTCTTCTTCGCCCTTCATCTCATCTTTCATCGTCTGCATACCGGCTATAAGCTCTTTCTTTTCACTTCCATCTGCAGATGCGATGGCCTCGGTAGCTCTGTTTTGCTTTGCGCGCTTATTCTCCACGGAGGCAATCAACTCTCGGCGCTTGTCGTCAAGAGTAAGAAGGCGGTCAAGGTCAATGTCAATATGCTTTTTGCGCGCGCCTTCGGCGACGATATCTTTGTTTTCGCGTATGAACTTTATATCCAACATGCAGGTGAATGTTACGATAATAGCATATGGCGGAAGAAATACAGCGCCTTTCCAACGATGAATTCCCGCCGCTTTTGCGCGAGATTCCGGATCCGCCCGAAATACTGTGGATTTCCGGAACACTTCCCTCAATCGAGGGGAAAAAGCTCCTCACCGTAGTCGGCTCGCGCTCATATACAAGTTACGGCAAACAGGCATGCGAGCATCTCGTGCGCTCACTTGCCAGATACCCAGTCGTAATAGTAAGCGGACTGGCGCTCGGCATTGACGCCCTTGCGCACAAATCGGCACTTGAAGCGGACATTCCTACAATAGCTGTCCCGGGTTCCGGACTTGGCTCTAAGGTTCTTTACCCGCGTTCAAACCACTCCCTTGCCAAGACAATAGTTGAGCGCGGAGGTGCGCTCGTTTCGGAATACGAGCCATCGCAAGAAGCATCACCGTGGACATTTCCGAAGCGCAACCGCCTTATGGCAGGCATGAGCCATGCGACACTTGTCATTGAAGCGTCCCGTAAATCGGGTACCTTGATCACCGCCCGGCTGGCAACTGAATACAACCGTGATGTCCTCGCCGTACCCGGCAGTATATTTAACGAGCGCTCAGAGGGTCCGAATTTTCTTTTACACTCGGGGGCAGTGCCTATTACAAACACCGGCGATTTGCACGCGGCGCTCGGGTTCACCGCCAAAGAAACGGTACGGCCGGAGTTAACCGAATCTGAAGAGGCCGTGTACGAATTGCTTGCACAGCCGCTTCCGCGGGACGAACTTCTTGCACAACTCAACATGTCGGCGGCGGAGGCGAACATGCTTCTCTCAGCAATGGAGATAAAAGGTTTGATTGCAGAGTTACTTGGTGAAGTGCGCCGCATTTGACAATGGGGCATGTACGCGTGTAGCCTAGAAAAAGATTACACCAAAAAAGGATGTGGCCATGTCCCACAAAAGCACGCGCTGGGCATCAATGAACCATGCGGAGAAAAAGAGGGAAATCTTGCTCCTGCAGGCGAAGGGTCTGGGTGACCAGGCAATCGCGGATCGATTGCAAACCACCCGTAATGCAATCATTGGTTTCCGCCACCGATACAACATAAAGCCCGTTAGCTCCCTTGGGAGTGGAGAAAAGGATTTTGCGAGGGCGAAAGCTTTGAAACCACGGCCCACGAAATCCTATCCAAAGAAAAAGAAGAAGGGGGGAAATGAGCAGACAAGGAAAAGCGCACCGGCGAAGGCGCCAGAACAAACCTGCAAACAGCCGCGTAGCGAAAGCGAAAGAAGGGACCCTCCTCCGATTAGGAACAACGGCATATATACTCACGCGGAGCTACAAGCGCTTATTGCGCGAAGAAAGGGGGAGCCGCTTCCGCCCCAAAATGGAAACTCTTTCCGTGGCGAGGGATGTCAATGGCCTGAGGGTGAAATGCCCGATATCGTAAGGTGCGATCGTAGGCGGTACGGGGGTTATCCGTACTGCAAAACACATGCCCTGATCGCATACAATCCGCCACGGAAGATATATTCGTAAAAACGCACGGCGCGAAGAGCAATCTCCGCGCCGTATCCTTTTGCACTTGCAAAGTTGTACCGATGTATAGTATGACTATCACCTGCCCTATGTGTATCATGCAGGAAACAACATGAAATTAGTTATTGTAGAATCCCCTGCGAAGGCGAAGACCATCGAGGGCTATCTCGGGGAGGACTTTGTGGTGCGTGCATCTGTTGGGCATGTGCGAGATTTGCCGAAGAGCAACAAGAGTGCCGTAGACATAGAGGGCGGCTTTGTTCCGAACTATCAAATAGTTAAAGGAAAGGAAAAGATAATAGACGAAATAGCGAATCTCGCGGAAGGCGCGAACGAAGTAATCCTGGCTACCGACCCAGACCGAGAAGGAGAAGCCATCGCGTGGCACCTTGCCGAGTCAATAGGCCTCAAAAATCCCAAGCGTATAGTATTTCACGAAATAACCGAGCAGGCGATAAAAGAGGCCATGGAACATCCGCGCTCTATTGACCAGAATTTGAAGAGCGCGCAGGAAGCTCGTCGCGTACTTGACCGCCTTTTCGGGTACGACTTGTCCGGATTGATATGGAAAAAGGTGCGCTACGGGCTCTCCGCAGGCAGAGTGCAATCGCCGGCTTTGCGCATATTGATGGAGCGAGAGCGCGAGATACGCGCGTTTGTGCCGGAGGACTTTTGGGTTATTACCGCCGATCTTGAAACGGGGCGCGGAGAACGATTTGAAGCCGCATGCGCCGAGGAGCCGAGAGACGAGGAAGAAGCAAATAGAATACTTGAAGCGGCGCAGAGAGGCTCGTGGACAGTTCAAGACGTCAGGGAATCCGAGCAGAAACGCTCCGCACGCGCCCCGTTTATTACATCCACTCTTCAGCAAACGGCGTCTACTCGGCTTGGATTTTCTCCTTCACGGACAATGCAGGTCGCGCAAAAGCTCTACGAAGCCGGGCACATAACATACATGAGAACGGACAGCACCAACCTGTCAAAGCAGGCGCAGGGACAGATTATAAGTACTGTTGAAAAGGAATTTGGGAAAGATTACGTGGCCCCGCGCCAATTCAAAACAAAAAGCAAGTCAGCGCAGGAAGCACATGAGGCAATACGCCCAAGCTCCATTTCAAGAAAGTCCGTCGGCTCAACCTCGGAACAAAAGAAGATGTACGAGCTTATCCGAGCCAGAACGCTTGCAAGCCAGATGGCGGATGCAAGGGTAAGGCGCGTGGTACTGGAGGCAAAAGTAGATAACGGTTCGCCAGATGGCGAAGTTCCGCCGTTTGCCGCGCGCGGCGCAAGAATTGTCTTTGACGGCTGGCTCGCGGCGGATCCGGCCGCGCGCGGCGAGGAAGTTGAGCTCCCGAAAGTTGCGGTCGGAGAGAGGCTTACGCTCGTGGAGGCGAATTCAGAACACAAGCAAACCCAGCCGCCCAGCCGATACAGCGAAGCCGGGCTAATTAAGGAACTTGAAAGGCGCGGAATCGGCCGTCCGTCTACTTATGCGTCCATCATGAAAACACTCCAGGACCGCGGATACGTTGAAAAAGAGGGGCGCACGCTAATGCCGACCGACACCGGAGACGTGGTGAGCACGTTCTTGGAGACGCACTTTGCCGATTACATAAGCGACAATTTTACGGCTGAGATGGAGAACGAGCTTGATGAAATTGCCATTGGAAAGCGCGAATACAAGAAAACGCTTGGCGATTTTTACGGCGATTTTTACAAATCGGTTTCGTCAAAAGCGGATATTCCGAAACTTACAACGCTCGGCAATGTTCCCCCCGAATTTGAATGTACGGAATGCAGAAGCCCAATGGTGTACAAACTGGGCAAAGCAGGTGTGTTTATGAGTTGTTCAAGATTTCCGGACTGCCTGGGTGCGCGTACACGAGAAGGTGAAGAGATTGAGCCGCCCAAGGAGCTGGATGAGAAGTGTCCGGAGTGCGGTTCACCGCTTATTGAGCGCGAGGGCCGATATGGCCGGTTCACGGCGTGCTCAAACTATCCGAAATGTAAGTATGTGAAGCAAGACAACCTCCAAAACAGCACCGGCGTGAAGTGTGTTACATGCAAGAAAGGTGAGATTGTAGAAAAGCGCGGCCGCTTCGGCCCATTTTTCGCATGTTCAAATTATCCTGATTGCAAGCACACTATGAAAGCGCGGCCTACCGGTGAGTTTTGTCCCGAATGCGGGAAGCACATGATGCAAGGGACGAAAACCATTCCTGACCGTTGCGAGGACAAGAACTGTGTCATGCACCGCCCAGATAAAATCGCGGGTAAAAAGTAGTCCCGCAGTCCGTGCGCCAAATTTGCTTTCCCATTTGTTGGGAAGCGAAAATACAAAATCGCAAAATTCACGCAATTCCACATGCAAACCACACTCAAAATCGCACCGCTTCCAACAAAAGCAAATTTGGCGCTGGGCACCAATAGTAAGTACTGTAGTATATACTGTAGTCCTTACTATAGTACTTACTACTACGATTAATCGTAGTGGTAAAAATTAGAAAACGCGGGAGTGAGTTATTTTCATTCTCATCCCCCGCGCTCATCGTGCTTGTCCCAGTTGAGGTACCCGCCGCACTCGGGGCAATCCGCATCTTCGCAAAAGTAGCGAAGCGGAATCTGCTCAAAGCAGTGCGGACACCACAGCAGTGCCGCTTCTTCTCCTTCTCGCCGATGCGGCGGAAGGCGGTTAATCGTTCCCGTCATTTCAGCCTCCTAGTGGAGCGCGCGCGGCGAATCCAACGACTGCCTGCGGGCGATATCACCGACAATGCGGGTGAAAATCTCATCCCGCTCACCCTCAGTAAGCTTTCTCGGCTCCTCGCCACAGCATTCTTTAGGAACATTGAGATATTCTCCGCACCTTTCACAGCGATGTGTTGGAACGCCGAAGCGCTCCTTGGTGAAATCAGGCATGGTTTCGTTTCCTCCCTTTTCACTCTACCATATTTAAACTCACCTTATTATATCACGCACTGTTAATCTTGTACATGTAGCTTGTGGTGTGTATTATAGACAGATGTCAAATATCCGCTCCGCAAAAGACATACTCTCCGCGCTTGACGGCGGCAAGACGGACGCCGATTTGATTATGAAGGCGTATGAAGTCGCCGACAAATCGCACAAAGGCCAAACGCGGTACTCCGGCGAACCGTACTTAACGCATGTCGCGGAAGTGGCATACGCGCTCGCGGATATTGGAATGGACGCCAAAACGGTAGCCGCCGGATTGCTTCACGACACACTGGAAGACGGCGATGTTAATCCGGAATATATACAAAAAGAATTTGGAGTGGAAGTATACCAACTGGTGGACGGCGTTACAAAACTGGGGACCTTGCGCTATCGCGGGACAAGCAGGCACACAGAGGCCCTGCGCAAGCTCTTTGCGGCAACCGCGCACGACATCCGCGTCCTTATAATCAAGCTAATGGACCGCCTGCATAACGCAAAGACGCTTGAACACGTCCCCAAGGAAAAGCGCAAACGCATAGCGCTGGAAACACTCGAGATATACGCTCCGATAGCCGACCGACTCGGTATGGGAATAGTCAAACGTGAACTTGAGGACGCGGCATTTCCATACGCAAATCCCGCGGAACATAAAGAGGTGCTGAATCTGCTCAAGGAAAGAAGCATGGAAACGCAAAAACGGCTTGAGAAAGCCGAAAAAACGCTTAAGAAAATACTGGCGCAGGAACGCATAAGAAAATTCCGGACGGAATCGCGCGTAAAAGGCATTTACAGTTTGTACCAGAAGCTCGAGCGCAAGGATTGGGACATAACCAAAATCCATGACATCATGGCCCTGCGCATAATTCTTCCAATCATTGCCGATTGTTATACGGTCTTGGGGCTAATCCACAGCCAGTGGCGGCCGGTTCCCGGAAAAATAAAGGACTATATCGCCTCTCCCAAACTAAACGGCTACCAGAGCATACATACAACTGTCTTTACGGGAGACGGGGGCACTCTTGAGCTACAGGTACGAACCGAGGCGATGCATCGCGAAGCACGCTTAGGAATTGCTTCTCACCTCTCATACAAAGAAATGATCGGTTATCCTGAAGGACGCAAAGGAGGCGGGCTTGCGTGGTTGAGGCAATTCTTCCCGAGAATCGGCACGGAGCCCGTAGGAGGAATGAGTAAAGAAATCGGAATGACGCACTTATACAAAGCATCAAACGTGCCAAATTGGATAAAAGAACTGGCGGAAATCTCTCAGAGTGACGACGAGGGTAAAGACATGAAAAACATCGCGAGCGACTTCTTCACATATCGCGTCTTCACCTTCACTCCGCAAAACGACGTCATAGACCTGCCGCTCAACGCCACTCCTATAGATTTTGCATACGCAGTTCACTCTGACATCGGGAATCACATCTCGGGCGCAAAAGTCAACGGGAAGCTCGTTTCTCTGGACACTCCTCTTAAAAACGGCGATATAGTCGAGATTATCACCAAACAATCAAGTAAGCCGACCCAAAAATGGATGAAAATAGCAAAAACGACGCTCGCAAAAAAACATATCCGAGCGGCTCTTAAGGAGAGAGCTTAGATTAGATGCTAAAATTTCGCACCGAGTATAGGTCGTCTTCCGTACGATGCTCCTGTTCGTTTGGCACCTGCGGACTCGCTTCCTCGGCGGCTTTGCCAGCTTCCACGGCTTCCACAACGGGCGAAACGATCTCGCCGGTAAACGAAACGTTCTTTCCCTCTACTTCTGCCACGCCAATGCCATCATCCTGCCGCTCAACAGCTGTAAGCGCCGCATGCAAGTTGCTTAAGTCCTCATCGGAAAAGAAGTCTATCATAACCTTGCCACCGCCCTGCGTGCGTTTTTCTATGCGCACGCGAGTGCCTAAAGTATCTGTCAATTCCTTCTCAAGCGACATCAGCTCCGGAGTCAAATCGTGTTTGCGCGCCCTTTCAACCGCTATGCGGCGAGCTATTTTTTCCGATTCGCGAACAGTCATTCTCTTGTCTATTATCTCCTTGAAAAGCGTCTCTTGTTCCTCCGGCTTATCGACAAGCATCAAAAGAGGGCGAGTATGGCCATCCGAGATGGAGCCGCCCACAAGCGCTTCCTGCATGTGTTCGGGCAGTGCAAGTATGCGCAAGGTGTTGGAAACGTATTCTCTGCTACGCCCTATCTTTTGCGCCACCTGCACATGAGTCATGCCGAAGTCGGCAACCAACTGTTTGAATGCCTTGGCTCGGTCCACCGGGTTTAGGTCCTCCCGCTGAAGGTTCTCTATAATCGCGAGCTCGAGTTTCATTTTGTCCGACTCGTCCGCCGTCCGTATGACTACCGGCACCTGCGACACTCCGGCAATGCCGGCGGCCCTCAAGCGCCTCTCGCCGGAAATGAGCTCGTACTCCACGAATATTCCCTCCCCCTCTTTTTCAATTTCTTTTTTGGTAACTACCAGTGGCTGAAGAACTCCGTACTGGCGTATGGATTCGGCGAGCGCGCGGAGCCCGTCCCCATCAAACGTTTTTCGCGGCTGAAAAGGGTTGGGCTTTATGCGGTGAACCTCAACCCAGAAAATAGAATCGTTATAATATTTTTTCTGCTCCATTGCGTGCAGTATATCATACGTAAAATGTTGTTTTAGCGTGGAAACGCGGTTAGACTTGCCGTATTGTCTGCCAGCCGGTGGGCAAGGTCCGCCAGCTGGCGGACTAAGGGCCGGAGTGACGGAATTGGTATACGTACACGACTCAAAATCGTGCGCCGCAAGGCTTGAGGGTTCGAGTCCCTCCTCCGGCACAATGATGAACGCAGTGAAGCATGTGGCGGAGAGCGCAGTGCTTTCGCACTGCGCGTGGGGGGGGCTCGAAAGCCGGAGCGTTGTGTCGCCTTGGCGACATCGCGAGGCCGGGCAGGAGCCACTTACCCTGAGTCTATCGAAGTGTTAGTGAGCTGACGCCGAGTCCCTCCTCCGGCACAAATGAATACCAAACCCAAAATTGTAATTGTCGTCGGACCAACGGCATCTGGGAAAAGCTCACTTGCGGTAGAAATTGCAAAGAGGTTTGACGGTGAAATAATTTCTGCCGATTCCCGACAAGTGTACCGCGGACTTGATATCGGAACCGGGAAGGTCACGAATGATGAAATGGACGGTGTCCCTCACCACCTGCTAGATGTTGCAAATCCTACTGAGCGTTATACGGCTGCGAATTTTGCGCGCGATGCCCGCACCGCAATTTTAGAAATTGCGGCGCGGGAAAAACTCCCCATCATCGCAGGTGGCACCGGGTTTTACATAGATGCTTTCGTAGGACGTGTCAGCGTCCCAGAAGTTGAACCGAATGAGAAATTGCGAGCTGAACTTGAACACAAAACCGCTGTGGAACTACTGGAAATACTCCGTAAGCTGGACCCCGAGCGTGCAGAAACAGTGGAGCAGAAAAACCCTCGCCGCCTCATCCGCGCTATTGAAATCGCTGAAGCACCCCGCCTGCGCCGAGACTCCGGCAGGCAGGCCGGCTCTGTCCCTACCAGCGAGGTTGAACCTCGCTGTTTGTATGATGCGCTGTGGATTGGGATTGATTGGCCGGATGAGCAGCTTCGCGAGCGTATACATGAACGTTTAGATACGCGCCTAAAGAGTGGGATGGTGGATGAGATTAAAATGCTCCATGAAAACGGACTTTCATGGGAGCGCATGGACGAACTTGGACTTGAGTATAGATATGTGTCTCAATTTTTACGCACCATGCTGACAGAATGCGAAATGCGAGAATTGCTGGAACGAGAAATATGGAAATACGCCAAACGGCAAAGAACCTACTGGAAGCGCAATACGGATATCACGTGGTATTCCCCTGAGCAGACAGAAACAATTATTGATTGCGTCAAAACATTCCTAATAAAGTGAATCGTTTGTTAAGTTTATGTACTTCATGATTCACGCATTTGCCACCGCATAGGACACAGGGTAACTGCGCCAGTGTGAGCAAAACCTCCCGGCATGTGCCGGGAGGTTTGTTGATGCAGGCCCGGCGGGACTCGAACCCGCAGTCCAGGATTTGGAGTCCTGTGGTTTGCCAATTAACCGACGGGCCTATTGACCTGCATACTCTTGTGCAATTGCTAACAACACGCACGCAAGCAGCTTCTATGAGAGTATCAAATTCCGCAGAATTTGGGAACGAGTTGCTCTACAGAAATAACCCAAATTTGAATGCAGTGCGAGGCACGCAAGAACATCAAGCGAGGCGTATTTCAAGATACGGTGAGTGCCGATTTTTGAAGCGCAACGAAGGAATGCGGCAAATTTGGATTATTTCTTAATTTCCTTGTGTTCGGTGTGTTTTCTGCACCACTTGCAAAACTTGCTTAATTCTATCTTGCGCTCCACCGTTTTCTTGTTCTTTCGCGACCAGTAATTCACTCTCTTGCAGTCGCCACAGGCCAGTTTTATCAATTGTTTTTGCGCCATAGTATGAGAACTTTATATCAAAAGCGCATGCGGCGCAAATGCTTAAATCGGGCCAAGTACGCGGCCGGCGGAGTCGGTGTGTACGCCGCAAATCTCGTTCCACGGGCCGAATCGCGAGTCATCAACGAGTGTTTTCATCAGCGTGTCTATAACAAGCCAAGACGACAATACAATCAATACACCGACAAGCACCTGCAAGAAAATATCATGAGCTTTCTTAATTTTTCCTTGATCACCGTTGTTTATGAGATATAGCCATCCCGCATATACGAACATGAGCACCGCAACGAAAATAGATGCATATACGCCAAAGTTTATGATGTTCTGAATCAAATCCGCCAGAAAGCAAAAATTGCAGGACGGTTCCCCTTGCCCGCCGCACTGCGGCACAATCGCATTGGGGTTTTGTCCCTGCGCATGTATGCCTGCAGGAAAACTCAACGCCACCGCTATAATAAAAAGGGCTATGAACACCGAGACTAAAACTGGCAAATTTTTCCTGACCGCGTCCATGGAATCATTGTACACCGCATCCGACAGCGCATTCGGCCAGTTATGCCCACAGGCGCACAAGGCGAAGTGTTTCAAATGGATACCGGCCATTGAACTTCTTGAAAATCGGTGTGAGTACGCCATCCTTTGACTGTGCAAACGCGGCAGAAATCGCCTCAAAATCTTTTTTTGGCGGCTTCAAGTACTCAATATCCGGCAATCGACCAGCGCCGTGCAGTTTTTCAAGATGCCCGATTATCGTGCCTGTGGTAAGGCCACGCTCTTTTGCAATGTTCGCGATTCCGAGCTTCTTCTCAATCAGGGCTCGCGTACGTTCATGTGTGGGTACACCCGCCGCTCGCGCGCGCTTGGCGGCACTGCGCTTCTTCGCCTGTACACTCGCTACCTCTTTTGAAACACCGCCAAAGCGAGCGAAAAGAGTGCCTTCCTGTGCCGCCCTCAACTCGCCAGCATCAGACGCGACAAGCACCGCGCGGGCAGAATCCGACCATTCGCGAAAGCGAGCATCGTGCGCGAGCACCTTCGGGTGTACTGCAAGAGCCGTGTCATTCAGCCCGAGCAGGGAGAGACCAGCGAGCGAGCGTACGCGCGACAGCGCGACATAGCCCATCCCCGGCTCAAACGTATCGGAAAGGTCCACCTCCGCCGCATCAAGTGTCATACCCTGGCTTTTGTGAATGGTAATAGCCCACGCCAACCTCAGCGGCACTTGTGCAACAGTGGCGCGCACTGCCCCGCCTTCTTCCAGACGCCACTCCTCCGGTAGGGCGGTGACAGTACGCCCGTCTAAAGTTTTCACAAGCGGCCACGTTTCCTTCTTATCAAACCCCACGACGCGCCCGCGCGTTCCGTTCACATAGCGCCCCTCAATTGAATTCTTCACGAACATCACTTCAGCTCCCTCCTTTAGCTGAAGGGTCTCGGGTGCGAGGCAAGAGCGTTTGAGTGTGTCGGTGAGAGCCGAGAACCCGCGCGTCTGCATGTGAAATGCCTTGACCTCACCGTCAAGCTCCGTAAGTGCGCGCTCGTTTATGGCGTCCACGTTAATGTT